>WNFC01007234.1_pt1 | contig 12208 bp, 8 predicted proteins | sample 5400541 | NCBI WGS metagenome assembly WNFC01 (sample SAMN13153342, study PRJNA577476) | soil metagenome | isolation source: 120 cm saprolite under Douglas fir tree site 2 hole 2 replicate 1 | place: USA:California | collected 2015-04-18 | reverse complement strand
TGAAGATGTTGGGCGCCGAAGTGCGGCCGGTGACCGCCGGTTCGGCCACCCTGAAGGACGCCATGAACGAGGCGCTGCGCGACTGGGTCGCGACTTGCGAGACGACCTTCTACTGCATCGGCACGGTGGCGGGGCCCCATCCCTATCCGGCGATGGTGCGCGACTTCCAGTGCGTGATCGGCAACGAGGTGCGCAAGCAAATCATGGAGATGGAAGGGCGCTTGCCCGACACTCTGGTCGCCTGCATCGGCGGCGGCTCGAACGCCATGGGCCTGTTCCATCCCTTCCTCGACGACAAGGCCGTGCGCATCGTCGGCGTCGAGGCGGGTGGCAAGGGCGTGGAGACCGGCGAGCACGCCGCGTCGCTGACCGGCGGCCGTCCAGGCGTGCTGCACGGCAACCGCACCTATCTGCTGCAGGACAAGGAAGGCCAGATCACCGAGGCGCATTCGATCTCGGCCGGCCTCGACTATCCCGGCATCGGCCCCGAGCACTCCTGGCTGAAGGAGCAGGGCAGGGTCGAATACGTGTCGGCGACCGACAACGAGGCGCTGACCGCCTTCCAGCTTCTGTGCAAGCTAGAAGGCATCATCCCCGCGCTCGAGCCGGCGCATGCGCTGGCCCACGTCACCAAACTGGCGCCGACCCTGCCGAAGGACAATCTCTTGGTGATGAATCTCTGCGGCCGCGGCGACAAGGACGTGTTTGCCGTGGCCGAGCGGCTGGGCATGAAGATCTGAGCATGAGCCGCATTGCCCAACGCTTCGCCCAGCTCAAGGCCGACAAGCGCGCTGGTCTCGTGACCTATATCAGTGCCGGCGATCCCAACACCGACATCAGCTACCAGATCCTGAAGGGCCTGCCCGGCGCGGGCGCCGACCTGATCGAGCTTGGCATGCCATTCACCGATCCGATGGCCGATGGTCCGTCGATCCAGCTCGCGGGTCAGCGCGCCCTCAAGGCCGGCATCACGGTCGACGCGACCTTCGACATGGTGCGGCGCTTCCGCAAGGAGACCGGCGATGACGCCACGCCCATCCTGCTGATGGGCTACTACAACCTCGTCTACCAGCGCGGCGCCGAGCACTTCTGCAAGGAAGCAGCGGCGGTGGGCGTCGACGGTTTCATCCTGGTCGACCTGCCGCCTGAGGAAGCCGACGAGCTGAAGCCAAACGCCGTGGCCAACGGCCTCGACACGGTGTTGCTGACCGCTCCGACCACCGACGACAAGCGCCTGCCCGCGGTGCTGAAATATTCCGCGGGATTCGTCTATTTTGTCTCCGTGCTCGGCATCACGGGCACCAAGTCGGCGACTGAAGAGACCGTGCGCACGCATGTCGAGCGCATCAAGCGCCATACCAAGCTGCCGGTGGGTGTTGGCTTTGGCATCAAGACGCCGGACCAGGCTGCCGCCGTGGCGCGTCATGCCGATGCCGCCGTCGTCGGCACGGCCATCGTCGATCGCGTGAAGGCGGGCCTCGACGACAATGGCAAGCCCAAGGCCGATCTCGTGCCGGGTGTCTTAGCCTTCGTCAAGGCGCTCGCAGAGGGTGTGCGCAGCGTAAGCAAAGCCTGATCGTTCATCGCTTTGTAATGCGGGACATTTCGCCGCTCGCCGCATCCCGGCTGTGACCATTCAGGCGCGCGCGCGTTCCGTCATTGTCGGGTCACGATTGTGCTCTCATATGCGCCTCGACACAGCGACGAGGAGAATGAGCATGCAGCGCGACTCCACCGACCGGAAAGAGCGGCTTTACGAGACCTTCAGCGCTGCACTGAATCTTCTCGATGCCGAGCATCGCGAGCCCGATCGCTGGGAGGAAGAGTGCCTGTCCTATACCTTGGGCGCGATGGCCTGCGGCATGTATCTGGTCGCCGAGGTCGAGCTCGCTGCGTTCAAGCGGCCGGCGGCCGAGCGATCGCCGGAAGTCGTCGCCGCCCTGGCGGCAAAGCCCGCGCGCTTCACCAAGGCGATGCTGCGCCATGGTTTGGATTATGTGCAGCAGCACTATGGGCAGCGCCAGGGCGTCGACGACGTGCCGTCGGCGCTGGCAGCCGGTCAGCGCGACTTCCAGTCCTCGCTCACCGCCCCTCGCTAGGCCTTCGCTTCCTCGTCGTCGTCGTCGAACAACAGATCGGCGACGAACGAATTGGTCTTGCGCTCCCAGCCGAAGGTCGAGGTCTGACCGTGGCCGGGTACGAAGGTGATGTCGTCGCCGAGCGGCCATAGCCGCTTGCGGATCGAGTTCAGCAATTGATCGTGATTGCCGCGCGGAAAATCCGTGCGGCCGATCGAGCCGCGGAACAGCACATCGCCCACGAAAGCGACCTTCGCGGGCTTATGCACGAACACGACATGGCCCGGCGTATGGCCGGGGCAGTGCACGACATCGAAGGTGAGATTGCCCAGGCTCACCGTCTCGCCGCCCTCGAGCCAGCGGTCGGGCACGAAGGGCTTGTAGACCGGAAAGTTGTACTTCCGGCCTGAGTCCGGCAGGCCCTCGATCAGGAACAGGTCGTCCTTGTGCGGGCCCTCGATCTTGACCCCGTAATGGTCGGCCATGGTGCCGGCGGCCGAGGCATGGTCGACATGGCCATGGGTCAGCAGGACTTTGGTCACCTTGATGCCCTGCTCGGCAATCGCCTGCTTCAGCATGTCGAAGTCGCCGCCCGGATCGACGGCGGTGCCTTCCATGGTCTCGTCACACCAGACGATGGAGCAGTTCTGCTGGAACGGGGTGACGGGGGCGATCATGACCTTGAGCATGGGACCGATCTAATGCCTCCCGCGGTCGCGTGGAAGGGCGTATGCTGGGGTCTCTCATGCATCGGCGGCAATGAACCTGCGTCTTCTGCTTTGCATCCTGGGCTTGATCGCCCTTTCGGCCGTTCCATCCCGGGCCCAGATCGCCCCCGTGGCCTCGCCCTCTGGCCCCGTCCAGGCCGGCCCCTACGTCGTGGTCGATCCCGCCACGGGCGAGACGTTGCTGGAGCGCAACGCCGGAGCTTACTGGTATCCCGCCTCGCTCACCAAGATGATGACGATCTATATCATCTTCGAGGAGCTGAAGGCCGGCCGCCTGACGCTGGCCACGCCGGTGCCGTTCTCCGAGCATGCCCGGTCGATGCCGCCGTCCAAGCTCGGCCTGGGACCCGGCCAGTCGGTGACGGTGGAGCAGGGCCTGCAGTCGCTGGTGGCGCGCTCGGCCAACGACATGGCGACGGCGTTTGGCGAGCTGATCTCGGGTTCCTCCCCGGCCTTCGCCCAGCGCATGACCGAGACGGCGACGCGGCTCGGCATGACCGCCACCCAGTTCCGCAATGCCAACGGCCTGCCCGATCAGGGACAGATCACCACGGCCCGCGATATGGCGATCCTGGCGATCGCGCTGGTGAAGCAATTCCCGGAATATTACGGCTACTTCCACACCCAGGAATTCCTGCTCGGCAAGACCAGGATCGGGCCGGGCATCAAGTTCCTCGATCTCTACGCGCCCTACGCCGACGGGCTGAAGACGGGCTTCATCTGCGCCTCGGGCTTCAACATCGTGGGCAGCGCGGTGCGCGACAGCCGGCGCCTGATCGCGGTGGCGTTCGGCTTCCGCCGCGCCGACCTGCGCGACGAATTCATCATTCGCCTGCTCGACGAGGCCTATGCGCTGAAGACCGGCGGCAACCGGCCGAAGGTTTGGCAGCTGCGCAATGGCGATGGCGGCCCGGGCACGGTGTTCGCGCAGAACGACTGCGGCGGCATCCGCTACGACATGCCGGGCGATGCGGTCTGGCTCGGCACCTTCGGCGACTGGAAAACAGCACGGCACGCTTTCGACACCGGCCAGGCCGATCTCGTCAGGCTTGGGCAGAGTCGCCTCGGCAAGGAGTATATCCTGCCCGTCACCTCCAACAAGGTGACCAAGCAGGCCGCTATCATCGCCGACCTCGAACCTGCGGCGGCACAGAAGCTCTGTGCCGACTACCAAGCCCGGAAATTGTTCTGCCAAGTGAAGAAACCCGAGGAGTTCGTGCCGCCCTTCGGCGTCTTCTGGCGCTGAGAGCGTCGATCTTGGCCGGCTCTCCCATTCGTGCGATACCGCCGCCATGAACTGGCTGACCAATTTCGTCCGGCCCAAGCTCAGGGCGCTGGTCTCCCGCAAGGAGGCGCCGGAGAATCTCTGGCTGAAATGTCCCAAGTGCGAACAGATGCTGTTCATGCGCGACTGGGAAGCCAACCAGGAAGTCTGCAACCATTGCGGCCATCACATGCGGATCCGTCCGCTGAAACGCCTGCCGTTCATCTTCGATGAAGGCAAATACGAGCTGTATCCGCTGCCCCGCGTCACCGCCGATCCGCTGAAGTTCCGCGACACCAAGCGCTACGACGCGCGGCTCAAGGAGGCGCAGGCCAAGGCCGAGGGCACGACCGACGCGCTGGTCGTGGCGAGCGGCCCGATGGGCGGCCGCGTGGCCGTCGTGGCGCTGCTCGATTTCGGCTTCATGGGCGGCTCGATGGGCACTGCGGTAGGCGAAGGGCTGGTGATGGCGGCCGACATCGCCGTGGCCCGCAAGGCGCCGCTGATCGTCTTCTCCGCCTCGGGCGGGGCGCGCATGCAGGAGGGCATCCTCTCGCTAATGCAGCTCACCAGCACCACCATCGCCGTGCGCAAGGTGAAGGAGGCGGGCCTGCCCTACATCGTCGTGCTGACCGATCCCACGACCGGCGGCGTGTCGGCCTCGTTCGCCATGCTGGGCGATGTCCATATCGCCGAGCCCGATGCCATCATCGGCTTCGCCGGTCCGCGCGTGATCCAGGACACGATCCGCCAGGAACTGCCGCCCGGCTTCCAGCGCTCCGAATACCTGCTGGAGCACGGCATGGTCGACGCCGTCGTGCACCGCCACAAGCTGCGCGAGACGCTGATCCGCCTGGTCTCGCTGTTCATGGATCCCGTCGTCTCCGAAAGCCGCGGCCTCGCTGTCGCGGTCCGCTGAGCTCTTTTCCATGGCGCCGACCATGATCGATCCGCTCCTCGACCGCGTCATGCGCCTTCACCCGCGATCGATCGATCTCGAGCTGGATCGCATCGAACGCCTGCTCGAGGCCTTGGGATCGCCGCAGCGCAAGCTGCCGCCGGCGGTCCATGTCGCGGGCACCAACGGCAAGGGTTCGCTGGTCGCCTATCTGCGCGCCATGGCCGAGGCGGCCGGCTATCGCGTGCACGTCTATACCTCGCCCCATCTCGTGCGCTTCAACGAGCGCATCCGTGTTGCCGGCCGGCTGATCGAGGATGACGCACTCGACGCCATCCTGACGGAGTGCGAAGCGGCCAACCAGGAAAAGCCCATCACCTTCTTCGAGATCACCACGGCCGCGGCTTATCTTGCCTTCTCGCGCGTGCCGGCCGATCTCGCTGTGATCGAGGTCGGCCTGGGTGGCCGCCACGACGCCACCAACGTGATCGATCCCGTGCTCTCGGCCATCACGCCGATCGGCTACGACCATACGGGCTTCCTCGGCGACAAGCTCGAGGGCATCGCCGCGGAGAAGGCCGGGATCCTAAAACACGCCGTGCCGGGCGTGGTCGGCCGTCAGCGCGAGGTGAGCGCCCGGGTGATCGCCGACGAGGCGAGCAAACTTGCAGCGCCGCTCTTTCGCATGGGCCGCGAATGGCAGGTGACGCCGACCGCCGCCGGCTTCCGCTACGAAAGCGACCTTTTGGGCCTCGACCTGCCGGTGCCGGCGCTGGTCGGCGCGCACCAGGTCGACAATGCCGCGACGGCGGTCGCCTGCATCGAGCGTCTGCGCGCCGCCCAGTTCCGCATCGACGATGCGGCGATCACCAAGGGGCTCGCGTCGGTCGACTGGCCGGCCCGCCTGCAGAAGCTGCGCCGCGGGCCGCTGGTCGAAGCCCTGCCGCCCGGCGGCGAGCTCTGGCTCGATGGCGGTCACAACGAGGATTGCGGCATCGCGCTGGCGCATCAGGCAGCCGTTTGGGCCAAGGAGCCGGCGCCGCTGCCGCTCTACCTGATTTTCGGCATGCTCACGACCAAGGACGCCGCGGGCTTCCTGAGGCCGCTGGCGCGCCACGCCTGTGCCGCGCGCGCCGTGCCGATCGAGGGCCACGCCGCCTACACGCCGCAGGAATCCTGCGCACGGGCGGCCGATGTGGGCCTGGATTGCGTGCCCGCAAACAACATCGGCGCGGCGCTGGAAGACCTGTTGGCCACCCAGCCCGCGCCGATGCGTATCCTGATCTGTGGGTCGCTCTATGTCGCGGGCGAAGTGCTGGCCCGCAACGGCTGAGCGCCTAAACCAAGCGTGCTAGCTAACGACGGTGTTGATCCAGCTCACCAGCTTCTGCTTGGGCTCGGCGCCGATCTTGGTCGCGGCGACCTGGCCGTTCTTGAACAGCAGCAGCGTGGGGATCGAGCGGACGCCGTAGCGTGACGGCGTCGTCGGATTCTCGTCGATGTTGACCTTCACCACCTTCAGTTTGCCGTCCATCTCCTTGGAGATGTCTTCCAGCGAGGGGCCGATCATGCGGCACGGCCCGCACCACTCCGCCCAGAAATCGACGAGCACGGGCGTGTCGGACTTCAGGACTTCCTGCTCGAAGGAGACATCGGTTGCTTTGACGGTCATAGGGGTTCTCCAAAAACACACAGGCCGGTCGATGGACCGGCGCCGCCCTTGGGCACCAAGCTAGGAACGGCGGTCGGGCGAGTCAAGATGCGGAAGCATAAGGCATTGATTTTTCGAGCGTTTCAGCATCGATTTCCATCAATAAAGGGGCTGCTGTCCACAGCAGAAATGCCCTTACGGTGCGCCCGGGATAAATGCCGGCGAGCAGCGTGCGATAGAGCGCGAGCTGTCGGCGGTAGGCGAGCGCTACAGCCGACGCGGACGCAGGCGGCGGCCGGTTGGTCTTGTAGTCGACGATCAGCACTTCGCGCTTGGAGACGGCCAGCCGGTCGACCTGGCCGCTGACGGTGAAGGTGCCGCGGGGTGTGCGCACCGTGCCGATCAGCGGCACCTCGGCGCGCGAGCCTTCGGCGAACAAAGCGGCGTGATCGGGCGCCTCGGTGACAGCGAGAACTTCGTCGACCCAGAGCGAGACTTCCTCGTCGGTCAATCCATGCGCCGGCTGCGCGAGGAAGCGTCGCGCAGCGGCAGCGCGCTCGCCCACAGCAAGTGCTGGAAGATGGCGCAACAGCTCGTGCAGCAGCCGGCCGCGTTGCCAGCGCCGGGAGTCTACGGGCGCCAGCGGGCTGAAGGCGCGCGGGCTTGCGACGGTCTCGTCCGGCAGCGGTTGCGAAGGCGCCAGCGGCGCCGGCGGATCGGGCTCGGTTGGCGCGGGCTGGCGCATCCACGGCTCCAGTCGGGCCATCGCTTCGAGAGGCAACTCGGCCTGCTCCGGCATCTCGATCTGGCCGGGATTGGTGAGTTCGTAGCCGTCGCCCGCCCAGCCCTCCTCGCCGAGCAGCGTCGTGAAGTCGAACGCCCGGGGCAGGGCGCGGCCGCGCGGCTGCGGGTTCTCGGGAAAGACCTCGGCCTCGCTGCTCGCTCGCAGTCCCGCCTCGATGCGCTCGTACCAGCAGCCGCGATCCGGCTTCTTCGCGCCCACCCAGCCGCCGACATAGAGCCGGTCTTCGGCGCGGGTCATGGCGACATAGAGCAGGCGGTTCTGCTCTTCGAGCGCGCGCTCGCGGGAGTCGGCGCGCCAGCGGCGCGCGGCTTCGTTGGCGTCGTCGGCGCGTGGCAGCCACAGCCGGGCCTCGCCGTCCGCGCCGGCCAGCAGCCGCTCGGCATCGCGCGGCACGCGGGTCGTGTCGGGCAGGTAGACGATCGGTGCCTGCAGGCCCTTCGAGGCATGGACGGTCAGAATGCGCACCTCGCGGCGACGGTTCTGGTCGAGATCGCGCTTGATCTCGCCACCGCCGGCTTCAAACCAGCGCAGGAAGCCCTGCAGCGAGCTGCCCTCGGCGCGCTGATATTGCAACGCCCGCGCCAGCAGCTCATCGATCGGGTCGGCGGCCTCGCGGCCCAACCGCTCCAGCAGGTCGACGCGGCCGCCTTCGGGACCGAGCGCCTCGGCGAAGAAATCGAACGGCGTGATGTAGTCGGCGCGCTTCAGCCAGGCAGACAGCCGCGCATGGGCGGCGGTGAACGGTGCTTCGCCGGCACGCTCGCGCAGGGCACGCCAGAGATGGCCGGTGCGCTTCCACGCCAGGGTGAAGAGCTGCTCCTCGCTGAGGCCGATCAGCGGCGATTTCAGGAGGCAGGCCAGGTTGAGATCGTCCTGTGGCAGCAGCACGAAGCGTGCCGCTGCCAGCAGATCCTGGATCGCGAGCTCTTCGCCGAGGTTCAGGCGGTCGACACCCGCCACTTCGATGCCCTCGCGCTTCAGCGCGCGCACCAAAGCGTTGACGAACTCGTTGCGCCGCCGCACCAGCACCATGAAGTGGCCGGCATGCAGCAGCTCGCCCTTGCGTGCGCGCTGCTCCCGGCCGATCAGGCCTTTGGCGTGGACGGCGATCAGCCGCGCCAGGCGTTCATGCGGCAGGGCCAGCGTGCCTTGCAGGCCTTCGAGGTTGGTGGTGTCGATCTCGGCTTCCGATGCACTGACCAGCGGCCACAGCTCGACCCGCCCGGGTTCGTCCTTGCGGCTCGGCAGATGGGTCACGCCGCCCGGCTCGGCGACGCCGCGGGCAGCCTCGACTTCGCCGAACACCCAGTCGACCGCATCGAGTACAGCAGGGGTTGAGCGGAACGAAACGTTGAGATCGACCGGCACGAACCTCTGCTCGGCGACGCGGCTCTGCTCGGCGAACCACTCGCGCATCTCCTTCAGCTTGCGCGGATCGGCGCGCTGGAAGCCGAAGATCGACTGCTTGGTGTCGCCGACGGCGAACACCGTGCGGCTGCGCTCGACCGCGCCCTGGCCCACGAAGAACTCCTCGGTCAGCCGGCGGATCACCTCCCACTGGTCGGGGTTGGTGTCCTGCGCCTCGTCGACCAGCACGTGGTCGATGCCGCCGTCGAGCTTGTAGAGCACCCAGGCGGCACTCGCCGCGCTCTCCAAAAGGCGCCGTGTGGCCACGATCAGGTCGTCGTAGTCGAGCGCCGCGCGCCGTCGCTTGGCGCGGGAATAGCGACCGGCGATGTCGAGACCGAGCCGCAGCAGCGCCATGGTGCGCTCGACCAGCGCCGCGCCGTTGAGGCGATCGAGCACTTGCGCCAGTCGTTCGGCCTCGCTGCGCAAAACCCCTTCGATGCCGGGCATCGCCGTGATGGCGGCCTTGGTGGCGAGCCGCGCCAGGATCTCGCCCTTGGCGGTGAAGAAGGCCTTGGCATAGGCCGGCAGGAGGGCCGGTCGGTCCTCAGCCGCCGCCAGCCAACCGGCGATCACGTCAGCGCGCGCGACGTCCTGCTTGCCGCCCTTGGCCAGCGCTCGTGCGGCGGCGCGCAGGCCCGCGGCGTCGAAGGCGGCTTCGAGGCAGGCGTTGCTTCCCAGACTGTCCACGGTGTCGTCGGGCGAGCAGCCCATCTCGTCGGCCAGACGCGCCCGCACGCGGCGCAGTCCGGCCTCGTCGCCGATGCGTGCCAGCAGCCAGGCCCGTTCACCCAAAAGCTTGGTCATGAGGTCGGCGTATTCGGCGATCGAGATCTTGCCGGCCACGGAGGCCAGCGCCTCGACGAGAGGCCGCGGCGCATCGCGATGGGCCAGCGCCTCCATCTGCTCGTCCTGGGCGTGACGCAGCAGGGTCTGCCCCTCGGCCTCGTCCAGCACGTCGAAGCCCGGCGCCACGCCGGCCTCGAGCGGGAAGCGCTTCAACAACGCCTGGCAGAAGGCGTGGATGGTGAGGATGTTGATGCCGCCCGGCGCGTCGAGCACGCGCGCGAACAGCCGGCGCGCCGCGATGCGCTCGGCGGGATCGGGCGGACGGTCGACGAGCTGCTCGACTTCCTCGTCGAGCTTGGCCTGCGGGGCGAGTGCCCAGCGTCCGAGCTGAATCGCCAGACGGTTGCGCATCTCGGCGGCCGCAGCCTTGGTGAAGGTAAGGCAAAGGATGCGCTCGGGCTTGACCCCGTCCAGCAGCAGTCGCGTCACGCGATCGGTCAGCACCTTGGTCTTGCCGGTGCCGGCATTGGCCTCGACCCAGGCCGAGTGGCCCGGCGTCGTGGCGCGCCGCTGCGCGTCGGTTGCCAGCCCCAGAGTATCGAGCGCCGCGCTCATTCCTCGCCTCCACCCGCAGTCGACCATTCGGCGACGCGTTCGAGATGGGCATAGTCGTTGAAGTGCGGGATGAATTCCGGCCAGGGCAGCGCGGCATAGGGCGTCGCGGGATTGGCGAAGTGTTCGGCCATCTTGGCGACCAGCGCCAGCATCGCCGGCACCAGTTGCTCACTGCCCTTGATCTCCTTGACCTCGCCCCCACTGCCCAGGCCGTTGGCCTGCCAATAAGAGAGGTGCACGGCGCGCGCCTTGCCCTTGATCCCTTCGAAGCCGCCCTGCTCGGCCATCGCTGCCTCGAGCAGGAGCTGTGGCGCGAACAGGCCGTCGAGCTCTTTGGGCGAGGGCACGCGGCCGGTCTTGTAGTCGATGATCTCCCAGCCGCCGGGTTCGATCTCGTCGATGCGGTCGGCGCGCGCGTCGATGCGCAACGGTCGGCCGGGTGGGCCGACGGTGATGGCGCCGTTGGTTTCGCTCGCCAGCAGCTTCGTGCCCGCTGCGCGGCGGGCGTTCTCGGTGGCCACGAACCAGCGCGCCAGACGCTGGAAGCGCGGCCACCAGAAAGCGCGTTCGGCAGGCGCCGTAAGCAGGGCCTCGAGATGTTTCTCGCCCAGTGCCTCGAACCGGTCGAGGGCGTCGGGCGGCAGCAGGCCGGAGGGGTATGCCTTCAGGAACTCGTCGAGCGCATCATGCAGCGCCGAGCCGCGGTCGGCCGCGCCAAGCTCGGCCTCCAGCGGATCGAGCGCCTCCAGCCCCAGGATGCGCCGTGCATAGAGCCCGTAGGGGTCGCGCCGCCACTGCTCGATGCTCGAGACCGAGAGCCGTGTCGGTCGCGCTTCGATTGGCGGCTTCGGCTCGGGACGTGGCCACGGCCGATAGGCGTCGGGCCGGTCGAGCGCATCGGCCCAGGCGAGGTAGCTCCTGCGGCCACGCTGGATATATTCCGGCGGGGCGGCGGCGCTGCCGGGCTCGTAACCGAACAGCGCGTCGAGGCGCGCCAGCCAGCGCGACGGCACGGTCGGCGCTCCGCGCTCGCGTTCGGCGCGAGTCAGCAGCACCCTTTCAGCACCGAGTGCAGCGGCAAAATCGTGGGCCGACAGGCCGATGCGTCGCTCCGGCTGGGGCAGCCCGAGCGCGGTGCGCATCGGCCGGTTGATCCACGGACCGGTTTCGACGGAAGGCGGCCAAGTGCCTTCGTTCAGGCCGCCCAGCACCAAAAGGTCGGCGCGCTGCAGGCGGGCCTCCAGCGGTCCCCAGATCGCGAGGCGCGGATGGCGGCCGAAGCCGGGGCGGATGATCTCCGGCTCGAGCATGGCGGAAAGCAGCGCAGGCCATTCGCCGCCGGCGATTTTTTCCTGTCCGGTCCATGCCGCGCGCAGGCGGGCGAGGGCGTCGGCCAGCGCTTCGCCCGCCGCGCCCGACCACAGCGTCTCGGCCGCGGCGATCCTTTCGGACGCGGCGATGGTGGCGTCGAGCAGGGCGTCGGGCGCCGCGCCATCTGCCATCAGCGCCGCAAACTCCGACGTCGCGGCATCGAGCCGATCGATCAGCGTCTCGACAGCGCGCCGATCGGTGGGCTCGCCGAATTTGGCCTTCGCGATGTGAGCGCGGATGGCCGGCATGCCCGGCGTGGGCTTCAGCCCCCGCAAGCACTTGCGGTCGAGCCTTCGCGTCGCGTCGAGCAACGCCGCACGATCGCCGCCCAGGGTACACAGCGGATGCTTAAGCAAAGCCAGCAACGCGACTGGCGCGAAGCCTTCGTCGACGGCCGTGACCAGCGCGCGCAGCAAGGCGGCTGGCGGCGTGTCGGCCAGCGGCGCGCCGGCCGAATCGTCGATGTCGACGTTCCAGCGCCGCAGTTCGGCGGCAACGCGGCGCGCCAACTCGCGGTCGGGCGTGACCAGGGCCGCGGTGCGGCCTTCGTCCTTCAGCGTCTCGCGCAGCGCCAGGGCTACGACCAGCGCTTCCTGATGGGG
>WNFC01007232.1_pt1 | contig 12209 bp, 9 predicted proteins | sample 5400541 | NCBI WGS metagenome assembly WNFC01 (sample SAMN13153342, study PRJNA577476) | soil metagenome | isolation source: 120 cm saprolite under Douglas fir tree site 2 hole 2 replicate 1 | place: USA:California | collected 2015-04-18 | reverse complement strand
AGCGGCGACCGCGAAGGTGCGCGCGAGGCTGGCGGCGGTCATGGGGAAGACCCGGTCTACGGCATGACCTCGCCCGGAGCCGGCGCCGCCTTGGTCGCGCGCCGCTACTTCGAACGCTACCGCTGTAGCAGCCGCGACCTTGCCGCAGTGCCGGTCGCGTTTCGCAAGCACGCTTCTTTAAATCCGGGTGCGATCATGCGTGACGTGTTCGACATCGACGACCATCAGCAGTCTCGCTTCGTTTGCGAGCCGCTCCATTTGCTCGATTACTGCCTAATCAACGACGGGGCTTCGTGCGTGATCGTCACGACCGCCGAACGGGCGCGTGATTGCAGGAAGCCGCCGGTTTATATCAGCGGAATGCAGGGCCTGCCTGGCGGCCACGACGAATTCATCTGGGCCTACCCGGGGTTAGGTGTCGCGCAACAACCGGCCTTCGAGTACCAGGCCGAGTTGCAGCCGGTTTACAAAATGGCGGGAATCACGCCGAAAGATATCGACGCATTGTTTACCTATGATGCTTTCTCGATCCTGACGTGGATAGCGCTGGAGCGATGGGGGTTGTGCAAGCCGGGCGAGGCCGCCGCTTTTACGCAAAACGGCCGGATCGAGCTGGGTGGCGAGTTGCCGATGAACACCAACGGCGGACTGCTCTCGGAAGGCCACATCATGGGCTGGAATCACCAGGTGGAAATCGTCCGGCAATTGCGCGGTGACTGTGGTGCGCGGCAAATCCCGAACGCCGAGACTATCCAATGGGCGAACGCGTATGGTGATTCGCTGATCTATCACAGATGACGCAGCAGGTGCGCCGTGTGAGGAAAAACAAGCGATGGCCGAAGCGCAATATCAAAAGCCGCTGCCCGCAATCTCGTCTTTGAACAAGCCCTTTTGGGACGCCCTTAAAAAGCGTGAGCTGCGGCTTCAGAAATGCGACGGATGCGGCAAAATCTGGTACCCGCCGTCACCGCTCTGTCCGGAATGCTGGTCGCGTAAATTCACCTGGACACGCTTAAGCGGCCATGGCCGCGTAAATTCATGGGTAGTGTTTCATCAGTCATACTTCCGGGGCTTCGACAGCGAGCTGCCCTACAACGTCGTTGAAGTTGAACTCGACGAGGGTCCCCGTTTATTGACCAACCTCGTCGGCATCAGCAATGACCAGATCCGAGCCGCAATGCCGGTCGAGATTGTTTTTGAAGACGTCACCAGCGAAATCACATTGGCGAAATTCAGACCCCTGTAGGGGCGGCTCTCGAGTCGCCCTCTGCGCAAGATCACCGGAGCCGAAATTATGGCTAAACCACTCGATGGGATCCGTGTGTTCGACCTGACCGTCGCTGCGGTCGGTCCGTGGGCAACTAAACTGCTCGGCGCAATGGGCGCTGATGTCATCAAAGTCGAGGCGCCCGGCGGCGATCAGCTCTCACATGCGGTGCCACCCCGAATCAAAGGCAATTCGGTACTCTACATCTCGGGCAACCACAACAAACGCATGATTGAGCTCGACCTCAAGCAGGAAGCCGACCGTGCCATCGCACTCCGCATTGTGGAAAAGAGTGATGTGTTCGTCAACAACATGCGCCCGGGCGCGGTTGAGCGGCTCGGCCTCGGGTACGACGTTGTAGCGAAGGTCAATCGACGCATCATTTATGTCCTCGCTTCCGCTTATGGGCGCAGCGGCCCGATGGCAACCGAGGCCGGTGTCGACCCGACCGTGCAAGCGTTCTGCGGATGGTGCAGTATTACCGGACCGGAACAAGGCCGGGGCGAGATGTTCCGCCATCTGGCGCATATTGATCTCACCACCGCCACCACTATCACGCAGGCTGTGCTCGAAGCGCTGGTCGCGCGGGAGCGGGGAGGTTTGGGTCAGCGGATCGAAATCGAGATGCTGACCGCTGCGATGGCGCTACAGACGACGCGCCTGGCTGAATATTTCGCTACCGGCGAACAACCGCAGCCGCTCGGCAGCGCCTCGCCGACAACCGCGCCGCATCAGGCGTTCGAATGCGCGGACAGACGGTTTGTGGCGATCGGCGTCGAACGCGACGAGCAATGGCCTGCGTTCTGCCGTGCGATGAAGCTGCCGGAATTAATCGCCGACCCGCGCTTTGTCAGCAATCCGATGCGAGTGCGGAATCGCGTTGCGCTCGTCGAAATACTCGAAGCGCGCTTCAAAAGCAAACCGGCGGCATGGTGGATGCTCCGGCTCACGAACGAGAAAATCCCCCACGGCCCGCTGATGAGCTTCGACGAACTCCGCTATCATCCGCAGGTCCGCAACAACGGCCATATCGTCGAAATCGACACACCGCATTGGGGCCGTCTCAACGTTGACGGGCTCCCATGGCAATTCAGCCGCACACCCGCCGGACCGATTCGCGCGGGAGGCAAGCCCGGAGAGCATACGGCGGAAGTGCTCGCCGAACTCGGCATTACCAACCATCGAGCGGGCAGTCCAAAATGAGTGCAAAAGGCCGCCTCGCCGGGTTTCGCGTGGTCGACCTCACCGAGGGGATCTGCGGCCCGTTCAGCTCGATGCAACTTGCTGACGCCGGGGCCGAAGTAATCAAGGTCGAACCGCCCAAGGGCGATTATTCGCGCCAGATCGGTCCCCCTTTTGTCAATGGCGAGAGCGCGGTCTTCCTAAGCGTGAATCGCAACAAGAAGAGCGTCGTGCTCGATTATCGGCGTGAAGATCAACGGCGCATTCTGAGGAGACTCGCCGCAACCGCAGATATTTTTCTCGAAGACCTTGGACCCGGCCAAGCCGAGCGGCTCGGTTTCGGATACAGCCAATTGAGCCCGCGAAATCCACGGCTGGTGTATTGCGCGATTAGTTCGTTCGGCGAAGAAGGTCCGCTCAAAGACCTGCCCGGCTCCGAACTGGTGATTCAGGCGATGGCCGAGTATACGGCATCGTTAGGCCGAATCGGCGATCCGCCGATTCGAGTCGGCGCAGACGTCGCGTGCATCAATACCGGGATTTTCGCGACACAAGCGATTCTCGCCGCACTGTTCCATCGCGAGCGCAGCGGCGACGGCCAGCGCGTTGCGGTGAGCCAGTTCGGTTCGCTCCTCCATCTGCGCGGCATCATGTGGCATTCGATGACTGACCCGGACGACTGGTACGGATTCCATCTCGACCATTACACCAATCCTCCCGACTACGGTTACCAGGCTCAGGACGGCGCGCTCTATTTCATCTTGCGGCGCGGCAATAGCGAAGATTGGGACCGGCTGGTGCTGGAACTCGGGATGGAGCAGGTGCTCGCCGACCCGCGCTTCGCGGATTATGGCCGCCAGGCGACCAGCATTGGCCGTTACGCGCCCGAGGTGAAGCCGCTTTGGGAGGAGGCGTTCAAACACCGCTCGCGCGATGAAATTATCAAGTTGATCAAGACCATCGGCGGTGACGCCGTTCCAATGATGGACTATCCGTCGCTGCTCGCTCATCCACAGGTCGAGGCCCTCGGCGCGATCATCGAGGTGCCCCATCCCAGCGGCGGCACCTTCAAGACCATCCGCCCAGTGGCCCGCTTCATCGGCGCCCCCGAGCCGGTGATGGTCGCCCCTCCCAAACTGAGCGAGCACACCGCAGAAATTCTCGCATCGCTCGATGCTGCTGGCGAATAGATCAAGCCGCCACCTTGGGCACCAAGCCCTTCCCCGAACGGCTAGCATGACTTGAAATCGCCACGGCCTTGTTCTTGACAGAGGCGAATAAATAGCGAAATAATCGTCAGATGAAAGCCGCGCTTGTGTTGCCCCTTGACACTGCCCCGGCGCGAACCGCGACGCATCTGCGCGACGTCGAGTTCGTCGACATGCCGGTCAAACAGATCCTCAACCGCTGTACCAGTCCACGCATGCCGTTCCGGTGGACGATCAATCCCTATCGCGGATGCGAATTTGGCTGCGTCTACTGTTACGCCCGTTATACCCACGAATTCCTTGAACTCCGCGATCCCATGGATTTCGAACGGCGCATCTTCGTCAAGCGGATGGCGGGTGAGGTGCTGCAGCGAACGCTCTCGCGCACTCCAATCGGCGCCGACCAGATTGCGCTCGGCACCGCGACCGATCCCTATCAACCGGCTGAGCGTAAATTCGAGTTGACCCGGGCGATGCTCGAAGTGTTTGCCAAGGTGGGCGGCCTCAACCTGTCGATTACCACCAAGTCGGCATTGATTGCGCGCGATTTCGATTTGCTCCAGGAGATCAATCGCCGCTCGCGGCTCAGCGTGAATTTTTCGCTCATTACACTTAACCGCCGGCTCCAACGAATCCTCGAACCGCGCGCGCCGCGCCCTGCCCTCAGACTGGCTGCCATCCAAAAGCTGAGCGGTGCCGGAATCCGTTGCAACGTCCTGATGATGCCAATGATTCCCGGACTGACCGACGCTCCGCTTGCGATTGAAGCAGTGATTCGCGCAGCACGCCGCGCAGGTGCATCCGCGGTATGGTGGCGCTCATTATTCCTTAAGCCGGCGGCTGCGCGCCGCTTCCTGCCGTTCATCAAAGAGAACTTTCCGGCGGAACAACAACGGTTCGCCGAATGGTATTCGCGGTCGGCATATCCCCCACACAGCTATGATGACAGCCTGCGGCCAATCTTTGACCGCCTGAAGCAGAAGTACGGCTTCCAACTTCATGATGAGCGTGAAGCAGACGCGGGGCAGACGTCAGCGCCACTCGACGAGAGCGCGCCCAAGGGCATCCAGCTAAGTCTGACCAACATCCGCTAGCAGGCTGCGGAAAAAGGCCTTCCGCAGCCTGAAGATGGGGGTGCTCGCGAGCTTTATCGGCGATGATTTCGCCCTCGACTTCATTAGCCCACACCGATTCGCTGAACTGAAAGAACAGTTCCTCGAACTCGCGACCCGCGCCAATCGCCTCGCCTTCGAGCCGTCGCCCAGCCCCGAGCTGATGGCGAATTTCAAATCGTTGCTCGCCACCGCGCTCGAGCGCCGCGGCGAGATGTTTGCCGGCCGTCCCGCCGGCGATTGGCTGCCGTGGCTCTCCGGCTGACGTTCTGATTGCCAGTAGTGCGATGGACCCCGGCCCAAGAAAAGGTCCCTGACCGTCATTCCGACCGGCTTCCCCTTCGGCTCCGCTCAGGGCTTCGGCTCACCGGAATGACAAATAGGGCATGGTCATTCTTCTGTCATTCCTGGCTGAGACTGGTCTGCTGGAAGGATTAAGGCGCGGTCCGCTTCAACCCAATGACAGGCAAAAGACTCCTTTATCGAAACAACTTCCGCGACGCGATTTGCGCGCCCTCGGCCATCGATTGAAACTTCGCCCACGCGATTTTTGGATCGACCACGGAATAGCCGGCCACCGTGGCGAAGCCGCAATCCGTGCCCGCGATCACATTCTCGCGCCCGACCACCCGGGCGATATTGCCGATACGTTGGGCGACCAGCTCGGGATGTTCGATGAAGTTGTTGACTGAGTCGATCACGCCCGGAATCAGTACCTTGCCGTCGGGCAGCTCGACCTCCTCGAACACCGCCCATTCGTGTTCATGGCGCGGATTCGACGCTTCGTAAGAAATACCAGACACATTCGCCTTGAAGACGATATCGATAATATCCCGAAGCGGCACGTCGCGATGATGGGGACCCTCGTAATTGCCCCAGCACAGGTGGATGCGTGTACGTTCGGCGGGAATCCCTTGCAGGGCGTGATTCAGAGCTTCCACGTGCCCCGTGATGTTCTTGCGGAACTCGGCCAGGCTCGCATCCGGGAACTGGATGTGGCGGCCCATCGCGAGGTCGGGGCAGTCAATTTGCAAAATTAAGCCCGCGTCGCTGATTGCCTTGTATTCCGGCTTCATCGCGTCGGCCAATGCTGCGAGATAATCTTCGTGGCTCTTGTAGTAATGATTGGCTAGAAAAATCGAGATCACGCCAGGCGAGGCAGCGCTCATGAATGCCTCGGCCGCGTTGCTGCGAGCGAGCGCTGCCTTGAGATTTGCGATATCTCTTTGAACGGCGCTCGTGTCTTTGCAGCTCACCGGCCCGGTGCAGGCGGGACGCGCGAGCTTTTGCATCACACCCTGGTTCATGAAGCGTTCGCCATACTCCGGGTAATCGGCAAAATCCGCGATCGCCATCGGCGCCGCTTCGCCGTCAAAACCCGAAAGCCGATCCTTGACGTAGGTCGCATACGAGGGTTTGCTCATTTCGCCGTCGTTGACCACGTCGACGCCAACCTCGACTTGCCTGCGGACGATATCTCCGACAGCTCGCGTCACTATCGTTGCGATATCCCGCGCCTTGCCCGCCTCGTTTGCGTCCAGCGCTTCGAGCAAATCGGCCGGGCGCGGCAAACTACCGGTGTGCGTGGTCAAAATGCGTTCAGTGCTTCGCTTCATAACAATCTCCATCTGAGGCCTCTTGCTAACGGGAGAGGCCGCAAAATGTAGCAACTTCAGAGGGTGGCTCGAGGGCCGCCCCTACAAGACTCCATCGCGGTCGGCTGTCTCAACGGGAGCGCGGCGGTTCGCTGGTACGATCCGGACGTTGGAACGATGGCCCAGAAAAACCCGGAGCGAAGTTGATCCGCACGTTGCCGGTGTTCATGCCGCCGTCGACCACCATTGCAGTGCCGGTAATCCATTCCGCTTCATCGCTGGCCAGGAAGGTCGCCATCGCGGCAATATCCTCGGGCTTGCCGGCACGCGGAATCGGTTGTGCGCGCGCCATATTGCGCCGGGCTTCCTCCTCACCGCCGCGCATTCCGCGGTAGACGAGCGGGGTGACAATACCGCCCGGACAGATGCAGTTGACGCGGATACGATCGTGGCCGAGCTCGATCGCCGCGCTCTGAGTGAGGCTCACCACGGCCGCTTTCGCCGCGCTGTAGGCGTGAAGTCCGGCGGCGGGCTTGAGGCCGGCGACCGATGCGGTCGAAATGATTGAACCGCCACCGGCCTTGCGCATCGGCTCGATCGAATACTTGATCCCGAGGAACACGGCGCGGGTGAGGATCACGAAAGTTTTGTCCCAGTCGTCGGCGCTGATGTCGCCGAGTTTGCCGGTGGCGCCGCCGATGCCGGCGTTGTTGTAAGTGATGTCCAGCCGTCCGTACTCCTTGACGGCACGGTCGATCAGCGCCTTGAGGTCGCGGTCGCTACTCACATCGGTGTGCTGAAACACTGCCCGTCCGCCGGCCGCGGCGATTTCCGAGATGGTTGCCTCGCCGGCCTGAGAATTCAGATCGGCGACAACTACGGCCGCGCCTTCTCCGGCAAAGCGAATCGCAGTCGCGCGGCCCATGCCGCTGGCCGCCCCGGTTATCACCGCGACTTTTCCCTCTAGCTTGCCCATAATTGCTCCTATGTTCTGCTCCGTCGCCGCTAAGCGAGAGTGTCGATTGTCGCTCTTTGGGATTTCTTTGTCATCCCGCCGAACGACCCAACGCCGTGCGCAATCACGGCCGCGCAGCCTTGATGAGCCGATAGCCAGAGAACAGTCGAAGGTGGCCACCGGCCGCGGGAAGCGAAGCTCAGGGCCCGAGAGCGTTTTCCCTGGCAGCGGGTGGCCCGTCACTTACGAGCGCAGGACCTGGCCTGGAAATGCGCCGGTGTGGCGCTGGTCCTCGTACAGAATTTCGCCGTTGACGATCGTGTAATTAACGCCGTGGGCTGGAACGACCAGGCGCCGGCCACCGCCAGGCAGGTCGCGGCGCACCTCCGGGCGTTCGGCGCACGAGCCCACTGTGTTGAAGTCGAAAATAGCAATATCGGCGGCCTGGCCGGTGACGATTCTGCCGCGGTTGCGGATGCCGAAGAAATCGGCAGGCTCGGAGGTCAGGCGCTTGACCGCCAGTTCCAGACTCATCAGTTGTTTTTCCCGGACAGCGCTGCCCAGCAGTTCAGTGCAATAGCCGGCGTCACACAGCATATCGACGTGAGCACCGCCATCGGAGAGCCCGATCATCGTGCGCGGGTCGGCAAGCAGGTCTTCGGGGACGTCGAAGCGCGCCATGGTGTAGATTAACTGCAAGTTATCTTCCAGCGGCAGATCGAGGAACGTGTCGAGTCCGTCCTTGCCGCGTTGTTGCGCAATCTCGGCGACGGTTCTGCCCTCGAGTTCCTTCAGACGTGGATTTGCCGCCTCCTTGACCCACAGCAGTGACCAGATGCCGTGGAATACACGCGGGGTCTTCAAATCATGGCGAAAAGCCGCGCGGAAATCCGGGTTCGCATAAAGCTTCTGCTGCACCGCGATCGGCTGATTGAAAGCGGGTATCCATGATGGAAAGCTCGCGAGCATGAACGGATTGCGCAGGTCGAGTTCGTTGACCAGCCGCAGATTGGAGATTTGCGGGACCCCGCCGCGTTTGATCAAAGGCTCCGCCCGGCGGATCGTTTCCTGATAGGCGCCGGGCAGGTCGTAACGCTTCATCAAGGCGAGCCACGTCACCGGGCGGGCACTTTCAGTAAGCAACAAGTCGAGCATCGCATACTCGTCGTCGCTCATCACGGCTGGGGTCCGGGTAAGCGCGATTTCGATTGCCCCCTTACCGAGTTCCCTGAGCGCGTTGCAATAGGCTTTCAATTCATCGTTGCTGGCCAATCGGCATGCCAAGGGCCGGCCCTGATAGCCAATGTGCTGCATTATATTGGTGGTGCTGAAGCCGAAAGCGCCGGCGGCTACCGCGTCTTTCAAGAGCGACTTGATCTGCCGTGTCTCATCGGGCGTGGCGGCGCGCTCCATCGATTCTTCGCCGATGACGAAATGGCGGAAGGGCGTGAGCGGCGCGAGAAATGCGAGGTTGATCGCCTTGGCCCGCTGCGCCGCCGCATCCAGGTATTCAGGAAAACTCTGCCATTCCCAGGTAATCCCGCGGTTCAGCACGTCAAACGGGATAGCCTCCACGTTGACCAGGTCCCACGTCGCGACCTCGCGCACTGCGGGCTTGCACGGCGCGATCCCGACACCGCAATTGCCCATTATCACGGTAGTGATTCCGTGCCAGGAGGAGCAACTGACTAACGGGTCCCAGCAGATTTGAGCGTCGTAATGGGTATGCGGATCGATGAAACCCGGAGCGACGATCAGGTCTGAGGCGTCGAGCACACGGCGCGCGCTATCCCGGCACTTGCCGATTTCGGCGATGCGTCCGTGCGATATCGCCAGGTCCGCGTGGCGGCGTGGCGCACCGGTGCCGTCAATGATGGTGCCATTGCGGATAATCAGGTCGTACGACATGACCGTATACCTCGCTTAAAGTCTCGTCCTAGTTTTGCCGCTGAGGTTGCCCAGCCAACCCCCACCCAACCTCCCCCTGGTCAGGGGGAGGAATTGGAAGACGTCGCCGCGCATCAATTTTGAACTGCTCCGTCCGAAGACTCTATGCTCGCAGCAGTTGCTCCGTCTGCGGCCCGTCCCGGTGGTAGAGAACGAGACTCGCCGTCCATCGCGGAGTCGGATGGTAGGATGGCTGAATCCCTCCCCCTGACCAGGGGGAGGTTAGGTGGGGGTCGATCCTTGCGCTCTTTCATGAGTGTCACTGCTCGTCAAAGTGTGTGATCACGCTCTAGTCAATACCAGGTTGCCAAACGAGTCGCGTTGGACTGTCCAGTTGGGTGGCACTACTACAGTCGTGTCCGGCTCTTCGATTATTATTGGTCCTCGCTCGGGATCGGTCAGCGCGAAGCGGCTGCGCAATGGAGTAGGGAGGAGTCCATGAGCCGGTCCGAAGAACGCCTGGCGCTCGCCTTCTCTCCCGTTTTGTTTGGCACGGGAGGAAGCAAGAGCAGGGATAGCCGATTGACTGCTTTCGGCTGAATATCTGGCGGCCATATCGGCGAAGCTGATTGACCCGGCCGATGCCAGCGCCCGCAACCTTACACTCATTAGTTCAATCGGGTCATCGCGATAATAGCCATACGCCTGATTGTGCGCCTCGGTAAAAAGCCGGGACAGTGCAGGTACAAGATTCGAAGAGTCCACTTCATCAGGCAATGGCAGAGTCATCTCATACATCTGGTAACCATATTTGAGATCGACCTGCTGTTCGAATCGGATCGCGCCGGGATCGACTCCTTCGGCTATCATTTCCGAGCGCGCACGATCCTTGAGTTGCTCGTAGTGCCCCAGTACCTCATCTGTGCGAACGGAAGTGAGCGGTGCTGCAATAGCGGCGATGTAATCGTGCCGGTAATCAGCCAGCAGCAGACCGAGCGCGCTGAACAGCCCCGGGTAGAGCGGCACAATCATCCGGGAGATTCCCATATTGGCGGCCAATGCCGCGGCATGGATCGGTCCCGCCCCGCCGAAAGCGAGCAAAGTGAATCCGCGCGGGTCGCGGCCACGCTCGGTGGTGACAGCGCGCAGCACCCGGGTCATGGCCGAATTTGCCACCTGCGTGATGCCATAGGCGACCTCCAACAGATTGAGTCGGAGCGGCGCGGCCAATTGGCGCTCAATTGCGGCTTGTGCGGCGCTGCGGTCGATTTCAAGCGTCGACCCGGCGATTGAATTGGGATTCATATATCCCAATACCACGTTGGCGTCGGTGACAGTCGGTTCAGTTCCGCCGTGGCCGTAACATACCGGACCGGGCTCCGCACCGGCACTGCGCGGACCGACGCGCAAGGCACCGCTGTCATCCAGCCAGGCGATACTGCCCCCGCCCGCGCCGGCCTCGACGATATCGATCGAGGGCACGCGCACGACATGGCCGCCGCCGCCGAACAGCCGGGTGCCGGCATTCAGGCCGGCTCCGACTTCGCCACCGGGCTTCTCCAGCGGTTTGCCGTTCTCGATGAGGCATGCCTTGACGGTAGTGCCGCCCATATCGAGCGATAGCACTTTGCCGAGACCGCATTCGGCCGCCAAGCGGGCCGCCGCCAGCACGCCGGCCGCGGGTCCCGACTCTATGATATACGCGGGGCGCCGGCGCGCGGCCTGCGCCGACATGATGCCGCCGTTGGACTGCATTACCAGTATTCGGTTGCTGAGCGGCGATAAGGTTTGTTCGAGACGATTGAGGTAGCGGTCGACCACCGGAATCAACGAAGCATTGATCGCTGTGGTGCTGGCGCGGTCATATTCCTTGATCTCGGGATGTATATCCGAGGAGAGGCAGACCACCGTCCGCGGCGCCATCTGAGCAAGGAGACTGGCGAGTTGCCGCTCGTGAACTGGATTGAGGTAGGAATTTATTAGACAGACAGCGATCGCTTCGATCTCCAGCGCAACCAGTTTTTGGATAGTGGCGCGAGCCTGTGCCAGATCCAAAGGCTGTTCGACTGAGCCGTCGCCTAATATTCTTTCATTTACTTCGAGCCTGAGCGAACGCGGGACAAGGGCCGGCAGCCGCTCCCAATTGACATCATATATATTAGGACGCCGTTGGCCGCGCATTTCCAGTTCATCCCGAAACCCGCGAGTAGTAATAAGAGCGGTGCGCGCGGTAGTACCCTCGATGACAGCGTTGGACGCCACCGTTGTGCCATGGACGAAATTTTCGATTTCGTCGCGGCGCGCCACCGCATGCACCGCATTGGCAACGTCTTCGCCGACGCGGTCGAGGATTGACAGCACCTTGCAGGTAAAGATGCGGCCGTCATCGCCGCGAACGATCACATCAGTAAAAGTACCGCCAATATCAAAGCCTACTCGCATCGGTTACGTCCCCAGACAATTGGTTCGGCACCCATCTTAATTAATTCCTCCCTCTGACCAGGGGGAGGTTAGGTGGGGGTCACCTGCCTTTTTTTCTCGCAATAGTTACAGAATGCCTTCACCCTTCGTTAGTTCGCACTTACTATGTAAAGAAATTTCTGCCGGACCCTCTCCGTCGCGCAAGTCACCCTCACCTCGCCTCTCCCGCAACTGAGCGGGAGAGGGACAGGCAATGCGCGACCGCCTCTCCCTGTCAGGGAGAGGCCCTTCAAGTCGTGCACTTGCGAAGTGTTTCGGTGGCCGGCTGGTCGACTGCCATCGGGTCGGGATCGATTACTACCCGGTAGCGATTGTACGCCTGTTCAATACTTACTTTCCCGTCCTGCACGTCGGCGAGTACCAGCCTGGGGTCGCGCGCCGCAGGTTCGCCGAATCCGCCTGAACCGGAGATGCGATGGTAGATACGATCGCCGGCATTAACTTCGAGATGAATATGCGACTGGCGCGGGAGGACCTTCTCCATTCCTTGCGAGGTCAGAATATTGGTCGATAATTCGCCCG
>WNFC01007229.1_pt1 | contig 12210 bp, 11 predicted proteins | sample 5400541 | NCBI WGS metagenome assembly WNFC01 (sample SAMN13153342, study PRJNA577476) | soil metagenome | isolation source: 120 cm saprolite under Douglas fir tree site 2 hole 2 replicate 1 | place: USA:California | collected 2015-04-18 | reverse complement strand
ATAATTCGGATCGCGCGATCATTTGCATCCTCGCTGATCCTGGTTGGCGTTTTGTGTCAGAGACCTATGATAAGATTTCACTCGCAGGTGGAAGAGCGGTTTTTGCCACAGGAACTCCCAGGTATTCGACACCCTTCAATTACAACCCATGGACTAAAAAGGAAAACGAGATATCCCATAATGGATGACGACCTTCCCTTCCCGTAACTTTGGTTGGGGTGTCATGCTTGTTACTGAGGGTTTTGAGGGTTTGTACATGGCATGTTCGTCATACATCAACCGGGCCGCTGCATGATGCCTGCATCCTCTCAACAAGTCGAACCTCTGACCATACGACCTTCAGTTATAGTCAGGATCAGGTCTGCTCCATGGTACTTGGTCTGGCCATTACGGTGCGTTTTTGGTGACGCAGGCCTGGATCATGATGATGTGCATACTCCTACTTCACCTGCTCTTTCTCCTTTCAACAGAGGCATGGTCCGTGAACAAGGGAAGCGGAGGGAAAGTAGCTCGATGATTGCTTCTCCAATGCCGGAATTTGGCCTGATTGTGTGTTAATGTTCACATGTTCACTGTTCCAACCTTGAGTACTTGAGTCGCTGGATTATGTGTAAGATGGTTTTCCTGATCACCTACAATAATAACATCCCCAATATGAATATTATTATGAATATATTACAGCCTGCATAGCATGACGATATAACAATCTCCTTGTCTCATGCGGTATACATGGTATGGTGAAGAGCAAGTTCTGGGTTTGAGTAGGAAGGTACTAATGCGTGAGTAGTATCGAGGCAGACACGAGAATAGAGGGAAGGAAATAAGATCTAAGAGAGCAAGCTCAGCACCCACGGAGGGATCGAAGGGGGAAGTAGTAGATGTGAAGGGTAGGAGGGGAAGCAGCGAACTTGAGAACAGAACAAGGCGAGGCAAAATGAGGTTGGGAGGCCACGAAGCTGTCCGGACAGGAAAGCACTTGAGAAGGGCATCTAACGAATGCGAAGTACAAGGCAAGAGAAATACGGACTCGGAGGTGGAGTGAGCCTTCGCAGTGAAGTCGAACGGATGAAGCGCAGTGCTCGGAACTGGCGTTGAACGCCAGGACACGATGCACAAGAGGGGGAAGCAAGGTTAGGCGAGACTTAAGGCAGTCACATGGAGAGTTCCGAGTCGGAACGCACAGGGAAGAATACATTTGCAGACGCAGACAGGCAGGCTTAAATACAACGAAGCACATTGTACACTACATATGGCAGTTCCGAGAAAGTCGAATCCAACAGTAAGCGTATGAACAAACTGGGACATCGAGGTGCAGATAGATCGAGGATGGCGACAAGGGGTGAAAGGAAAACAGGTCGTAAGACCAGTTGGAAGATAGGAGACGAAACACAAGTTCTACAAGATGAAGGGCATATGGATCGCAGGGCCGAAAACCGAAACACGAGGTAAATGAGATGATACGAATGATACGAAACAAAATGCAAGGTGCAAACAAGGAACCCGAGAAACTATAATACAGAGAGCAGATAACACATGATAAGACCAGGCCAATGAGTGAGTGAGCATGTTGCTGGCGAGACCACGACAGCAGGGGAAAGAACACAGAGCCGGGGCCTGAGGACAATGGACAAGCCCTCATGTGGGAGAGGGGAAAGAGGTAGAGGAGTGGGAAGGATCACAGGTGAGTAGGAGTACGTGGGGATCGATGGGCTCGTAATGGGAAGACGCGAATGCGAGGACGGGTATGTTGGGATGGATGGGCGTGGGAGGTAGGACATGTGATGGCAATGGACGGGGAGCAGTGAGTGGCAGGGACGGGTTACCGAGGTGAGGCATAGAACTGGCAGGGATTGAGTCAGATTCATTGATACTGTCAACTGCGAGCAGTTCCACAGTCGAAGGTGACGCTCACCTTTCGGTCCGTGTGGAGTCTGATTATGTTTGGGCTGCTTGATCTACGGGGCACCATGAGCTGTCGCAACCGTGCCATGATCGGCGAGGAACTGTGCAAGCTCCTCATGACCATTCGACGATGCCAAATCCAACGGAGTCAACCCGTCATTGTCCTGGGCTGCTGTGTCGGCAGCATGTTCGACGAGGAACTGTGAGAGTTTCAGATCACCGTAAAAGGAAGCCCAATGCAACGGAGTCCACCCGTCTTCGTTCTGGGTTGCTGTGTCAGCGCTGTGCTCGACGAGGAACCGTGCGAGATCCAGATGACCCCTTGAGGATGCCTCATGCAGCGGTGTCGAGCCGTATTCGTTCTGGGCTGCTGCGTCGGCGCCATGCTCGACAAGGAACTGTGCGAGTCCCAGATCACCGCGAAAGGACGCCTCGTGCAGCGGAGTCCACCCTTCTTCGTTCTGGGCCGCTGCGGAGGCACCGTGCTCGACGAGGAACCTTGCGAGGTCCAAATGACCCATCGAGGATGCCTCCTGCAGCGGAGTCGACCCGTATTCGTTCTGGGTTGACACGTCGGCGCCGTGCTCGACGAGGAAATGTGCAAGGTCCAGATGACCCTTTGAGGACGCCCAATGCAGCGGAGTCCACCCATCTTTGTTCTGGGCTGCTGCATCGGCGCCGTGCTCTACGAGGAACCGCGCGAGATCCAGATGACCCCGAAGGGACGCCCAATGCAGCGGAGTCCACCCATCTTTGTTCTGGGCTGCCGCATCGGCGCCGTGCTCTACGAGGAACCGCGCGAGATCTAGATAATCCCTTGAGGATGCCTCATGCAGCGGCGTCAACCCGTATTCGTTCTGGGCTGCAGCGTCGGCACCGTGGTCGACGAGGAACTGTGCGAGATCCAGGTGACCATTTGAGCACGCCCAATGCAGCGGAGTCGACCCGTATTCGTTCTGGGCTGCTGCATCGGCGCCGCGCTCGATGAGGATCCGTGCGAGGTCCAGATCACCCCTTAAGGACGCCTCGTGCAGCGGACTCGACCTGTCATTGTTGTAGGCCACCGTGTCAGCGCCGTGCTCAACGAGGAACCGTGCGAGAACCAGATGACCACTCAAAAATGCCTCATGCAGCGGAGTCGACCCGTAATCACTTTGGGCTGCCGTGTCGGCGCCGTGTTCGACGAGGAACCGTGCAAGATCTAGATGACCCTTTGAGGACGCCCAATGCAGTGGAGTCCACCCGTATTCGTTCTGAGTTGCCACGTCCGCGCCGCGCTCGACGAGAAACTGTGCAAGGTCCAGATCACCGTGTGATGATGCCCAATGCAGCGGATTCCACCCGTATTCGTCCTGGGCTGCTGTGTCAGCGCCATGCTCGACAAGGAACCGCGCAAGATCGAGATGATCACTTGAGGACGCTTCATGGAGCGGAGTCCGCCCATCATTGTCCTGGGCTACCACACTAGCGCCGTGCTCGACGAGGAACTGTGCGAGATACAGATGACCACTCGAAGACGCCTCATGCAGGGGAGTCCGCCCGTATTTGTTCTGGGCTGCCGCATCGGCCCCATGCTCGACAAGGAATCGTGCGAGATCGAGATGACCGATCGAGGACGCCTCATGCAGCGGAGTCGACCCGTATTCGTTCTGGGCTGCTGTACCAACACCATGCTCAACGAGGAACCGTGCGAGATCGAGATGACCGCTTGAGGACGCCAAATACAGTGGAGTACACCCATCGTTGTTCTTTGCTGCAGCGTCGGCGCCGTGCTCGACGAGGATCCGTGTGACAGCCAGATGACCGCTTGAGGACGCTAAATGCAGCGGAGTCGACCCGTATTCGTTCTGGGCCGCCGCATCGGCCCCATGCTCGACAAGGAACCGTGCGAGATCCGGATGACCGCTCGAGGACGCAGAATGCAGCGGAGTCCACCCATTGTTGTTCTTTGCTGCAGCGTCGGCGCCGTGCTCGACGAGGATCCGTGTGACAGCCAGATGACCGCTTGAGGACGCGAAATGCAGGGGAGTCGTCCCATAGTCGTCCTTGGCTGCAACGTCGGCGCCGTGCTCGACGAGGATCCGCGTGACAGCCAGATGACCGCTTGAGGATGCCAAATGCAGCGGAGTCGACCCGGATTCGGTCTGGGCCGCCGTGTCAGCGCCGTGCTCGACGAGGAATCGTACGAGATCCAGATGACCGCTTGAGGACGCAGAATGCAGCGGAGTCCACCCAATGTTGTTCTTTGCTGCAGCGTCGGCGCCGTGCTCGACGAGGGAGCGTGCGACATCCAGATGACCCAAAGAGGACGCCAAATGTAGCGGAATCCGTCCGCATTTGTCCTGGGCTGCCGTATCAACGCCATGCTCGACGAGGAACCGTGCGACATCCAGATGACCGCCTGCGGACGCGAAATGCAGTGGAGTCGACCCGTCTTCCCACTGGGCTGCCGCGTCGGCGCCGTGCTCTATGAGGATCCGTGTGACGGCCAGATGACCGCTCAAGGACGCCAAATGCAGCGGAATCCACCCGTGTTTGTCCTGGGCCGCCGTGTCGGCACCGTGCTCGATAAGGAACCATGTGAGATCCAGATTACCGTTTGCGCATGCAGAATGCAGCGGAGTCCGCCCATCCTTGTCCGTGGCTGCCGCGTCGGCGCCGTGCTCGACGAGGGACCGTGCGACATCCAGATGACCCAAAGAGGACGCCAAATGTAGCGGAGTCAAGCCGTATTTGTTCTTGGCTGCTGCATCCACGCCGTGATTGACAAGGAACTGTGCGATTTCCACATGTCCCCCTCGGGAAGCCAGGTGCAACGGCGTCAACTCGTCATCGAAGCTCCGAGAATTCGCATCCTCCGAGTGCTCAATGGCCAAGAACTTAACAACCTCGTGCAGGCCACAAAAAGCCGCATAATGTATAGGCGTTCCATGGGGTGGCTCCGGCCGCTCGGCTTGTATTAGACTGCCTCGTATCCAGGGATACACTGTTGGATCACATATCCAGAGCCAAATCGAAAAATGCGGCCTTCTCTGGTCAAAGAGCTGGTTAATCCCTTCGTTTACACTTTCCAAGACACCCTCAAAACGGGCATGCTCAAACCAGTACTCCGCAGCATATTCAGCGAGAGGAAATTTCGCCAGGCTGGATCGGGTGACCTTTTCATCCAGGTGCAGTAGGATACCCAGACATGCTTGCGCGACGAGGGTATGAGCCGGTGTCATCGAAACGTGATACCGTAGGGAAATAGAGTCATGTTTGTCCGAAAAGCGGGTAGATGTCAAGAACTCCTTCACAGAGAAGTGTGAAAATTGGATTACTTGCGAATTTTCGATGTTGACAAGGGAAAGCAATGTGGAGCATGTGGATAGCACCGCATCTACAGGATCTTCAAGGCGCCAATCCTCCCGAAACTTTGGGATCTGTCCCGCTTCGAAATCAAATGCGAGAAATGCCGCCAATTCTTCAACTCTAAGCGGACGGGAAACCACCGCGACACATAGGAGGAGCCGTCGCGCAAATTCCCAGTTTGTGTCGTTGATCTCTCGCAACGTGCGTTCATACGTCCCATCGAGTGTCTCTGGTAATTCGCCCAGGGCATGCCGGATACGCCCTGGGAGGCATTTCCGGAGGTAGTCCAGCTGACAATACACCCAACGGAACCTACGAGAGATATAAGGGTGAGTGTCGTAAAGAAAGGGCCAGCTGGTGCTTTACATTCCATCCGCCCTTTCTGTGAGGACATCAATCACAAGTTGCTTATGTTCCGGTTTCCATCGTTTCATCTTTCTATCCATGTTTACGATACACTTGATATATTTCCCGATGTCCTCCTTTTGTCCTACTTCATCGTGTAAGGATACAGAACGGAACGTTAAAGGGTCGAGAACAGGCTTGATATCGGCCTCGGGTCGGCTAGTGACACAGATGCGCAAGTGCGGGAGTTGTAAGTCGATGAGGTCTTCCAGAAGGATGAGGACTTTCTCGCGGGGGGAAGGTAGAGCAGGTGCATTTGGACATTCGTCCAACGCATCCACAATTACGAAAATTGGAGCTTGTCCTGGACGTTCTAGCAAGGACTTGAAACATCGGACAAGTGCATCATCGCTTGGGGCTTTAGATCCGTTTTTGTGCTCCGAGTAGAATTTGGAGAGAATGTCACAGTAGGAATCGGATTGATCACAAAGCTGGGCTAAGAGAGAGGAGAGTAGTCCACGGAGGTCCTTCTTTTCATCCTCCTTAAAGTCGTAGAAATATATAGCGAGTGACGCAAGCCCAGATTTTTGCATAGTCTCGATCTCCTCTATGATTGTAGAACTGGCCAACACCATAAGTTCTCGAGATGAAGACATTGAACGGTCAACGTACCAAAGCACACTCTTCCCGCAGCCAGCTACGGAACGGGAAATCCATCAGTCTCCGCGAGGGAGTAAATGCTGGATGGAAACTTACGTTTCCCATGGATCCATAGGAGGGAACTCGGTCCACACACTTGCCATTCCGAGAAGGTGTCGCCTTGAACGAACCACGCCGCTGTGCCGCTGTGACGCGATGCGAGGGCAATATTGTAATTTTTCCACGGATCAGGCGGAGAGAGCCAACGTCGAATATTTCCCTGTAACTGGTCACCTGACAGCCAATCTCAGCATTTCCAGGCAGGCATGCCAACGTTAGGTAACTGACGATTCGACTTGTTCATGTTGCTTGCCATTTGTTGTAGGATTTCTAAAGCTCAGTCAGGCACGGAACTAACTCGTTATGGTCAACAAAACGTACCAAGAACTTCCCGGACACCCTCAATAGATGCTTCGCCGCCTAGAGGGATGGATATTCAATAAGGAGCGGATTTGAAGCCGAAGACATTTGCTCACTGTCCATGACCACACTCATATTCTGGACGAGACCGTAGACGACCTCGAGGGACTGCGCTGCAGTAGTTCGAGCCTCATCTTGCGTGAGTCGGTCCAGCCTGCGCAGGACCACCTCGACGTCCTTCTCTCTGAAGACTTTCTTCACATATTTGACTGCGTTGCGGTGAGTAGGGTAACGCGTCTGCGAGAACGCACTTACTCGGTCGTGCCTGCTTGAGCTCTCTCGTCGCCAGAGCGAGCATGGCAAGTAGCTCCACCATGATCTTGATGATCACCTCATCCATCGCGGGCGTCCGAGGGATGCGCGTGTATATGCCGACACGATTGAGGAAATGCTCGATCGACTCGAGCAACTCAACGAGTGCGTCCCAGCTGGATGGTAAGCCTTTGGCCGCCTGATGGTCTTGCATGTTAGAAGGGGATCTATATATTAACTGAGAGCGGCACGAACATCAAGGAGGATAGCCAGAGCAGCAAGTAATGCGTTCGCAGGTGGGAGTTCCTGTAAAAGGCGTTCGAGATGTGGAAGACCCATCATCAAATTTTGACGTACCAGGCCGAACGCATCGCCGAGGAAGCTGGTGGCAGAGTCTGTGGTTAAATTTGATACAGCCGTCTTGATCGATTTCATGATTCTATCACTTTCTTGGAAATTACTGAAGGCTTGCGCTTGACCTTGAAAGAGGGTAGCAGTGATAGACTCTACAGAATGGCAACTCTGGAGTTCCACGACGAAGGGATGTTCGGCCAATGCGATGTTCGTCTGTTTCTCATAAGCCTGCAAGGCAGACTCTAAAAGGGGTTGAAAATGAGCCGATCGTGACTGTTCGCCCATCTCTCCGTGAGTATGGAAGATGTGGGGTATTTAGACGAGGGGTGGGTTCACTGTGAGGAATTGATGGTGAGACGGCAGGGGTGGTGGGTAGTTTGGGGCCGAGGCGAGGAAGTCTGTACTAGTGCACCGCCTCATTGATGGGTTATTAATAAAAATTCGCACGGACCGTGACTGACGCAAGGTGACTACTTGAAATAAATGGGCGCAAGCTGGAATTGGCGCGAGTGCGAGTGAGAGATCACTAGATCACTGGTTGACGGCGTCTTGCGACAAGTCAACGACCTGCCGACTCATACCAGCTCTCATAGATCTTATACCATGACAGTCCGGAGAGGGCTGGCCCATCAACCGGCTCTCGCCCGGGTTCTTCCACATATTTAACTTTCTCGGCGGGCCGGCCGCGGCGCCTCCGTGAAAAATGGTGGTACATCGCCAACGCATCCCACTGGTCCATCATCTGCAAAGACAAGCATTGCTTGCCGCGCAATGCCAAAACGTGTCCCATTAATATTGATGGGGGAAAGTGGGCCAGGGTATGATGCGCTACAGTACTCATACATTATGTCTAGTAGTACAAACCGAAGTCAAATAAGAAAATACGAGACATTTTTTCATTCTACGCGAGTACCGCTGTGGGCTGCCGCGGCTGTCCCACCGCTAACGAACGGCCTTTCCACCCCGTTCCAGCAAGGAGAACGATCCGCCCATGATGGTCAATCCTCGGCGTGGCCAAGGCGACAGCCCAGTTCTCTACGCCCCTAGAGCTGGCCGTGCGCATCCGCCGTCGCTTCGAGCCTTCCGGGGTCTGTGTTCCACGAGGCGTCTTTGCCTGCTGCTTGCTAGTGGCGTACCTGCCCAGATGCAGCGCCGAGCGACGGGCCCGTGGGCGGCGATGCGGTGTCAAAGCGTCGCCGCTTCGCTGGAACACCGGCACGGAACACGGTTCGTGGGGTTCCGCAGATGGCTTCTATTTGCGGGGCGAGTTGAGTGTGGTTTCTCGGATCGCGCGATTCGCATCCTCGCTGATCCGGGTTGGTGTTTGGAGAAGATATTTTCGGAAAATATCTAAGGCCTGTGATAAGATCGTATGTGTCTGAGCGGTTTCTGGAGGAGGAACGGCCAGATATTCGACGCCCTTCAACCCGAGGGCTGAAAAGGAAAAGGTGATATCCCGTAGCGGACGACGACCTTCCATTCCCGTAGTTGTAGGTAGGCGTGGTGGGAGTCACGCTTGGTACTTCCTGTTGACTGTCCCGATCATTACCGGTTGCACTTACGGATTTGTTCGCCTCGATCGCCTCCGCGCCCTTCTTAACAGACGTTCTCAGTCGAGCGATCCATTGCAGCAGGAGGAGATGAAGGACAGTCCACGGCCTGGACCGAAGTATTCTGTTCAACCGCACGTAGCGTTACTTGACCAGCTGCTGTTATCGTCGGTGCAGTAGAGGTGATTGCGTCCGTATTCAAAGGGACAGAGCACTCCTCACGAGAGGCTTCTTGTGCTAAATGTCCGACTCTCTCATGGGTCTCTGCTGCGGCCGGCGATGACTCCGCCTCCCCCGTTGAAGGTAGCGTAACAGCTGTCGTTCGCGGGGTTCCTTGGGCAGTCAAGGCGGAATTTGATTGCCGCCAGTTGTCGGATTGACTCGCTGGGGAGTTGCTATGCGGTACTAAAAGCTGCTGGCGAATGCCTCTCGGTGTCGAAGGTAAAAGACAATCGGGTGTGTGTGGCGATGACGGGGATGACGCCGAGTACTCGCGCAGGAGGGAGTTTCCATGTCGTTGTCCACCTACGCGCTGCTGGCGGGAGGTACTTTTCGGTTGACGAGGACGCAGTTTGCTCTCTTTGGGAATTATGGAAGACAGGTATGAATAATGGGATACCTGAGCAGAAATGGACCATGTACCTTCCGTCAGGCCTCTGGCTCGCAGGCAGAATCAGTTCACCCTCGCCCGTGACAACGAGCCCCGCAAGAGCGCCAGCAGCAGCACTAAGGCCACTTCCTCCTTGTTATAACATATTTCTTCTGATACGCGGCCTTGGTAAGCTCCGAGGAAGGGGTGACGGTACGGGTAACACCAACGGTGCAGCAGTATCCCCAGGATGACAACGGGCAGCGGTGACTTGGAAACCATCAGACTTGTATCGTCTGCGACCGTCGGACTGAAATCTTTCAAATTCGAGGTTGGGAGTGGCAACATTGACGTTGCCGGGAGACTCGCGACTGCACGATGGATGAGGATACGGGGAGGGTCCGGAGACACCGGTTTCCTGTGCTCTACGCGGAGGCTCCGGGAGGAGAATTGCAGCGGTGCAAAGACTGCTCGAATTGTATAGACTCTCCATCAAAATAGATGCGAAAGACGCCGTAGACCTATTGGGGGAGACGAAGCGAGACGGCTTGAAAAAAAGTCCGCTATTAGGCCCTAGATGCAAGGCCAGATGTTTCGATGGTACGTACTAGACTGATGGTTGGACGATGGTCGCGTTTAATAGTGGTACCTCATCGCTCTATGACGCGAAAACAATAGGGCGAAAGAATGGGTGGAACCTCAGAGGCAACAACATCATGACGAATAGCGATCGCGAACCAGACGTCAGGCATCGATGATCACGTGCCTCGACACGACACCCATAAACTCACGCCGGCACTGGCAGCAGATACTTACTGTAGCTGTAGTGTTATCATGCCACGATCCACGACTGCGACGAAGGGCACTTCGTTGCGCCACACAGCTCAACACTTGTTATCTTATACCGGACCTCCTCACCTTGGTCGATTCGATATTCACGATGCATCCTTGCGTTTTTCCCTGTGTACAGATTGCTGTACGTGGTGCGTTCTTGGACCTCATTAATAATCGTTCATTAACGTTCATTCGCTATTCCAGGCATCACGCCCGATCTCGACTCGTCTGGGACATGCACCGCCTCGCACGTCTGCCAAAAATGGCGGCACATCGCGCTGGCTGCGCCGTCTCTCTGGACCGTCATCCGCGAAGACGATGACGAGTCCGCGGCGCTCTGCTTCACGCACCACCCCCCCTTGTCGCGCCGCACGATGCGCGTCCGCAGCCTCCATGCGCACGTCTTTGGCACCTGCTCGTGACGCTGGACTTTCCGCTGCCCTCGCTCGAGCACTCCTCACTCCGAATGTCCGAGTACGGCTTCATCGACGACAGCCGCGACGGCGTCTTGCCACCTTAATCCTTCCTCGCCGAGTCTGCGATGCCGAACTGCCTCGCATACCGCACCACGCTTCCCCTTGAGACGCAACTCTCGCCCGTGATTCCGCACGCGCACGCTCGCCGAGCGCGCTAGGTCGACGTGCTCCTTGCGTGCCTTGCTGCTGTGCCCAGCATAGAATGCCTCGCACTGCTCAACGCAGTGTCCTTCACCTTCGAGTATGCACGGCGCCCGCCCTTCACGCCCGCGCGCCCCACGGGTCTTCGAGGGCCTCCTGGGCACCGCCAAGTTCTTCGAGCACCTCGATGCGCCGAACCTCTCTGCAACCCGCCTCGTCCTCCTCCTCGACCCAACAAGTATGCTGCCGCAGACGTCTGGCCGCCATCGCAACACGTGCTCGCGTCTTTCTGTGCCATCTCAGAGCTCCACCTCGAAGCATCCCACTTCATACTTGGCAAGCCTACGCGCAATAACCTGATCTTCCGCGGCTGCCGCGCACACGAGACCCGGTTCAGCATCCGCCGCCGCCGCGGCTCCCTCGACGCATTCCACTCCCCAGCCAGTGGTAGTAGCCTCGCGCTCGCCTCACCCCTCCGCATCGATGTCACCCACCTGACATGGCTCACCCTCTCCAGCGCATATCCGTATGACTGGTCCTGCTTCTTCCGCCACCCAGACGCCTAGCCTCGGTTCCTCCGCGTTCTCCCAGCTCTCACAACCTCCCGCCTGCGCATCACCCAGCCAATCCAGATCGTCGCCGCGATTGGCGCCGCCGCCGAGCGCACGGCGCCCTCCCACCTCCTCCACCTCTTCTGCCCACCACCACCAACGACAACTATCACAAAGAAGTTGAAGGCGGCAGTGGTCGGGAGTATGCGCGACGGAGACGTGCTTCGCTTCCTGCTTCTTGCAGCCCCGTGTGGAGTTCAGCATGCCCATCGAGAGCATCGTCCGCTCCCCCGAAGACGCCGCCGCCCTCCTGCCGGATGCTCTCGCCCTCATCGACTATGTCGAGCTCGGCCACCCGGGGACATGGGGAACCGCCGTTTCTGAAGCACGTGATCCCGCTGCTCGATGAGCGCCTTGATTGAAAAAGGGCCGGGGGAACTTGCGCCCTCGTCCGCTGGACGTCTCCCCCCCACCCCTCTCGTCAAACTCGGAAAGGTGCGCGCTCTTATTTTTCCACTATGGACTGTGGGATCAGTTGCAGGAGACTTCCCTCGGCGCCGGCCCAATGGGCTTAACGCTGCTGTGAGGACTATTCCGTGCTAACATTACCACATTTGGAATTACCATGTAGACGGAAGAATGGTCGCCAAAAGGTTTCTCATTGATTGGGGAAGAAGGTCAAGGGATGATACGGTACAGTACTAGTACATTATGTCTAGGCACAGACCGAATTCAAATGAGAAAAT
>WNFC01007228.1_pt1 | contig 12210 bp, 8 predicted proteins | sample 5400541 | NCBI WGS metagenome assembly WNFC01 (sample SAMN13153342, study PRJNA577476) | soil metagenome | isolation source: 120 cm saprolite under Douglas fir tree site 2 hole 2 replicate 1 | place: USA:California | collected 2015-04-18 | reverse complement strand
CGCTCCATAGCGCAGCATGACTGCCGATGGCGGCCCCGCAGCGAACCTCGAAATACCTGAAGAGGTCATAGTTAAAGTATTCGCGCGCTCCGGACAGGTCGCAGTGCGCCAGTCCAAACATTCACTCCATCTCGAATGAAAGATATTGCAGCTTCCCGCCGCGTTCCACCTGAAGGGCAACTGCATCGCCAGGTCTAAGCTTGCGGACCATCTCCTGCAACTGTGAGGTCGACTCCAGCGGTGTGCGGCCGATTGCGCGAATGATGTCGCCCGCCTCCAGTCCGGTATTCGCCGTGCTCAGCCCTGCAGCCTGGGCCACGACTACGATTCCAGAGTCACTGCGAGTACCTTGCAGCAGTGGTCTAACCCTGCCGTCCAAGTTAGTGACAAAGATGCTCAGCCTGCGGACCAAGGTTCTCTGCAGATCTGGAATGTCAGCCAGCTGGTCTACCTTGTCGTGATAAACCGTAACGGGAAGGGTGAGGGACATCCGGATCGAACCTCGGAGCAAATCGATTTTCAAAACCTGATCAGGGGAATGGAGGTAAAGTGCGGCCATGAAGTCGGGAAGACCGAGAACTGGGTGATCATCAATGGCAAGTACTATGTCTTCTATCTTCAGACCCGCTGCTTCCGCGGGCCCGCCGGGATTGATGTCGGCAATGATTGCTCCCCAGCTCCTCGCCAGATTCAGGCCTGCAGCCAGTGTGGGGCTCAGGTCCTGAGCTTTTGCGCCGATCGCGACTCGCTGCACATGGCCGTATTTGCGAAGATTCTGATAATCGAAATTGACGATCGACGCGGGGATGGCAAAGCCCAGTCCTTCGCTGCCGCCATGTTCACTTAGCATTAAAGTGTTAATCCCAACAACGTTGCCATCGATATCTACCAGCGGACCGCCGCTGTTTCCAGGATTGACGGCTGCATCCGTCTGGATATACACCATGGGATCGTCGGGTTCGAGTTGCCGGGCGACTGAGCTGATCACGCCCATAGTGACTGAGTTCCGCAGTCCCTCGGGACTGCCGATTGCGAACACAAGTTCTCCCTGGCGGACTCCCTCACCACCGCGCAGCGACAGCGTGGGCAAATTCGTCCCCTGCACCTTGAGGAGAGCCAGATCCGATTGTTTGTGTGTGCCCAACACCTTGGCCTCGAGGATCTGAGCGGCGTGGATGGGCTGGAGCTCGAGCAGGGAGTCTGCCGCAGACGGAGGCAGGATGACACGGATGCGCTGCGCTCCTTCCACGACATGAGCATTGGTGATGATGTAGCCGTCCGGATCGACGATCACTCCCGCGCCAATGGCATGCTGGCGGACCACTCGCGCCGTGTCGGTGTGTCCATGGTCCTCCAATGGGCCATACCCAGTCACTACGAGTTGGACTACCGCAGGTGAAACTTTCGCCACCACTTGTTCGAGAGAGCTATCCAACTCTTGCAGTAGGTTCGACGACGCGGGCGCTTTCAATCTGACGGCCGCTGTTTCAGCAGACAGGCGAGGCGCCGTCGACTGCGCGCGTGCGAACGTGGCTACGAGCAAACAAGCAATACCCCATTTCATGTACTGGGATCTCGTCATGGTACGAACAAATCTGTCGCCACAGATCTACGATTCCTTCCTAGAGTGTCGTAGCAGTTGAAGTTCCATTGGGCGGTGGTTCCGACAACGTCCGACAGTGTGACTTATCACCATTAGTACGCCCCCGCAGGTCCCGATGGTGACACGCACCGCTGAGACCGTCCAAATGTCGACGCCACTATCAGCCTGCCGACACTTCGGACGGCTTTTTTTTGTACCGCTGGCCATAAAACCTTGGAAACCATTGTGCCAGCGGCAAGACCGCGGTTTGGAGAGCTGCATGCAATCAGTCAAGCGTCGCAGTGATTCAGTGACCGGAGGATTGTTAATGGCGAAGCAAAAGACCGGAAAGTGCGCCCACGTCCCGTGCCTTTGTGATGTACCGAGTGGAGAAGAGTACTGCGGAGAGGCGTGTCGATTCGCGGGAAGCGAAGACGTGGAAATCGCGTGTCAGTGTAACCATCCGGCGTGTCCGCTCACGATTCGGCGGTTTGCGCCTGGCAGTGCTGCCAGCCTGGACGGCCGATAACGGCGGATCTGGCGGACGCGAGCTTGGTCCACCGTGCATGGAGTTGGCGTTGTCCGTCACGAACCTGCGATGCAGCTCCGCCGAAGGAGAAATGATTGTGAAGTTACTAAAACAGAGTTTGTCGCTTTTTCTTTCCTGGTGCCTCTTATTAACCACTGTGCCGGGAGCGTTCGCTCAGCAGGCGGATCCATCTACTTCGCAACCTCCGGTTCAGGCCGCGCAACAGACGCCGGAACAGCTGCAGCAACTGGTGGCGCCGATCGCACTGTATCCGGACGCTTTGGTGGCACAGATCCTCGCCGCCGCCACGTATCCCGACCAGATTGTGGAAGCAGACCGCTGGCTGCAGCAACATACCGATCTTAAGGGGGAACAACTGGGCCAGGAAGTCGATAAGCAGCCCTGGGATCCTAGCGTGAAGGCTCTCGCAGAGTTTCCTTCGGTGCTGGCCAACATGGACAAGAATCTCTCGTGGACCTCCTCGCTTGGCGATGCTTACGTCAACCAACAGCAGGAAGTGATGAACGCTGTTCAGGTGATGCGTGACCGCGCGGAAAAGGCGGGGAACCTGAAGAGTACGTCACAGGAAAAAGTGAGCAATCAGGGCAAAACCATTGTGATCGAGCCCGCCGACCCTCAGGTTGTTTACGTGCCTGAGTATGATCCTTGGCTGGTATACGGAGCGCCCATCGGGGTGTGGCCGGGCTGGTATTCGTATCCAGGATTATTTCTTGCGGGGCCGGGAATCGCGTTTGGCTTCGGCTTCGGAATCGGGTTCTTTGGCGGGTTTGGTTGGGGATGGCACCACTGGGGATCTGACTGGCATCACCACGATGTCCTCTTCGACCACCACGGGTTCGTATCCCACAGCAGAGTTTTCGCTAACCGCGGCCACTTCGCAAGAGGTGGATTCGATCGTGGCGGCGGCTTTCATGGGGGAGGCTTTCACGGCGCGGCTCATTCCGGCGCATTTGGCGGCTTTAATCACGGTGGAGCTGCGAGAGGCTTCTCCTCACGAGGGCAGTCCAGCTTCGGAGGAGGTTTCCACGGCGGAGGAGGTTTCCATGGAGGGGGAGGCTTCCACGGCGGCGGAGGTGGTCACGGTGGTGGCGGAGGTCACAGGTAATTCGGTTCCCGTGCCGAACGACCGGCAGGAAAAACGCCATGAGAGCCAAGGGAATTACAGCATGCCTTCAACTACTTGGTGCAGCAGCCGCATACAAACACTGCAGCATTGAAATCAATCGCCACGGTTCAAGCACGCCAGTGGGACCCAACTGTGGCTGCTACACGTTGCAGCCCAAAACTGGAGAAAGAACTCATGCGCACTAAAAATATGAAGCTTGGGACATTTAGACGAAAACTTGCCTGGATGATGACGTCAGCCGCCCTTTCCCTGCTGGTGGTGGGCTGCGCTCATTCGAGTCTTGCTCAGGAATCGCAACCGAAGACATTTTCATCCCCGGGAGAAGCTTCTAACGCTCTCTTTCACGCGGTCCAAAGTGAGGATGAGCAGGGTGTGGAAGCGATCCTCGGAGCCGGAAAGGAACTCACTTCGTCGAGCGACGAAGTTGAGGACAAGCTCGAACGCGAGCGCTTCAGCCAGAAATATCAGGAGATGCACCGCCTCGTCCGGGAACCCGACGGAAAGACCGTTCTGTACATTGGCGCAGAAAACTGGCCCTTTCCCATCCCGCTTGTCTCAGAGAACGGCGCTTGGCACTTCGATTCCAAGACCGGTATGCAGGAAGTCCTCTTCCGGAGAATCGGAGAGAATGAGGCCACCGCAATTGAGGTCTGTCACGCATTGGTAATGGCAAAGAAGCAACAAGAGGCGACATCTACAGAGGACGACCCGATCAGGCAATACGCCCAAAGCCTCCTCGCTCCCGATGCTGACAATACCGTTCTTAGTAAGGAGAAGGAGTCGTCGCCTTTCCACGGGTACATCTTTCGAGTTGTGCCAGGAAATTCTGCGGCCGGGACCAATGGCAATGTCTCCGGCGGCAAGAGCAAGAAGACAGGCGGCTTGGCCTTGGTAGCGTATCCCGCCCAGTACAAGTCATCAGGGGTCATGACCTTCGTAGTCACCCAGAAGGGTGGTGTGTACGAAAAGGATTTGGGGCCAAACACGAGTGTAGTCGTACCAGATGTACAAGAACACAAACCCGATTCGAGTTGGCACGCGGCGGAGTGAATCTAACGGCACGGTCAGCCGTTAGATTCTTGTGGCCTGAACTTCTTTGACGAGTGTTCGGGTCGGCACTCCGGGATGGTAAACCATGCGGTCGCTGGAAGAGACGATGCGCAAACAGTCGGATGCACCGCTGTTTCCTTTTTGGGTGGAGGATCGGGGACTGAGTCTCTTCCTCGCGTTCCTGGTGCTCATAACCATTTTTGTTCCCATGGTTCAGCTGTCGCGGTCATGGCGAATCGCAATGGACCTGATTTTCGCGTTGATGCTGTTCTCGGGTGCTATCGCGACTATTCGCCAGAGAATCTTCATGTATCTGATCGTCGCGCTGACTGTCCTGGAGTTCACGGCGGACTTGGTCGTCGAATTCAACCCGTTGCTCGGGCACTGGGCTTTGGATACCGCTCTGAAGGTCTCCGGCATGGCCATCCTGGTGGTCATGACGCTGAGGCAGACGTTTCGTCCGGGCCCAGTTAGCGTGCACCGGGTCATGGGCGGAGTCGCCGCGTATTTGCTGATCGGTCTGACGTGGGCGTTCGGATACAAGCTGCTCATGCAAGAGCGCCCGGACGCAATCCATTTCCAATCGTCTTTCGCGGGAACTCCGACAGGTCCCGCTGCAATTCCCACAGGGGAACCGAGCCGTTTGATCTTCTTCAGCTTTGCCACTCTCACCAGCGTAACTTACGGTGACGCCTATCCCATACATCGCGTTGCACGGTCCCTGGCGATGGCAGAAGCACTCATCGGGCAACTCTATCCCGCGATCCTAATCGCAACCCTAGTCGGAATGACTTTACAGGCACGGTCTAGTGCAGGGGTGGGAGGCTAAGTGGCATTCAGACCACATCCCTCTTATTGGAACGCTCCTGAAATGGAAGATTGTCTTGCTACCGGGAATTTAGATGGAGGCGTTACGCACAATGGAAAATGACAGCAACAAAAATCAATTTTCGCGTCGCGGATTTATTGGAATCGGCTCGGCTGCGCTGGCCACGGTAGCCGGCGGTTTGGCGGTGAGCAGTGCTATAGCGCAGGAAGGCCAAAAGCCTGCCAGAGCTCGGACTGACCGGAGTGCAACCGATCCTGGTCCCGCAAATTCGCCCCAGGACGCACAGAACCCGGATTCCGCGTGGCCACCCGCCACCGATTCCAAGAGCCTAGTTCAATCGTTCAAATATCCGTTCTCTTTTGCCAACAAGCGGACTTACGAAGGCGGATGGTCGCGGGAGGTGACCGTTCGGGAACTGCCAGTCTCGAAGTCCCTGGCAGGAGTGAATATGAGACTTACAGCCGGAGGCGTTCGTGAACTGCACTGGCACACGGCGGACGAATGGGCGATCGTGCTCTACGGGACGGCGCGGATCACGGCCATTGATCGCGACGGCAAGAGTTTCGTCGCCGATACGAAGAAAAACGATCTGTGGTATTTCCCCAGCGGGATTCCACATTCGATTCAAGGCCTCGATCCGGACGGCACGGAATTCCTGCTGGTCTTCGACGATGGAAATTTTTCGGAGTCAGATACGGTCCTGCTGAGCGACTCGATGGCGCACCTGCCGCCCGAGGTCCTGTCAAAGAACTTCGGCGTTGCCGAGACAGCTTTGAAAAATCTCCCCAAGCGAGAGCTATTTATTTTTCAGACTGCTGTTCCCGGAGCACTGGAGGCGGACCAGAAAGCAGCCGCAGGAGCGCTTGGGAAGTCGTCGTCCGATTTCGCCTTTCGCACGATGGAAATGCCGCCGACGAAGCGCACGAAAGGCGGAGAGGTGCGCATCGTTGATTCGAGCACGTTCAAGGCCTCAACTAACGTTGCGATGGCAATGGTCACGGTTCACCCGGGAGGACTCCGGGAGTTGCACTGGCACCCCAACGCCGACGAATGGCAGTACTACATCGCAGGCAAGGCAAGAATGACCGTGGTCTCAACAGGTAACCGCGCTCGCACCATGGACTTTCAGGCGGGAGATGTCGGGTACGTGGAAAAGACCCTGCTGCACTACATCGAGAATACAGGGGACACAGACCTGATCTTCCTGGAGATGTTCAAGAGCAGCTTCTATCAGGACTTTTCCCTTTCGGAGTGGTTGACCCACACCCCGCCCGAACTGGTGATGGCCCATCTAAATATCGACAAGGCGACGCTGGACGCGATGACAAAAGACGAGTTGGTGATTGTCCCGGGTTAATCGACCGGATTGATCCCTGTGCAGCGTAATGCTTGGATGATTCTAAGGAAGATGTCGGCGTCGCTTCGACGACGACCACCGTTGCAAGACCTAATGAGGGTGTAAGCAACAAGAGTGACCTGCTGGCGTTCCTGCGAACGCTCTGATACGCGCCAGACATGGTGGAAGCACGAGAAGGGTAAACATCATGCGCCTCCAGCTCAAGCACGAAAGCCGGTTCGACGGTTTCGTCGCGATAGGACTGCCAGTGGTGAATCAAAAGCCCAGAAAGGGCGCGCTGATCCTCCTGGTCATTGGTGCGCAGATATTTCTCGCAGCTCTGGGCTGCGCCCAGACCGTTTCGTTGCCTGAGCCTCCGCAGGTTAGAGCGAAGAATCACGTTGTATCCCTTACGCTGCACGCGGTGAATGAGAATGGGCGAGATGCCTTCGCTTTCAATGGTGCGACCGTGGCTCCAGTGATCCGTGCTTCCCCAGGCGACGTTCTCAGAATCACGTACATCAACGATCTTCCTGCCAAGTCCCCGGAGACGTGTGCGGTGAATCCCTGCATGGATATGACGAACCTGCATTTTCATGGGTTCACTGTCTCGCCAAACGCCCCGCAGGATGACGTGCTCGGAATGTTGGCCATGCCTGGCCAGGTTTTGCACTACTCGGTTGAGATTCCGCGCGATCATCCACCCGGCCTGTTCTGGTACCACACTCATCCCCATGGCGAAAGTCACCGTCAAGTGTTGGACGGAATGTCAGGTGCCATCGTCGTTGAGGGAATGGAACGTTATGCCCCCCAAGTAGGACGACTTCGTGAGCGTGTGCTCGTAGTGCGTGGCCGCTCGATTGGGCATGATCCGAGTGCGGCCGAACTCAAGCATCAGGTAGAAATCCCATCTAAGGGATGTGGGGGAGAAGCGGAGGCAGTCGAGGAAATCTTTACCGTGAATGGCGCCCTTCGTCCGCGAATCGAGATCGCGCCCAAAGAGCGGCAGTTCTGGCGTATCGTGAACGCGTCGGCGGATCGCTATTTGGACTTGCAGCTTGATGGACAGACATTTGAAATCGTGGCGCTCGACGGGATGCCGCTCGCCTACCACGAACCCAAAGGTCCGGCACGCACCACCAATCACCTGCTGCTGGCACCTGCGGGACGGCTCGAAGCTATCGTTACGGGTCCACCACTTGGAGCCCATAGTTCCCTACGTACGCTCTGCGTAGATACAGGTCCGGACGGCGATCCTAATCCGGAGATGGTGCTGGCGGATGTGGTGCAGCCCAGATCAGGTCAAGTCAGTTCAGATCCGCTGCTGAAGCAAGGGCATGCTATCGATGAACGCCGGCCGGTTTACAAGCCGATCGACGTTGAGCCACTGCAGAAGACTGCCCCGGACTTCACCGTCACCTTCACGGAGGACAAGAACGGTTTCTATATTAACGGCCGTAAGTTTGCGATGGATGCAAGTCCGATGACGACCGCTCGCGTAGGTACGTATCAGCATTGGCGTATTGTCAACCTAACTGCCGAACTGCATCCCTTCCACATCCACCAGGTCCACTTCCTGGCCTATGCAGAAAACGGCGTCCCGCTCGCGCATCCTGGGTGGCTCGATACCGTGAATGTCCCGTATCGCGGCTCCGTTGACGCGATCCTGGACTTCACCAACCCCGTCATTAAGGGTATGTCCGTGTTTCACTGTCATCTTCTGAATCACGAGGACAAAGGGATGATGGCCAAGATCTTGTTCAAGTAGTCCTAAACACAAGCGATAGGATCGAGTGCAGCTCAGATCGGAAGAAACGGGCGCGTACAGGAACATTTGAGACGGCGCGAGATCGCGACGGTTGAGAGAGTGTCGATATGTCGACAATGCCCTTAGATAGTTCGAGGCACCGCGCTGTGGTTTGAACGGGTTGCCTTTGGCATTTGGCTTGCAGTTATCCAGTAGACGAGGTGGTTGCAACGTAGTGCTGCACGATTGACGTTCTGCAGCGCTGAATTAGGAGAGACTAGGCCATGTGGATGAGATCTTGCGCTGTCTGTAAGGCCCTCCTGACAAAGCTCAAGTTGTGCGATTCCGTCCGGTGTCGGTGCGGCTGGGAGTGGTAGGCTGCGCCACTATCTCGGCACTTCCCTAGCCATACCTCCGACCTACGAAAGCGCGCATTTCGATTGAGTAGCTAGAAGACATCGGTCGCCGTGGGTCTTGCAAGAGCTTCCTCGCTTCTCATTTTCGTTCCCAAGCATAGACTTTTGCGCTGCCGGCGTCCTCGAAGTCGGTGGAGACGCTCAACTCCCGCCACTTCCTGTCGGCTTCGATCCGCGCGTTGGCAATCTGCTCCGCCAGAGGAATCGCTGCCGAGGAGCAGCCGCAGCGGCAGTTCGTCGAGGCCCGCGATATGAATGATGACGGCCGCGGCTTTGACGGGATCGCCGGGCTGGGGCGCCGCTATGGTCGCGGCTGCACACTCTTCGGTAAATCGACACAGGACAGCGTTATCATTTTTTGGTCTCAGCTGGAACGGAGGCGCTGAGACTGCTGAATACCATTCTCGTAAAAACATCCGCGGGGACGTAACCACTGCCCCACTTGGCGTCGAAGTCTTTTGTCGGCGCAGCGGCCACGGCTTCATCGATTGTCTTGCCTGCGGCAATCAAGGCCTTGATACGCTCTCGAACCTGCACCAGCATGTCACGGTAGTTTTGCAAGTCTGCGCGAGTGGCTAAGGGCCCGTGGCCTGGGACGATGTTTGTCCGCTCATCCGTCTGTGTCAGGACTCGATCCAGGGCATGAATCATGCCCTCGATAGATCCTCCCGATGCCAGATCGATGATGGGATAGAAGTGATTCGAGAAAATGTCTCCTACCACCGCGACATTCGCCGGAGAGATATAAACAACTGTGTCTCCATCCGTGTGGGCAGGTCCATAGTTGGCTAATGTTAGCCCCTGAGAACCTTGACTCAACGTCATGCTGCTTGAATAAGTTTCTGTTGGGAGGGCCTGCGGTGGATAATGACCATCATGCAAGTCAACGAAAGGCACGTCCTGCACCGCCGAGAGACACTTTTTTACGTTCTCTTGCGCCAGGATGGTTACGCCCGCGGATCCGAAAAATACATTCCCTCCGATGTGATCAAAGTGGCAGTGTGTATTCACCAGCCGCGTGACGGGCCGCATCGTCGCTTTGAATATCGCGTCGCTCAGCTCAGTAGCCCGCGAATCCATTCCGCTATCGATCAGGAAAGTACTGCCGTTATCAACGATCGCCGTAACATTTCCTCCATCCCCGGAAAACACGAATAAACCATTGCCCAGAGAAATTGTCTTCAGAGGGCTACTCTCAAACTGTTCCGTGGCCCTCTGAACGACAGTTTCGCGTGCTCCTACTTGTGCCGCCGCCAGCGAGATTCCACCTGTTACCACCAGAGCCAAGACCACTACTTGAATGGATGGAAATGACGGCCTGACCCGATGAAGAATGTATTGCACTTCGTTGGCTCCTTCACACTGAAGCTGGGCTCGCGGGTGAGATTGCTGTTGCACCGAGATCTGGATGCTCACAAGAACTTAAGACGAGCTGCCCAGAAATGTTCGGATCGCAACGGAGACAGAATTCCCGGAAGAGAAAATGAGAATGGCTGTAGTGACAGCATCGCTGTAAAACGCAACCATGAATCGTCCGAGCCTTCCCACGGTAAAGCCTGCCTCCGATCGGACCCTGCTCCGCTCCAGTACGAGCAAGTGAAATTCCAAACCGATTCTTTCGGCAAATTGCCGATTAATTTGGCCGAGGCGTGTTAGCAAAAAAACCATCACGGGTTCCGTTGCCCTACTAACCACAAGCACGCCGAAGGGTCCAGGTACCGACCTTCCGTCGGACGATTGAGCTCTCAATATCAGAGGGATACCAGGGAGTGCCGACCGCTGCTGGACAGTGTGTCCAAGGACTGACATCGTTTGCGCTCGACCAGGAGCTCAATCTCACCCGAGAGGAATTGTGCTGAGGCGGATAAAGTGGAACTGAACTTGCTCTTGCTTGCCGGTGGGTCAGGAAGGACGAGTGTGGTCGAATTCATTATGGATAAGGAACGAAACGCGATGACTGACGAGAAGAGAGACAAAGGGCTGCAGGACGGGTTTTCAAGAAGGAGCGTTCTGGGAATGGGCTCCGCTGCATTGGCTGCGGCTGCATTCACCACATTCAGTGCCCACGCGCAAACCCGGGAAGGCACGCGTCAGGCAGAAGGCGACCATTCCTCGAGTAACCCCGGACAGGAGAACAAACCGCTTCTAAACGAGAATCCAAACTCCAACATGCCTCCGCCCACTGATAACGGAGATGTTGGGCCCATTTGGTACTCCTTTGATCTGACGCACAAGCGAATTCAAGAGGGCGGCTGGACCCACCAGGTGACGCAGCGCGAACTCCCGTCCTCGACGGAAATCGCAGGCGTCAACATGCGCCTGACAGCCGGCAGCTTTCGCGAACTGCATTGGCATACAGCGGATGAGTGGGCCATCATGCTCTACGGAAATGCCCGCGTCACCCTGCTCAATCCGGACGGGACGATCTTCATCGACGACGTAAGCAAGGGCGATCTTTGGTACTTCCCGGCTGGATTCCCTCATTCCATCCAGGGCCTGGGGCCAGACGGATGCGAGTTTTTGCTGGTCTTCGATCAAGGAATGTTTTCAGAAGACAATACGTTCCTTCTCTCGGAGTGGGTGGCGCACACGCCGCCTGAAGTGTTGTCGAAGAACTTTGGATTGGCGGAGGGAGCGCTCACTAATTTACCCCAGAGCGCACTTTACATTTTTCCTGCAGACCTCCCGAAGTCACTGGCGGAGGACAAGGCAGCAGTTGGCGGGCAAAGAGTGCAGTCTTCCATCCAGTACACCTTCAAGATGGGAGCGATGGCGCCGACCAAGCGAACTAGTGGGGGCGAAGTGCGCGTCGTCGACTCGCACAACTTTCCTGCCGCAAGGAATATTGCTGCTGCTCTAAACATCCTCAAGCCAGCAGGTCTCCGCGAGCTCCATTGGCATCCGAATGCCTCCGAGTGGCAGTTCTACCTTGCGGGGAAGGCTCGCATGACCGTGTTTATGCCCGTCGGATCCGCCCGCACCATGGACTTCAACGCTAACGACGTCGGCTTCGTTCCGGCCAATGCCGGTCATTACTTTGAAAATACTGGCGACACTGATCTTGTGACTTTGGAGCTGTTCAAGGCGAGTGAGTTCCAGGATTTCTCCTTGAACCACTGGATCCGGCGGCTTCCTCCGGAAATGGTTTCTTCGCATTTGAGGCTTGATAGAAGTGCAATCCAAACCATTCCGGCAGAAAAGCTGGAGATCCTGCCCCGATAGTACTTCGCTGTCGAAGATTTTAGCTCGGGCCGCGAAGCGCGGTTAGCAGAAACAGGTAGCGTCGTAACCAAAATCACGGCCATTGGCGTGTCGAGGATCGGAAAAACATCGATTGCGGACGTGCCCGAAAATTGGAATGCAGAAAATATAAATAAGTAGTTGAACAATTTTGGACTCTGTGGAGGTTTTTCTATGTTAGAAGGAGCGTTTCAGCCGATGCATCTTCTGGTGATCTTCTTCATCGCGCTGATGGTGTTTGGTCCCAAGAAGCTTCCGGAACTCGGCAAGGGTATCGGCCAAGGTATTCGTGCCCTGAAGGAGGGGATCAACGACACGCATCCCGCTTCAGGAA
>WNFC01007227.1_pt1 | contig 12210 bp, 9 predicted proteins | sample 5400541 | NCBI WGS metagenome assembly WNFC01 (sample SAMN13153342, study PRJNA577476) | soil metagenome | isolation source: 120 cm saprolite under Douglas fir tree site 2 hole 2 replicate 1 | place: USA:California | collected 2015-04-18 | reverse complement strand
GCCATTCTCGACATCAAGATGCCGCGCATGGACGGGATGGAGATGCTGCGCCGGCTGCGGCAGAAATCCGACATGCCGGTGATCTTCCTCACTTCCAAGGAGGAAGAGATCGACGAGCTGTTCGGGCTGAAAATGGGCGCCGACGATTTCATCCGCAAGCCGTTCTCGCAGCGGCTGCTGGTGGAGCGCGTCAAGGCCGTGCTGCGGCGATCGACCTCGAAGGAGGGCGCCAATCCCAAGGAGGCCGACGCCAAGGTGCTCGAGCGCGGACTATTGCGCATGGACCCGGAGCGTCACATCTGCACCTGGAAGAGCGAGGCCGTCACCCTGACGGTCACCGAGTTCCTGATCCTGCAGGCCCTGGCGAGCCGGCCGGGCGTGGTCAAGAGCCGCAACGCGCTGATGGACGCGGCCTACGACGATCAGGTCTATGTCGACGACCGCACGATCGACAGCCACATCAAGCGGCTGCGCAAGAAGTTCAAGTCGGTCGACGACGCGTTCGATATGATCGAAACCCTCTACGGCGTCGGATATCGGTTCAAGGAGGCCTGACCGAAGCCGGGCCCCTGCCGGGACCGGCGCCATTGCGGTATGCTGTCGAAGCGCGCTAGGCGTAGCGTACAGGACACGGACTGACGCGACCAAGTGCTCGATCGAACCGCACTAGCATCGTCGACCATCGCCGAGGCGAATGCCCCGGCCGAGGACGCCGTCGCCGTCGGGCGCAAAGGTTTGCCGCGCCGGGCGTGGCAATTCTTCCTCACCCAGAGTTTCTCCAGCCTCACCCGCCGCATCCTGTTTCTCAACGTCGCCGGCCTGCTCGCGCTGGTGGTCGGCATCCTGTATCTGTCGCAGTTCCGCGCCGGCCTGATCGACGCGCGTGTGCAGAGCCTGCTGGTGCAGGGCGAGATCATCGCGGCGGCGATCGCGGCGTCCGCCACGGTCGAGACCAACGCCATCACCATCGATCCCGACCGGTTGCTGGAGCTGCACGCGGGGGAAAGCTACGGTCCCTCCGACGAGGCGCTGTCGGGGCTCGAGTTTCCCATCAACCCCGAGCGGGTCGCCCCGGTGCTGCGCCGCCTGATCGAGCCGACCCGGACCCGCGGGCGCATCTACGATCGCGACGGCGTGCTGGTCCTCGACAGCCGCAATCTCTACGGCCGCGGCGACGTGCTGCGGTTCGATCTGGCGCCGCCGAACGCCGAAGCCCCGGGATTGATCGAGCGCACCTGGATCGCGATCCGGACCTGGCTCGGCCGCGGCGATCTGCCGCTCTATCGCGAGCTCGGACCCGAGAACGGCCGCGGCTACCCCGAAGTCGTGCACGCGCTGGACGGCCGCAAGGCGAGCGTGGTCCGCATCAACGACCGCGGTGAGGTGATCATCTCGGTGGCGGTGCCGGTACAGCGCTTCCGCGCCGTGCGCGGCGCCATGCTGCTCTCGACCCAGGGCGGCGACATCGACCATATGGTCGAGGCCGAGCGGCTCGCCGTGTTCAAGGTGTTCCTGATCGCGGTCGGCGTCATGGTGCTGCTCTCGGTGCTGCTCGCCGGCACCATCGCGGGTCCGGTGCGGCGGCTCTCCGACGCGGCCGAGCGCGTGCGCCGCCGCATCCGCACCCGGGTCGAGATCCCGGATTTCACCGACCGGCGCGACGAGATCGGGCATCTATCCGGGGCGCTACGCGACATGACCAACGCCCTCTACAGCCGCATCGAGGCCATCGAGAGCTTCGCGGCCGACGTCGCCCACGAATTGAAGAATCCGCTCACCTCGCTGCGCTCCGCGGTGGAGACCCTGCCGCTGGCCAAGACCGACGCAAGCCGGGCGCGGCTGCTGCACATCATCGAGCACGACGTAATGCGTCTCGACCGGCTGATCTCCGACGTCTCCGACGCCAGCCGCCTGGACGCCGAGCTGCAGCGGCAGGAAGCAGCGCCGGTGGACCTGATGAAGCTGCTCAGCACGGTCGTGACGGTCGCCAACGAAGTGCGGCGCGACGATGGAGTTTCGATCACGCTCGCCTTCGAGGGCGGCGGCCCGCGCGCGTTCACCGCGCTCGGGCACGATTCCCGCCTCGGTCAGGTCATCGACAATCTGATCGAGAACGCCCGCTCGTTCTCGGCGCCGGGCAGCACCGTGCGCATCCTGTGCCGACGACTGCGAAACAGCGTCGAGATCGTCGTCGACGACGACGGCCCGGGGATCCGTCCGGACGCGCTCGAGCGGATTTTCGAGCGATTCTACACCGACCGGCCGCATCAGGGTTTCGGCCAGAATTCCGGCTTGGGGCTCTCGATCTCCAAGCAGATCATCGAGGCGCATGGGGGAGGCATCCGGGCCGAGAACCGGCTGGGCGTCGCCAAGGGGGCGGACGGCTTGCCGCTCGTGCTGGGCGCGCGCTTCGCGGTTCGCCTTCCGGCCATGTGATGGGGCGTTTCGGGGCCTAGCTCCGACCTAGCCAGGAAGGTCGCGAATGCTTAGCGGCTGGCTCGGAACACCGCCCCCTGAAAGGGGGAGGTCGACCCGACCAAGTCGGATGTTTTCGACTTGGTCCAATTATGAACTACCGAAATCGGCAACGGCCGATTTCGATTGGCGGTCGGGAGGGGGTCGCGATCCCCATCCCATCCCTCCCCTTGTCAAGGAGAGGGAGGAGATTGCGGCTCGCTGGGAGCCAAATTCGGTTCTCGTTCCCCGCACGCCGGGGAGGGAGGAGTACGACGTTGGCTCGGCGGGTCAGGGCGAGACATCGTCGTGAGCGCGGGCCCGTCGCCCAGTATCCACGCTTCCGCGGTCCTGGTGGGGGCGCGTGCGGTGTTGATCCGGGGACCGGCCGGGTGTGGGAAATCGCGACTGGCGCTCGCGTTGCTCGCCGCCGCCGCGCAGGGCTTGGTGCGCTTTGCGCGGCTCGTGACCGATGATCGCGCCGAGCTCGAACCTCGGCACGGCCGGCTGCTGGTTCGGCCGCCGGCGGCGATCCGCGGCTTGATCGAGATCCGCGGCCTCGGCGTTCGGCGCCTGCCGTTCGAGCCGCTCGCGGTGGTCGGGCTCGTGGTCGACCTCGGGGCTTCCGACGCCCAGCGGCTGCCGCTCCCGCGCGCGCGCGAAATCCTGCTCGAAGGCGTTTCCTTGCCGCGCCTTGCCGTGCCGCCGGCCGCCGATCCCCTGCCCCTGGTGCTTGCCGCGATGAGGATCCCGGACCCCGGATTTTAGGTCGCAGGAGGGCCCTCTTGCTGCGTTGCAACTTTAGCATAAGTCCAACGAAATCCCCTTGCGCTCGGGTTTAACATGGTCATGATTGGCGCCCTTTCGTGCGGCGCATCAATCGGCGCCCGCGGGGAGCTTTGATGATCGGAATCGTCCTCGTTACCCACGGGCGGCTCGCCGTCGAGTTCCGCGCGGCGCTGGAACATGTCGTCGGCCCGCAGGACCAGATCGAGGCGGTCACGATCGGCCCCGACGACGACGTGGAGCGCCGGCGCCGCGACATCATCGAGGCGGTCAAGCAGGTCGACAGCGGCGACGGCGTCGTGATCCTTACCGACATGTTCGGAGGCACGCCGTCCAACCTGTCCATCTCGGTGATGAACCAGCCCCGGGTCGAGGTGCTGGCCGGAATCAATCTGCCGATGCTGGTCAAGCTCGCCAAAGTGCGCTGCGAATGCCCGCTGGCGGAAGCCGTCGCCCAGGCCCAGGAGGCCGGGCGCAAGTACATCACCGTCGCCAGCCGGGTGCTCGCCGGCAAATGAGCTCCTCGTCCGGAGCGGAGGGAGGCTGTCCCGGGCAGCATCGGGACGATTCCATCATCCGCGTGCTCGACATCGTCAATACGCGCGGGCTCCATGCCCGCGCCTCGGCCAAGTTCGTGCAAACGGTGGAGAAATACGAGGCGCAAGTCCGTGTGACGCGCGGCGGCGAGACCGTGGGCGGCACCTCGATCATGGGCCTGATGATGCTCGCTGCGGGTCCCGGCACCTCGATCAAGATCGAGGCTTCCGGGCGGCAGGCCGCCGAGGTCATGGCCGCGCTGGAACGGCTCGTCGCGAGCCGGTTCGGCGAGGACGATTGAGCCGTGTGTCGGGTCCGGAAATCATATAAAGAAATCTTTATATCCGATTGCCCAATGCCCGCGCGGCTGCTATAGGCGAACGCCAACTGCCCCGAGCCAGAGAATTCCATGAAGCCCGCTTCCAAGCCGACACCGCGAATCCCCGATTTTTTCGTCAAGGACCTGGCACTCGCCTCCTGGGGCCGCAAGGAAATCGCCATCGCCGAGGTGGAGATGCCGGGCCTCATGGCGATCCGCGAGGAGTTCGGGCCCGGGCAGCCGCTGCGCGGGGCACGCATCGCGGGCTCGCTGCACATGACCATCCAGACCGCGGTGCTGATCGAGACCCTGCAGGCACTCGGCGCCGACGTGCGCTGGGCCTCCTGCAACATCTATTCGACCCAGGACCATGCCGCCGCCGCGGTCGCCGAGCGCGGGGTGCCGGTGTTCGCCTACAAGGGCGAAAGCCTGAAGGACTACTGGGAATTCACCCACCGGATCTTCGCATGGTCCGACGGCGGCACGCCCAACATGATCCTCGACGACGGCGGCGACGCCACGTTGCTGGTGCACCTCGGCGTTGCCGCCGAGAAAGACCGCGCGGTGCTCCATCACCCCACCAACGAGGAAGAGGAAGTGCTGTTCGGTGCCATCGCGGCGCGGCTCGACGCTAAGCCAGGTTGGTATTCGGCGATCGCCAACAACATCCGCGGCGTCACCGAGGAGACGACGACCGGCGTCCACCGGCTCTATCAGATGGAGAAAGACGGCCGGCTGCTGTTCCCGGCGATCAACGTCAACGATTCGGTGACGAAATCCAAGTTCGACAATCTCTACGGTTGCCGCGAGAGCCTGGTCGACGGCATCCGGCGCGGCACCGACGTGATGATGGCCGGCAAGGTCGCCATGGTGGCCGGCTTCGGCGACGTCGGCAAAGGGTCGGCCGCGTCGCTGCGCCAGGCCGGCTGCCGGGTGCTGGTGGCCGAAGTCGACCCGATCTGCGCGCTGCAGGCGGCGATGGAGGGCTACGAGGTCACCACCATGGAAGACGCGGCGCCGCGCGCCGACATCTTCGTCACCGCGACCGGCAACGTCGACGTCATCACCATCGACCACATGCGGGCGATGAAGGAGCGGGCCATCGTCGCCAACATCGGCCATTTCGATTCCGAGATCCAGGTCGCGGCCTTGCGCAATTTCAAATGGCACAGCGTCAAGCCGCAGGTGGACGAGATCGAATTCCCGGACGGCAAGCGCATCATCCTGTTGTCGGAGGGGCGTCTGGTGAATCTCGGCAACGCCATGGGCCATCCGAGCTTCGTCATGTCGGCGTCGTTCACCAACCAGACCTTGGCGCAGATCGAGCTCTTCACCCATCGCGCCGAGTACGAGAAGAAGGTCTACACGCTGCCCAAGCAGCTCGACGAGAGGGTGGCACGGCTGCACCTCGACAAGATCGGCGCCAAGCTCACGCGCATGTCGCAGAAGCAGTCGGCCTACATCGGCGTGCCGGTCGAGGGCCCCTACAAGCCGGATCAGTACCGGTATTAGCCTCGTTCCCCGGACGCGGTGCAGCGTTCAGGCGCTGCACCGCAGATCCGGGGCCCAGCTTCCTTGCACAATGGGTCCCGGTTCAGCAGCGCAACGCTGCCGCGCTGCGCCGCGCCCGGGACACGAGGCGCCGAGTTCGCCATCGCCGCTTGCCGCTGGCCGCAAGCGGGTGCTAAGCCGCGCCCATGACGGCGGTCCCCATCGAAAATGTCCGCAATTTCGCGATCATCGCCCACATCGATCACGGCAAATCCACGCTGGCCGACCGGCTGATCCAGCTCACCGGTGGGCTGCCCGAGCGCGAGATGGTCGAGCAGGTGCTGGATTCCATGGATATCGAGCGCGAGCGCGGCATCACCATCAAGGCGCAGACGGTGCGGCTTTCCTACCGCGCGCGCGACGGCAAGGATTATGTGCTCAACCTCATCGACACGCCCGGGCACGTCGATTTCGCCTATGAGGTCAACCGCTCGCTCGCCGCCTGCGAAGGCTCGCTGCTCGTCGTCGACGCCAGCCAGGGCGTGGAGGCGCAGACGCTCGCCAACGTCTACCAGGCGCTCGACAACGATCACGAGATCGTGCCGGTGCTCAACAAGATCGATCTGCCGGCGGCCGAGCCGGCGAAAGTCAAGCAGCAGATCGAGGACGTGATCGGGCTCGATGCCTCCCACGCGGTCGAGATCTCGGCCAAGACCGGCCTCAACGTGCCGGAAGTGCTCGAGGCGATCGTGACGCGGCTGCCGCCGCCGAAGGGCGACCGCGACGCGCCGCTGAAAGCCCTGCTGGTCGATTCCTGGTACGACGCCTATCTGGGCGTCATCGTGCTGATCCGCATCGTCGACGGCACCCTGAAGGCGCATCAGCGCATCCGCCTGATGGGCACCCATGCGTCCTACGAGGTCGACCGCGTCGGCGTGTTCACGCCGAAGATGCAGGACACGGAAGTGCTGGGCCCCGGCGAGATCGGCTTTCTGACCGCCTCGATCAAGGAGGTGGCGGACACCCGCGTCGGCGACACCATCACGGACGAGCGCAAGCCGGTGGCGGAGCCGCTGCCCGGGTTCCGCCCGGCCATCCCGGTGGTGTTCTGCGGGCTGTTTCCGGCCGACGCCGCGGATTTCGAGGCGCTGCGCGCCGCCGTGTCGCGGCTGCGGCTCAACGACGCGAGCTTCACCTACGAGATGGAGACCTCGGCGGCACTCGGCTTCGGCTTCCGCTGCGGCTTTCTCGGCCTGCTGCACCTCGAGATCGTGCAGGAGCGGCTCGAGCGCGAGTTCAACCTGAACCTGATCGCGACGGCCCCCTCCGTCATCTACAAGATGCGGCTCACGAACGGCGAAGAGATCGAGATCCACAATCCGGTCGACATGCCGGACGTGGTGCGGATCGCCGAGATCCGCGAGCCCTGGATCCGGGCGACGATCCTCACGCCGGACGAATATCTCGGCGGCGTGCTGAAACTGTGCCAGGACCGCCGCGGCGAGCAGGTCGACCTCAATTACGTCGGCTCGCGCGCCATGGTGATCTACGATCTGCCGCTCAACGAAGTGGTGTTCGACTTCTATGACCGACTCAAATCGGTGTCGAAGGGCTACGCGTCGTTCGATTATCACCTCACCGATTTCCGGCCGGCCGATCTGGTAAAAATGTCCATCCTGGTCAATGGCGAGCCGGTCGATGCGCTCTCCATGCTGGTGCACAAGACCCGGGCCGAGGCCCGCGGCCGGGCGATGTGTGAGAAGCTGAAAGAGCTGATCCCGCCGCACCTGTTCCAGATCCCGATCCAGGCCGCGATCGGCGCGAAGATCATCGCGCGCGAGACGGTGCGGGCGCTGCGCAAGGACGTCACGGCGAAATGCTACGGCGGCGACGTGACGCGCAAGCGCAAATTGCTCGACAAGCAGAAGGAGGGCAAGAAGCGCATGCGCCAGTTCGGCAAGGTCGAGATTCCGCAGGAGGCGTTCATCGCCGCGCTCAAGGTGGACGTGTGAGCCTGCTACTCCGCGGGTCGGACCGGCCAGAGCCGGGCTGCGACCATAAGGCTTTCCACAACGCGGGCCTGCGGCGAGGTTCGGCTTGCCAATCGCGGCGGGCTGCGGTTCTCCTGGTCCCGCTGCCGATTCCCGCCCTGCCATCCGAGATCCCCGTCGCGAGCCCATGACAGACCCCGGCCTGATCCGTTGCTTCCTGGTTGCGCTCGCATTGCTGGCGTTCGCGACCTGCGGACCTGCGGTCGCGCAGGAGAGCCCGCCGACGCCGCCCGAGGACGTCGGTCCCCCGGTGCCGGCCGAGGACAAGGGTGCCGAGCCGCCGCCGATCTCGAGCCCGACCGCCCCCTCGACCGCGCCCGAAGTCAAGCAGGTGGCTCCGGCCGCGCTGCCGCCGCTGCCCAACCCCAACGATCCGAAGCTCGCGGCCCGGGAATTGTTCGCGCGCAAGCTCGAGCCGGCGCGCCTGCCCGCCCGCGCCGTCGGCGGCTATGCGGACGGCTGTCTCGCCGGAGCCGTCGCGCTGCCGACCGAGGGGCCGACCTGGCAGGTGATGCGGCTCTCGCGCAACCGCAATTGGGGGCACCCGAGCCTCATCCGGTTCCTGGAGCGCTATGCCGCCAAGGCGACCCAGGCGGCGCACTGGCCGGGCCTGCTGATCGGCGATCTGTCGCAGCCGCGCGGCGGGCCGGCGCTGAGCGGCCACGCCAGCCACCAGGTCGGGCTCGACGTCGACGTCTGGCTGACCCCGATGAAGGATCACCCACTCTCGCGGGAAGAGCGCGAGATCTTCTGGGCCACGAATTTCGTCGCGGCGGACGGCAAGGAGGTGGACCGCAAGCTGTGGACCGCCGGCCAAGCTGCCGTGATCCGTCAGGCGGCACTCGATCCGGATGTCGAGCGAATCTTCGTCAATGCGGCGATCAAGAAGGAGCTGTGCCAGAAAGCCGGCTCCGACCGCTCGTGGCTGCACAAGGTGCGGCCCTGGTATCGCCACCAGGACCATCTGCACATCCGGCTGCGCTGCCCGCCCGGCAATCCGGACTGCAAGCCCCAGCCTGCGCCGTCGTCGGAGGAGGGCTGCGGCAAGGAGCTCGATTTCTGGTTCACGGAAGGCGTGCTGCACCCCAAGCCGCCTTCGGGCCCGGTGCGTCAGCTCACGATGGCCAATTTGCCAGCCGAATGCCGCAAGGTGCTCAACGCGCCCTAGCCGGACACGGTAGGGTGGGCTGAGCGTAGCGAAGCCCACCGTTCCTAAGTCTTGCTCTGTCCGCGTGGGCACGGGCGCTCCGCGCCCTTTGCCCACCCTACGATTTCGCGCTCGGCCGGAATGACGTCGCGAGATATTCCTGCCGCGCGAGCGCGTAGGATTTCAGCATCTTGCCCTTGATCTTGCGCTCGCCGACGAAACGCATCCCGAGCTTCTCGGCAACTCGCAGCGAGGCGACATTGTCCGGATGGATATCGGCGACGACGCGGTCGAGACCGAGTGTTTCGAACCCGTGCCTGAGCACGGGCAGGCTCGCCTCGGTGGCAAAGCCGTTGCCCCAGGCCGAGCGCAGCAAGCGCCAGCCGATCTCGATCTCGGGCCCGACCGCGTCGTACGGCATCAGCAGCACCCAGCCGATGAAGGCGGCCGGCACCAGCTTGAGCGCCACGGACCAATAGCCGAGCCCGGCCGGATAGGCGCGCGTGATGCGGTTCACGACGAACTGGCGATGCTCTGCCACGCTGCGCCACGGCACGTCGATGTAGCGCAGCACCGCCGGGTCGCGATCCATGGCGAGGCAGGCATTGAGATCGCCAATGCCGCGCGGGCGGACGATGAGCCGCTGCGTTTCGAAGCTGGGCAGCATGGCCAAAAAATCCGGCGGTTGCCGCATCCTATTCCCGACAGGCTTGCGGCGAAACCGCGAGTCGGTTCGCCGCCTGGTTTCCCGATTGTCTTTGCGAAAAATCCGGCCCATATCTCGGGCGATGAAGGAGCGCGGCAGCGCATGAGCGCATCCCGGCGAGATCGACAAAAATCCGCTCCCGCGAGCGACGAGCTGGAGGTCCTGCGCGAGCTCGAAAAGAAGGTGCTCTGGCTCGCGAGCTGGACCATCCATCACGCCAACCATTTACGCGAAAGCTCCGACGGACTGAAAGTCGGCGGCCACCAGGCCTCCTCGGCCTCGCTCGCCGCCATCATGACGGCGCTGTATTTCCACGTGCTCAAGCCGGAGGACCGCGTGGCGGTAAAACCGCACGCGAGCCCGGTGTTTCACGCGATCCAATATCTGCTCGGCGCCCAGACCCGGGAGAAGCTCGAAGCATTCCGCGCCTACGGCGGGGCGCAAAGCTATCCCTCGCGCACCAAGGACATCGACGACGTCGATTTCTCGACGGGCTCGGTGGGCTTGGGCGTGGCGCAGACCCTGTTCGCCTCGCTAGTGCAGGACTACGTGCGCGCCCACGGCTGGGGGCTCGAGCGGCCGGAGGGCCGCATGATCGCCCTCGTCGGCGACGCCGAGCTCGACGAAGGCAACGTGTTCGAAGCGCTGCTCGAAGGCTGGAAGCAGGGGCTGCGGAACTGCTGGTGGATCATCGACTACAACCGGCAGAGCCTCGATGCGGTGGTGCGCGAAGACCTGTGGGCGCGCTACGAGGAACTGTTCCGCGCATTCGGCTGGGACGTGGTCATCCTCAAATACGGCTCGTTGATGCGCCAGGCGTTTCGCGAGCCCGGCGGCGAGCGGCTGCGCGATTGGATCGATCGCTGCCCCAACTCGCTCTATTCGGCTCTGGTGTTCCAGGGCGGCGCGGCCTGGCGCAGGCGCCTCATCGACGACATCGGCGATCAGGGCGACGTCACGCGGCTGATCGAATCGCGTTCCGACGAGGAGCTCTCGCGCCTGATGAACAATCTGGCCGGCCACGATCTGCCCTCGTTGATCGAGGCGTTCGAGGCGGTCGATCACGACCGGCCGGTCTGCTTCATCTGCTACACCATCAAGGGCGTGGGGTTGCCGTTCGCCGGCCACAAGGACAATCACGCCGGCCTGATGACGCCGGCCCAGATGGAGAAATTCCGTGCCGCGATGGCGGTGCGACCCGGCCACGAATGGGACAAGTTCGAAGGGCTGGGGCTGCCGCCGGAAACGATCGAGGCGTTTCTTGCGCGCGTGCCGTTCGCGGCCGACGGCCCGCGGCGGCTCAAGGCGCCGCCGCTCGCGGTGCCCGAGGAGCTGCCGGTCGCGATCCAGCCGGTGATGGCGACGCAGACCGGCTTCGGCGCCATCCTCAACGAGCTCGGCCGCCAGCGCGTGCCGCTCACCGAGCGCATCGTCACCGCGTCGCCCGACGTCACGGTCTCGACCAACCTCGGACCCTGGGTGAACCGCCGCGGCCTGTTCGCCCGCGAGGCCATGGCCGACACCTTCAAGGACGAGCGCATCCCGTCGACCTTCCATTGGGAGTTCTCGGTCAAGGGCCAGCACATCGAGCTCGGCATCGCCGAGATGAATCTGTTCCTGCTGCTCTCCGCGCTCGGGCTTTCGCACACCGTCTTCGGCGAGCGGCTGCTGCCGATCGGGACGCTCTACGATCCGTTCATCGAGCGCGGGCTCGATGCGCTCAATTACGCCTGCTATCAGGACGCTCGCTTCATCCTGGCGGCGACTCCCTCGGGCATCACGCTGGCGCCCGAGGGCGGCGCGCATCAGTCGATCGCCACGCCGCTGATCGGGCTGGCCCAGGACGGGCTTGCGGCGTTCGAGCCGGCGTTCGTCGACGAGCTTGCGGTCATCCTCGCCTGGGCGCTCGCCTATATGCAGAAGGACGGCGACGCCGCGCCCTCGGAGCGCAGCTGGCTGCGCGACGAGACCGGCGGATCGGTCTACTTGCGGCTCTCGACCCGCGCGATCGAGCAGCCCAAGCGCGCCATGAGCCCGGAGCTGCGCCAAGCGATCATCGACGGCGGCTATTGGCTGCGCCGCCCGGGGCCGAACTGCCAGGCGGTCATCGCCTATGCGGGCGCGGTGGCGCCGGAAGCGATCCACGCCGTCGGCCTGATCGCCGAGGATCGCCGCGACGTGGGGCTGCTGGCGGTGACGTCCGCCGACCGGCTCAACGCCGGCTGGACCGCGGCGCAGCGGGCGCGCGAGCGCGGCCTCGTGCATGCGCGCGCGCACATCGAGCGGCTGCTCGCCGACGTCCCCGATCATTGCGGCATCGTCACCGTGGTCGACGGCCATCCGGCGACGCTGGCCTGGCTCGGCGGCGTCGCCGGCCATCGCGTGCGCCCGCTCGGGGTCGAGCATTTCGGCCAGACCGGGTCGATCGGCGATCTCTACCGGCACTACGGCATCGACGCCAATGCGATCGTGGCGGCCGCGCAGGCCGTGGTCCCCGGCCGGCCGATCCGGCATTTGCGGGCGCTGCCATGAGGCCGTGGCCAAAATGTCAAAACGGCCGGCTCATTCCGAGCAGTCCGGCGACGACCAGGAAGACCACGCCGATCGCCAGGGCGCAGCCGACGATCGCCCCGGCATAGCCGATCGATTTATCCGGGGGGGAGCGCATCAGCGGCGGGATGCCGAGCCAAAGCAGATAAGCCGCATAGGCCAACGCCAG
>WNFC01024325.1_pt1 | contig 12211 bp, 14 predicted proteins | sample 5400541 | NCBI WGS metagenome assembly WNFC01 (sample SAMN13153342, study PRJNA577476) | soil metagenome | isolation source: 120 cm saprolite under Douglas fir tree site 2 hole 2 replicate 1 | place: USA:California | collected 2015-04-18 | reverse complement strand
CGGCCTCGCCGACCGCTACTCGTTCGGCGAGTTGCGCGTGTCGCACGAGCAGAACCTGATCCTCGCCGACGTGCGCTCGCGCGATCTGGCGGCGCTGTGGCGCGAAGCGCGCGCGCTCGGCCTGGCGACGCCGAACGTCGGCCTGCTCACCAACATCATCTGCTGCCCAGGCGGCGATTTCTGCGCCCTCGCCAATGCCAAGTCGATCCCGGTCGCGCAGGCGATCCAGGAGAGATTCGATGACCTCGATTACCTGCATGAGATCGGCGAGCTCGATCTCAACATCTCGGGCTGCATGAACGCCTGCGGGCACCACCACGTCGGGCACGTCGGCATCCTGGGCGTCGATAAGAACGGCGAGGAGTGGTACCAGGTCGAGATCGGCGGGAATCAGGCCCCGGGTGCTCTGGGCAAAGTCATCGGGCCGGCGTTCGCCCGTGCCGACATCCCCGACGTCATCGAGCGCCTCATCGACACCTATCTGGAGCACCGCGACAGCGAAGCCGAGCGCTTCGTCGACGTGGTGCAGCGCATCGGCATCGAACCTTTCAAGGAACGCGTTTATGGCAACGCTCATCAAAGGGCGTCGGATCGCAACCGAGAGCGCGCCCTCGCCTGAACAGGGCGAGGTCCTCACCCTCGAGCCGACCGACGATCCGGCGTCGGTCGCGGACCGGCTCGACCGCGTCGCGCGCGTCGAGGTGAACTTCTCCAAGTTCGGCGACGGCCGCGGGTATTCGATCGCGCGGCTGCTGCGCGAGCGCTATGGTTACAAGGGCGAGCTGCGGGCCGTGGGCCAGGTCGGGCGCGACCACCTCTACTACCTCGAGAGCTGCGGCTTCGACGCCTTCCTGCTGCGCGACGGCGAGGACCCCGAAGAGGCGCTCGCCGCGTTCAACGACTTCAGCGAGTCCTACCAGGCCTCGGTGGCGCGGCCCATTCCGCTGTTCCGCAGACGAGCGAAGTGAAAACCAGGCTTTTGCAAAAGGACCTTCTGGGGATTGCTGCGGAATTCTCCCCCGCCGCCCTCGCCAGCAGCCTGTCGGCCGAGGACATGGTCATCACCGACGCCATCGCGCGGGCGCGGCTGCCGATCTCCATTTTCGTGCTCGATACCGGGCGCCTGCATGCGGACACGTTGGGGTTGATTGAAACAATTAGAAATCATTACGGGATTGACGTCGCGGTCTTCACCCCCGATGCCTCATCCGCTAAGCAGTATGTAGAAACGCACGGCCGCGACGCCTTCTACGGCAGTATCGATCTGCGTAAGCGCTGCTGCGAGATCCGCAAGGTCGAGCCGCTCGCCCGCGCTCTGGTCAGCAAGCGCGCCTGGATCACCGGGCAGCGCCGCGAGCAGTCCGCGACGCGCGTGCAGCTCGCCGAGCGCGAGTTCGACGCCGCGCACGGCCTCGAGAAGTTCAATCCGCTGGCGGCATGGAGCGAAGCCGAGGTGTGGGAATACGTGCACGCGCACCGCGTTCCCTACAACCCGCTGTACGACCAGGGCTACCGCTCGATCGGCTGCGCGCCCTGCACTCGTCCGGTCGTCGCGGGCGAGGACGCGCGCGCGGGACGCTGGTGGTGGGAGCTCGTCGAGCACCGCGAATGCGGCATCCACCCCAAAAACAGGGACAGACCACGTTTTTCTGGTGTCAAGAGCGTTGCATGACCGTTGCCGCCGAAAAAACGTGGTCTGTCCCTGTTTTTCGCGACCACCTCGACTGGCTCGAGTCCGAGGCGATCTACATCCTGCGCGAGGTCGCGGGCCAGTGCCAGAACCCGGTGCTGTTCTTCTCCGGCGGCAAGGATTCGATCTGCCTGCTGCGGCTGGCCGAGAAGGCGTTCAGGCCCGGCCGCTTTCCGTTCCCGCTGCTGCACATCGACACCGGGCATAACTTCCCGGAAGTGATCGAGTTCCGTGACCGGCGCGCGGCCGAGCTCGGCGAGCGCCTGATCGTGCGCTCGGTGGAGGAGTCCATCCGTCGAGGGAGTGTCAGGCTTCGTTCAAAAGAGGAAAGCCGTAATGCTGCGCAGTCGGTGACGCTGCTCGAGGCGATCGCCGAGTTCGGCTTCGACGCCGCGATCGGCGGCGCGCGGCGCGACGAGGAAAAGGCTCGCGCCAAGGAGCGCGTCTTCTCGCTGCGCGACGAATTCGGCCAGTGGAACCCGCGCAACCAGCGGCCCGAGCTCTGGAGCCTGTACAACGCGCGCGTTCATCCGGGCGAGCACGTGCGCGTGTTCCCGATCAGCAACTGGACCGAGCTCGACGTCTGGCAGTACATCGAGCGCGAGCGCCTGGACGTGCCCTCGATCTACTACGCGCATCGACGTCCGGTCGTGCGCCGCCGCGGCCTGCTGGTGCCGGTGACGCCGATCACGCCGCCAAGGCCCGGGGAAACGGTGGAGGAGGTGTCGGTGCGCTTCCGTACGGTCGGTGATATCAGCTGCACTTGCCCGGTCGAATCCGATGCGTTCAATACGGAAAAAATCATCGAAGAAACCAAGGTTGCCCGGCTGACCGAGCGCGGCGCGACGCGGATGGATGACCAGACTTCGGAGGTCTCGATGGAGAGAAGGAAGAAGGAGGGATACTTCTAGATGCAGCCGCTTAGATTTGCCACGGCAGGCAGCGTCGACGACGGCAAGAGCACGCTCATCGGGCGGCTGCTCTACGACGCGCGCGCGATCCAGGAGGACCAGCTCGCCGCCGTGGAGCGGGCATCGCTGCGACGCGGGGCGGCGGAGCTCGACCTGTCTCTCCTCACCGACGGCTTGGAGGCCGAGCGCGAGCAGGGCATCACCATCGACGTGGCGTACCGCTACTTCGCGACGCCGCGGCGCAAATTCATCATCGCCGATTCCCCGGGGCACGAGCAGTACACGCGCAACATGGCCACCGGCGCGAGCAATGCCGATGCGCTAGTTTTACTTTTGGATGTCACAAAAAATCTTCTCCCACAGACCCGCCGTCATCTGCATATCGCACGCCTGCTCGGCATCCGCCAGGCGGTGCTGTTCGTCAACAAGATGGACCTGGTCGGCTACGCGCGATCTTCCTTTGAAGCGGTGCTTTCGAAAGTCGAGGCGTTTGCCGCGCCGCTCGGCTTCGACACGCTGGCTGCGATCCCGGGCTCGGCGCTGCTCGGCGACATGGTGGTCGAGCGCGGCGAGGCGCTCCCCTGGTACACCGGCCCCACGCTCCTCGAGCGGCTCGAAACTCTTGAAGCCAGCTCGGATCGCGCCGCGGCGGGGCCGCTGCGCTTTCCAGTACAGTTGGTCTCGCGCCCGCAGGCCGGCTCGCCGCGCGGCTACATGGGGCGCCTCGAGTCAGGCCACCTGCTGACGGGAGCCGAGATCGTCGTGCTGCCGGGCGGCCGCCGCACGCGCGTGCGCCGGATCCTCAGCCACGGCACCGAGCGGGAGATCGCCGTGGCGGGAGATTCCGTCACCCTGGTGCTTGCCGACGACGTCGATCTCGCGCGCGGCGACCTGATCGCCGACCCCGCGAACCCGCCGCGCGAAGCGCGCTCGCTCGGTGTGACCCTGGTCTGGCTCGGCGACGAGCCGCTGCGGCCCGGCGGACGCTACCTGGTGCAGCAGGCCTCGCGCCGCACGCCGGCCACGGTCGAGCCGGACGGCGTCGTGCGCCTGAACGACATCGCCCGCGCCCGGCTGTCGCTGCATGCGCCGCTGTTCGTCGATGCTTACGAAGAGGTTCGAGTGACCGGCTGCTTCATCCTGATCGATGAGGCGACGAATCACACCGTCGCCGCCGGGCTGGTGCAATGAGCGGAACTGTCTATCTCGTCGGCGCCGGGCCGGGTGCACCCGACCTCCTCACCGTGCGCGCGGCCCGGCTGCTCGGCGAGGCGGACATTGTTTTCCATGATGCTCTGGTTCCCCAGGGAATCCTTTCTCTTGTAAAGGGAGAAAAGGTCGCCGTCGGCAAGCGCTGCGGGCGGCATTCGACCGCGCAGCGCTTCATCAACAAGCGGCTCGCCGATGCTGCCCATCACTACCGCGTGGTGGTGCGGCTCAAGGGCGGCGACCCGATGCTCTTCGGCCGCGCCCATGAAGAGATTCGCTTTTTGATCGAGAATCGAATCCCGGTGGAAATTGTCCCCGGCGTCACGGCTGCGCTCGCGGCGAGCGCGGAAGCGAAGGTTTCCCTTACGCGCCGTGGCGTGTCGCGCAGCGTGGTCTTCGCGACTCCGCGCGTGGGCGAAGGCGAGGCGTCTTCCGGCTGGGTCGATGCGGTGCGCGCGGCGGATACCGCGGTGCTCTACATGGCCGCCACGGATGCCGCAGCCATCAGGAATGAATTGCTCGCTCGCGGCATGCCGCGGAACACGCCGGTGGCCGTCGCCGAAAACGTTTCGTCCCCGCAGCAGAAGTTTTTCGCTGGAAAGCTCGGCGAGCTGCCGGAGCTGGCCGCACGCTGCACCGGCGGGCCTGCTTTGCTCCTGATCGGAGAGGTCTTTCTTCAGGTGCCGGAAAACATCGAGGTCCTGGACCTGATCGCGCGCACCGCGAGCCACAGGGCATAGCAGCCGAGAACCACGAAGCAGGCGAGCGACCACTCGGCGATCGACAGGCCGAGGAAGGTCCAGTCCACCGCCGCGCACTCGCCGCTGCCCGCGAAGAGCTTCTTCAGCGCCTGCGCCAGCGGGAAATTCTCCAGCATGAAGGCGAGGTCCGGACCGCACTGCGGCACCTTGTCGGGCGGCAGGTGCTGCAGCCATACCTGGCGCGACGCCGTGGCCGCGCCGCCCGCCGCGAACAGGAAAGCCAGAGTTGCATAGACCGCAGCCCCAATCCGCGCCGGGTTGTGAACGGCGGCGATGATGAGAACGACCCCAACGGCGTAGAAAAATCCGCGTTGCACCAGGCATAGCGGACAAGGCTCCAGCCCGCGCGCGTACTGCAGGTAATAGCCGAAGCCCAGCAGCAGCGCGCAGGCGAGCGCGCCGAGGAAAAAGGGGACAGACCCCATTTTTCGGAAATCAGGGGCAGACCCCATTTTTCTCATCTGGCTGGCAGCACGCGGCCCGCCGCCTCGCCGAAGCCGATCGTCGCATAGCCGTCGCGCTCGCAGCGGGCTTGCTCGATCACCTCGTCGTCATCCTCGATGAAAGTTCGCGCTTCGCCGCTTGGCAGCTCCAGCGAGGCCTTGCCGCCCTGGGTGAGCTCGAGCAGCGAGCCGACCGAGTCCGGCGTCGGGCCGGAGAGGGTTCCCGAGCCGACCAGGTCGCCCGGCTGCAGATTGCAGCCGTTCGAGCTGTGGTGGGCGATAAGCTGTGCCGGCGTCCAGTAAGAGGTGTTGTAGTTGCCGCGCGAGAGGCGCATGGGCGGCCGCTTCGAGGCTCGCATCCGAGCGCTGCGCAAGTACATCTCGACTTCGATCGAGAAGCCGCCTTCGCGCGAGTCGGCTTCGTCGAAGAGGTAGGAAAGGGGCCGCGGATCTTCGGGAGCGCGTGCGAAGGCAGGGCAGCGGTAAGGCGCCAGCGCCTCAAGCGTCACGATCCACGGAGAAATGGTGGTGGCGAAGCTCTTGGCGAGGAACGGGCCGAGCGGCTGGTATTCCCAGGCCTGGATGTCGCGCGCCGACCAGTCGTTGAGCAGCACGACGCCGAAGACGTGATCGAGAGAATTTTTGACTGAAACCGGTTTACCCAGCGCATTGCCCGGGCCGATGACGAACGCCAGCTCCACTTCGTAATCGAGGCGCTTGCTCGGTCCGAAGCTCGGCGCGGGCGCAGCGGGCGCTTTGGTCTGCCCGCTCGGGCGCTTTACCGGCGTGCCGGAAACGACGATCGATGAGGCGCGGCCGTGATAGCCGATCGGCAACCACTTGTAGTTGGGCAGCAGCGGATTATCGGGACGGAACAGCCTGCCGACGTTGGTGGCGTGGAACACCGAGCTGTAGAAGTCGGTGTAATCGCCGACCGCGACCGGCAGGAACAGCTCAGCCTTCTTCATCGGCACGAGATGCTTCTCGAATCGTTTGTTCGGTTTCGACAGTGCTTTCGAGATTTCCTTGCGCAACCTTTTCCACAACGGCCTGCCCATCGCGGCGAGCGCGTTGAGCGTCGGCCCGCTCTTCACGCCGAGCGCCGCGAGGTCGAAGATCTGGTCGCCGATGGCGACACCGGCGCGCCGGCTTTCCCTTGAATTTTTCCGCCTGAAGATGCCGAACGGCAGGTTCTGGATCGGAAAGTCGCAGCCGGGCGCGTTCGCCGACTCGACCCAGCTCTCTAAATCGGGGTCGTGCGTCTCGTCCAAAAAAACAGGGACAGACCCCATTTTTCTCATTCAGAAAATCGGGGTCAGAGCCCGAGCTTCATATGTTGGCGCGCCCTGTACCAGATCTGGATGCGAATTGCGCGGCGCATCACCTTGTAGTGGATTACGTGGCCGGTCTTGCGAACCGGAAATCGCCGTTCTCCGCGGCGCAGCGCGGGCGTGCCGAGCCCTGGATACTCGAGAATCTGCGCAAGCGCCCGCTCAACGCGTTCAAACACCAGCTCCGCCGCGCGCGCGCTTGTCGCTGCGCATCGCGATGCGCGACCGCGCCGCGCGCCTTCACATCGTCATCGGCAGCGCGGCTTTCCCGCAGCTCCCACTCGCAGAAATCAAACCCGTCGCGCAGCACGAAGCGCAGGGTCTGGGCAATGCTGCGGCCAGAGTCGCGCGCCAGTTTCTCGAGTCGCAACTGTTGCGTGGGCGTCAGGGCTACGGGGCGCATCCATTTCATTCTAGCATCGCGAAAAAATCGGCGGTCCAATGCTTCCGGATGGAAGAAAAGCGGCGTCACCCAAGGCGACGTCGCAACCGCGCAAAGACTTCCTCCCCCGGAACGAGCTCCACCTCTCCGCGCTCAATCTGGCCGATGCGGCGCTCGATCTCCACTCGCCAGGCTTCGTCGGCGCCTTCGTCAGGCGGACCGTCGAGCGACTCGATCGTCTTGGACATATGACATTTGTTCTCTATGGACTTCTGCGAAGGGCTCTGACCCCGATTTTAAATGGGGTCTGTCCCCATTTTCTTGAACCCGTCCCAGACGCTGTCGTAGTCCTTCTGAAGCTCAGGCGCGCTCAGCGCGAACTTGGTGGGCCGCCACACCCAGCGCGACTCCCACATGAAGGCGAGGGTGTTCTCGATCTTTTGCGGCTTGAGCTCGGCCGCCGAGGCCTTGTCGAAGGTCGCCAGGTCCGGCCCGTGCGCCGCCATGCAGTTGTGGATCGAGACGCCGCCGGGCAGGAAGCCGCTGGCCTTCGCGTCGTAGACGCCGTGCACGAGGCCCATCAGCTCGCTCATCACGTTGCGGTGGAACCACGGCGGCCTGAACGTGTGCTCCGCCACCTGCCAGCGCGGCGGGAAGATGACGAAGTCGACGTTGGCCACGCCCGGTTGTCCCGAGGGCGAGGTGAGGACTGTGAAGATCGACGGATCGGCGTGGTCGAAGCTCACCGTGTTGATCGCCATGAAGCGCGCGAGGTCGTACTTGTACGGCGCGTAGCGGCCGTGCCACGCCACCACGTCCAGAGGCGAGCGACTCCATTCGGCGGCCCACAGTCCGCCCATGAATTTATTGATCACCTCGCATTTCGCGTCCCGGTCCTCGAACGCCGCGAGCGGCGCGAGGAAGTCGCGCGCCTGCGCGAGGCCCTGCGCGCCGATCGGCCCCAGCTCCGGCAGGCGGAACGGCGCGCCATAGTTCTCGCAGAGATAACCGCGAGCTTGCTTCTCCAGCAGCTCGACCTTGAATTTCACGCCGCGCGGAATGACGCCGATCTCGCCCGGCGCGATGCAGAGCCTACCCAACTCGGTGAAGATCAAGATTTCACCGAGTTGTGGAACGAACATCAGCTCGCCGTCTGAGTCGACGAAGTAGCGCTCGCTCATCGAGCGGTTGGCGCGGTAGATGTGCACCGCCACGCCGGCCTGCGCGGCCGGCTCGCCGCTGCCGGCGAGAGTTAGCAATCCGTCCATAAAATCGGCCGGCGCGTTGGGAATCGGCAACGGATTCCAGCGCAGCCGGTTGGGCGGCGTCTCGACTTCCCTGAACGGCCCTGACCGGATAGCTCTATCGTCGATGCGCCGGAACGGTGCGTGCATCGCCGAAGGACGCAGCTTGTAGAGCCAGGTCGAGAGGTTCTCGGCCCGCGGCGCGGTGAACGCGCTGCCGGAAATCACCTCCGTATACAACCCCTTGGGTGTCTGCTGCGGGGCATTCTGCCCGACCGGCAGCGCGCCGGGCACCGCCTCGGTGCTATGAAGGTTGCCGAAACCGGTCTGGTACTCGAGAACCGGTCGGGCAGCGCTTTGCGGCGCACTACGGGCGGGCGCGGTGACGATCATGCGAGTCTCCTCGGAGATCACTTCAATGCTATCCCGGGATTGCCTTGGGTGCAGCGCTCGGCAAAGGCGCCGGGTAACATAGATGTTACTAAGCCTGCAACAGCCCGCGGCCGGCGCTTTCTTTCAGAAAACTCGCGTACGCAAGGCGCAGGCCTCCTTCCAGCGAGACCCGCGGCCGCCATCCGAGGGCGCTTAGTTTCGCGCTGTCCACGAGCTTGCCCATGCGTGCGGGTGCGATCAGTGGTGTGTAGTCGTTGAGCTGCCGCCGCCGCGCGACGCCGCCGCCGCGCCAACCCCGACCACCGTCCCTGTGCTCACGCCGGCAGCCGCACCGGTTGCCTCGCCAGCTCCCGCCGACACGCCGCCGGCAGTCCCCGCGCCGCCGACCACTGCCGCCGCGCTGAGATTGCTGAATGCCGCTGCTGCGGCTGCCGGCAGCGTCGAAGCCGGAATTGCGCCAGCAAGCGCCGCAGACGTGGGGACCAGTCCGATGCTCCCTGCGCCGAACACCACCGTTCCGGCGGCGTTGGTCGCAGTGACCGCGCCTTCGAGGACCGAGATATACGCCGGATTCACGAGCGCCACCATGAAGTCGGTGCCGCGGATGCCGATCGTTGCCTGGGGCGTGCGCAGCGCGACAGCTTCCCGATTGCGCATCGCTATCGCGCCCGACACCATTCGCAGCGCACCTTTGAGCAGGCCGAACACCGAGCGGTCCGACCTCGGATCCGCTTCGTTATAGCGAAAATCGGCGATGCGGAAATGGGTGCTCTGGCCGAGCACGACCCGCTGGCCGTCGTCGAAGCGCAGGATCACCTGCGCATCGGGTCCGGTCACCACCGCCGTGCCGGACGCAAGGCGCTGATCCAGCGTCACCGCCGTGACCGGCTTGCCTATGGGGCCGGCTCGGACGTCGCCCTGGATGCTTTGCACGACGCAGGCAGCGAACGCGCTAGCTGCCGAAAACAACGCCAGGAAACCCAGCGCCAGAACCGCGTGGACGAGCGCCTCCCGAAAGGCTTTCATGTTGTTTCCCTCCCATTGATGCCGGGCTCATGAAAAACTAAAAACGGGGACAGACCCCATTTTTCCGCATTCTAGCCGTCGCCGCGCGGCGACAGAACGGCGCGGCGGGCCATTCCGGCAGACGATGCGCGGCGCTTCGCCAACTTTGTCATTGCCGCCCGGCCGCGACTTGCTTACCGTGCGAGCGGGAGGACAACCATGAGCGACGCTACAGTCCTTTTCGCCGACGTGAGCGGCAGCACGCGGCTGATCGAAACGGCCGGGGATGCAGTGGCGCTGAAGGCCATCGCGCGCTGCATCGAGCGGCTGCGCAAGGCCGCCGAGTCGACCGGCGGCCAGGTGGTGAAGACCATCGGCGACGAGGTGATGGTCCTCTTCCCGACGCCGGATGCGGCGGTGCAGGCCGCCGCGAAAATGCACGCCTCCATCAACGCGCTGCCCGCGGTCGGCGATACCAAGCTCGGCGTGCACGTCGGTTTCCACAGCGGGCCGGTGATCCAGGTCGAGAAGGACGTGCTCGGCGACACGGTGAAGCTCGCCTCCAAGCTGGTCGAGCAGGCGCAGAAGGGCCAGACCATTACCTCGCAGCAGACCGCGGCGCTGCTCAGCCCGGCGCTCAAGCCCTACTCGCGCGAGCTGCGCGAGCTGGCGGTGAGGGAACAGGGCGACGGAGTCTGGCTGTGCGAGATCGTGTCGCAGGCCGCCTCGACCGCGGTGGTGCGGCTGACCTACCGCGACCAGGCGGTCGAATGCTCGCGCGAGCATCCGTCGGTCGTGATCGGGCGCGAGTATGGCTGCGGCCTGATGGTGGCCGACCGCACGGCTTCGCGCAAGCACTGCACGATCGAGCTGCGCGGCGGGCAGTTCGTGGTGCAGGACCACAGCACCAACGGCACCTACGTCACGGTCGACAACGAGAAGACGATCCTGCTCAAGGGAGAAGACCTGGCGCTGCGCAGGTACGGCTGGATCAGCTTCAGCGACGTGCGCTACGCGGGCTCGGACGTGGTGCAGTTTTCCTGCGCCTAGCCGCATGAAAGCAACGGTCCTGTTCGCGGACGTGAGCGGTACCGCCATTTCGCATTGCATCGAGCAGTTGCGAAAGGCCGCGGAGTCTGCCGGCGGGCGGGTCGTGAAGCTCATCGGCGACGAGGTGATGGTGCTCTTCGCCACGCCGGATGCCGCCGCCAGAGCGGCCGCCAAAATGCACCAGTGCATCGAGGCTCTGCCCGCGGTCGCGGGCGCCGAGCCCGGCTTGCGCGTGGGATTTCACAGCGGGCCGATCGTCCGGTGCGACCGGGATGTGGTGGGCGACACGGTGAAGCTCGCGGCCAGGCTCGTGGAGCAGGCGCAGAAAGGCCAGACCCTCACTTCGGAGCAGACCGCGGCTCAGCTCAGCACCGGGATGCGGCCTTTCCTGCGCGACCTGCAACGCGTGGCGCTCATCGACAAGGCCGAAACCGTCCGGCTCTGCGAAATGCTCAAGACCTCTCTGAACGGCGCCGCGCGGGCGCGGGAGGTCAAAGCGAGGACCATGGTGCGGCTCGCTTACGATGATCAGGTGGTGGTTTGCTCGCACGAAACCCCGCGCATCGTGATCGGCCGGCAGAAGGACTGCAACCTGGTGATCGGCGACAAGCTGGCGTCGCGGCGGCACTGCACGCTCGAAGCGCGCAGCGACGAATTTTTCCTGCTGGACCACAGCACCAACGGCACCTACGTCACCGTCGAGGGCGAGCACGAAATCCTGCTGAACGGCGAAGGGCTCGCGCTCGCGAAGCACGGCTGGATCGCTTTCGGCCATCCGCACGGCGGCTCCGCCGAGGCGGTGGAGTTTTCGGGCAGCTAGGGAAAAATCGGGATCAGCGCCCGATTTCCATCAGCCGGGCGGGAAGGCGAGCAGCAAACCGACCAGGCCGAGCGCGACGAATACGGCGATGAGCCCGACGATGACGCGCGACGCGCGCGTCGGGTCCTCGAGGTGCTCCACCACCGGATCATCGAAGCGCGAGTAGCTGCGGCCGATCTTTCCCATGCCGGCGCTCCCGTAAAGGTTGTCGTCGTCGCTGTCCACGGTTCTCATCATGGGCTAGCGCCGGGACGAAGGGAGGAACCTGAAGAACTCTCACAAATCGGGCTCTGACCCCGATTTTGGAAAAGGGCCGCGGGCGCATTGCCCGCGGCCCCTCCCGCCTCCCAGCTCCCCTTCGATGCAAACGCCGCGATGCTGGCATGGAGTCGCCGCGCCCTCAATCGGACGAAAGCATGAGAAAGGATTTCCGCAATCTGTAAAGCTTCGTCAGCCGCGCCCACTTGCGAGCTGCGCGCAGGCATGCTTCGCCTCTCTTAGGGGGTGCAGCAGTGGGGGATCAGGGATCGAACGTCGCGCTCGGGCGCAGCGTGATCATCGTCGGCACGGGCAGCTTGCAGAACAAGCTGCTCGCGAATCTCATCGAGCAGAGGACGGGCTACGCCTGCAGCACTAGGCCGGCGGATCAGCTCAACGACTCTCTGCCGGCCACGTCGCTCGCGCTGATCGACGCGGCCGAGTTCGCGGCCCGCATGCAGGCGCTCCGCGCGAGCGGCCTCTTCCAGAGCATCGCGCTGATCAACGCCGATGAGCAGCTGCCGCTCGAGCTCGTGGTCGCCTGCCCGGGCGTGAAAGGCGTGTTTTTCACGGAAAGCTCCGAAGACACGCTGGTCAAGGGCATCGAGGCGATCTTCCGCGGCGAGTACTGGCTGCCGCGCCGGGTGCTGTGCGCGCACCTCGAGCGCACGCGCACGGTGCAAAAGCCGGCTTCGCCCGCGGCGACGCTCCTCA
>WNFC01007225.1_pt1 | contig 12211 bp, 9 predicted proteins | sample 5400541 | NCBI WGS metagenome assembly WNFC01 (sample SAMN13153342, study PRJNA577476) | soil metagenome | isolation source: 120 cm saprolite under Douglas fir tree site 2 hole 2 replicate 1 | place: USA:California | collected 2015-04-18 | reverse complement strand
GCTTCCATGCACCACTGTTGTACATGAATAAAGCTGATATCATCCGCAAGGGAATACAACTCGATGTTCCCTATGAACTCACTTGGAGTTGCTATGAAGGGAAAGAATTGGCTTGTGGCATTTGTGATAGCTGTATTCTACGCCTCAGTGGTTTTGCAGAAGCAGGACTACAAGACCCAATTGGATACATGATAGCAGTGAATTGAGTGCGAGGATCACAACAATTATCGGGAAGCCCAAATGCCCCTACCCTAGCTCTCACTAACCTTCCTATAGCCATTTCCTAGCCCCTATACAATAATAATATGAACATATACATCTATCATCTCATAAAACTCAAAAAACACAGCTCGCTTGCTTCCATCAGCCACTGAACACCTCCCACCCTTTTATTTTTATATTGCATTTTGCAAGCTATCTGCAAGGTCATCTCGTAACAGCCCTCCTGCCACAACATTAAGAACAATCAAAAATGTAGGGGCGGGGCTTGCCCCCGCCCGGCTGGCTTTGCCTCACTCATCAATTGAACCTCGATAGTTCACCACATTTTTCCAAACTATCAACCCTGTACCCCGCGCCAACGTGATCTTAACAGGCGAGCAATCGATTGTGTTATCATAGATAAGTAGGCCACAAAAGGAGACGAAAATGGCGACAACGCTGGCAATACAAACACTGATGAACCAGAAACTGGAGGCCTTTGAACAGCTGCAGAGCGAGTTCGAGGCAAGTTTCCATTTTGTGCAAGACGTTCATGGGCAGCGGCGCTTCCCTGCATTCTCTATCAGTAGTATCGTCAATTATTTGCACGCCCTCTGGATATGCGACTGCAAAGACCGCTTGCTGGGCGTCCCCAAAACCATCGAACGCTACGAGGGAGAGCACTGCCTGAAGCTCTTACGTGGCTGGCAAGAAGGCCACACCTCCGAGGTTGTAGCATTCCTGCAGCACAAACTGGATATGCTGCCCTTCGTCGAACTTACCCGTCAAATCCATGAAGCGCGGCAGCTCGGTGGAGATTACGGCCTGTCCCGCCGCCTGGTCCACGGGCGAGCCATTTTGCTCAATCGAGGTATGAATCTGATGCAGGCCCTGGATGCCATCTTTGATTTGTCCGAGGAGGAACTACTGAAAGAAGTGCAGGCGGCATGCATTCACTATGGACACACTCCCGGCCAGATCGAGCAACAGCTTACTGAGATGAAAATGCCCCTCTACTCCTATCTCCGCCACCCGGCGCTGGCGCAGCGCAACATGGCCGTCATGAATAAAATGGGCGTAAACGTCACGCTCAAACCCGACGATCTGCCGGGCCTGCGTTCGTGGCGCGTTCTAGAACCGGTAGAGCCTATGCCGCCCTATGCCGAGCATATCATAGCAGGCTACCAGGAATTGACCCTGCCTGCGCACAACAACCTCCTGGGCCTGCGCTTCATCGACCATCCAGAACGCAGTAGTGTCCAAACAGTATAGCCGCATATCTCCCGTGCAGCCGTCCGAGTAGGGGCGATCCCTTGCGGTCGCCCTGGAGGGGATTTGCTAGAGGAGGACGGTGTGGCCCTGCTGACCATGCCTCACCCATCAACGATCTCCATCTATCCGGGTGAAATGTAGGGCCCGATTTTATCGCGGCCACCGCCGATTTATCGGCCCGCTCTCGTAAATCACTCCAAAGGATGGAGAGTCCCCATTGATTGACCCTTGACAGTCCAATAGATACCAGGGAGCAACACAGGAGAAATCGATATGGCAGAGCAATTCGGCTCCAACCCGTGGCCAGGAATGCCTTCTACCGTAGAACAGTCCTATGTTTATGCATCTCCCGCACTTGCAACACTGCCGCCCCACCCTGCCGATGCACCGGCGCAGCCGCTATCGCCGCCGCGCCGCCAGCGTGTATGGCCAGCAGTGCTCACCCTCTTCCTCCTCGCGCCCATCGTCGGCGAGGTGCTTTCGGGTTCTACCCCGCCGCTGAGTTTCATCAACCCCGTCACGTTTCTCCTGGAGACAGGGCTCTACGGCTCAGGAGCCATCGTTGTGCGTGAACTGGTGCGCAGGCGCGGTCTGGGCTGGGCCAGCATCCTGCTGCTGGGTGCCGCGTACGGTATATTGGAGGAGGGGCTTGTCGTCACGAGCTGGTTCAACCCCTACTGGCCCGACCTGGGGGTGCTTGTGCATTATGGACGCCTGTTTGACGTGAGCTGGGTCTGGGCCTTCGGCTTGACTACCTATCACGCCGTGGTCAGTATCACTATCCCGATCGTACTCACAGAAACACTCTTTCCCCATCTCGCGGCTCGACCCTGGCTGCGTCGTCGCGGGCTGATCCTCTTCTCGATCTGGCTTGCCCTGATCTCGTTGTTTAGTCTGCTCCTGTTCGGTTTCCTGGAATTTCGCAAGCAGGGCTACACGCATCCCCCTCTGGCGTACTTCATTGCATTAGCGCTCGCCATTGCTTGCGTCTGGCTCGCTTTGCGTATGAGACCATCGACGCCATCAGCGCCCTCGACACGCAATGTCCCACGGCTCTGGCAATTGCGTTTGCTAGCCCTGGCGACTACTATTCTCTTCTTCTTTGATCTCTGGGCCATGCCTAATCTCGTACCGTTTCCCCTGGTGCCAATAGCGCTGGTGATCGGCCTGGTAGCGCTGGCCACATGGGTCTTGCGCCGTTGGGCGCGCCGTGCCGGTTGGGGTGCGCAGCATCGACTGGCGCTGGCCTTCGGCGTCATCACCTTCTTCGTTCTATTGTCACCGCTTACCGAGTTCTTCGTTCTTCCCCACACGGGAAAGAACCCTTCCGGCTTGATAGTAGTAGAGTGCCTGTTCCTCCTGGGTCTGATCTTGCTATCTTGGCGTATAAGACCGCGACAAAAACAGGCGCTAGCGATGGCTGCATAAAGACCACCCTACTCCTGTGGCATATATGGTCCGGTAATACGCTCGAAGCGCGGTCGATAACGTGTGGGATGGTAATCGGCAGGGTCCACGTGCCGCGCGGGTAGGTTCTTGCTGGGGATATCAGTAGAAATAAAAGTGCCGTTGCGATGGCCCGCCATCACGCCATGCGTCCCAACCTCGACCAGGCTCATGATCAAATTGGCGTAGTAGATTGCCATGTGCTTGTCGTAAGCCTCCGGTTCGCCACTGCGCAGGAAGTACGTCAGATCGATCGGCAGAAAACGCACGCCGGGCAGCCGTTCAGTCAGTTCTTCTGCAAGGAACTCGGCCACGTTGACCTTCTTGCGATGACCATAAGCGTCAGGCGGGCCGACTTCCGGCACAGGTATGCCCAGGTTGGCTCCCTCCGAGAGCACGATGGTTGAGTAGTTCCGCGGATTGCGCCGGTCTTTGGTGACCAGTTTGGCCAGGGTATCGATATTCACAGGCACTTCGGGGATCAACAGGCGGTCGACCCAGGCGACAATGGCCGTCTCGAGCGCCGTGAAACCCGCGTCGCGGCCAAACATGCGGAATAGCACGGTCTCACTGTGCGACCCTGCCGTAGAGCGGATGCGGTTAATGAACTCCGCTGCCCGGCTGATCGCAGTCTGGAAGCCAATACAGTAGTCAGTGCCATGCACATCGTTATCCATCGTCTTGGGAATACCCCAGACAGGAACGCCCTTTGCCGCCAGCGTGGCGCCATAACTCAAGGTATCGTCACCGCCGATCACTACCAGGCCATCCAGTTCAAGAAAGTCCAGGTTTGCCAGCACCTCGTCGGTGAGGTCGACCCGGTCGTCCGGTTCATGGTTGGCAGCGTGAGCTTTCAGGTGCGGCGGCAGGTCGCCCACTCGCATGTTCGCCGGATTTGTGCGTGTGGATTGCAGGATCGTGCCACCATGCCTGTCGATGGTGCGCGTATTCAACTTATTCAGTGGCATCAAATAGTGCCCCTCCCATGCATTGGGGTCATCGGAACGAAAGATAAGTTCATCGCGGCTGCGTGACCGGTCAATGTAAGTAATACCTTTCCACCCCGCCCGCAGGCCGGTAATGCGAACACTCATCGGCTGCCCGCGATAGACCAGCGCTTTGATGGCGGCATTCAACCCCGGCACATCCCCACCGCCAGTCAGCACGCCCAGGCTGCGAATGGGTTTTGATGTCTGTCCTGGCATAGTAAGCCCTCTCTTTGCTACTTTGGACTATTTTCCGGAAATAGCATACCACAGACATAGACAATCCTTGATGAAGTGGGAACAATCGACTAGAATAGTTCCAAGTCGTCACCAGCGAAAACATCTGTCTCAGTAGAGAAAGGGATCACAAATGAATTACCTGCTTTATGTCGCCTTCACATGCGCGCGCTGTTTATCCCCCGTTTTATTCCTTCATCCGGGGGATTATACGACGGTAGAGATAACGTGTAGTCAATGTCACCATACCTATACGGTAACAACACAGCCCGGCGAGAAAGGTATAGATATTCGAGCATAGTGTCCATGAACACCTTGCTTCCACCAAGAACCTCAATCGCCACCCATACGAGTTTTATCAGAAGCTGGGCTACATTATCCTGCGCGTAATACCTGGTGCCATGGGCCCTGGAAAGCCAGGAATCCTGATGGCAAAATCTGTATAACGCTTCGACAGCGTCTTGTGCTAGCGCTCGTCTGAACCGTTCCCATTAAATTCTCCCCGCCATAACCTGCGCATCTCTTCAGACGTTGACAGCAATTCATCTAATGTCCCCTCTGTCTCGATCTTACCCTCCTTGAGCACGATAATGTTGTCGGCACGGCGCAGAGCAGCGCGGCGATGTGAAACAACAAGGCATGTCGCGTGCTGCCGCTGGAAGAGCCGATTCCACAATAGGTGTTCAGTTTCCACGTCCAGTGCGCTCGACAGGTCGTCGAATACCAGCAATTCGGGATCACGTACAAACATGCGAGCCGCGGCTGCTCGTTGTACCTGCCCGCCAGAAAGACGAATACCCCTGGGTCCAACAACTGTGTCCAGTCCATGAGACATTTCAAGCACGTCGTCTTCCATCACGGCTGCCCAGACCGCTTCCTGTATATCCGCCTGGTCCTCTGGCACGCCCATCAGGATATTGTCCCGTAGCGTATCGCTGAACAAGCGCGGAATCTGGGCTGCATAGGCGCTGCGAGGCGCTTTGAAAAATGTCGCCGGGTCGGTGACGTGCTCCCCATTCCATAAGATTTCGCCCGCGTCTTTTGGCAGCAGCCCGAGCAGCACCCGCAACAGTGTCGTTTTACCGGAGCCGATGCGCCCGGCAATCACGGTAAATGAACCGCGTACGAGATGCAAATCGATCTCAGCTATTCCATTTTCTGTGCCTGGATATCGATACGTCAACCCCCGGGCTTCCAGCGTATCAAGTCGATGCACAGGTGTTTTCGCTATGTAAGGCACCTTAGGAAATGCGCCCCGATCATATACCGGGTGGTGTTCGACCAGCACCTGCGGCGGCTCATCAGGAATCAGCTCGACCATGCGCTTAATTGATACCTCTTGCTGCTTATAGTCACCTATAAACGTCCCCAACTGCGAGGGTAACTGTGTAGTAAACCAGAGGTAGTAGACAAACAGTGCGAAGTCGCCCACCGTAAAAGTTCTTGCTGCCATCGCTTGCCCCGCGAGTAAGAGCGTTACCCCGATGCCAAAGGTAACCGCGTTGTCAGAGATCGAATAGAGCACCTCTCGAAACAGGCGTATTTTGAGCATCGTTCTGCGTCGCATATCGTTAAGGGTGCGGAAGTGACCGATTACATCCTCCTCTGCATTAGCCACTTTCACTGCCTGTACCGCACCGAAGAGTTCGCCCAGGAAACTGGTCACGGCGCCGGTCGTCATGCGACCGGCGTGGTAATACTGGTGAATGCGCCCCCAGGCAAGACGCGACATCACAATAGTAGCTGCCAGCGGTAGAAAAATCACCAGTGTAATCGTCAGATTAATGCGGGCCATAATGATTACGGCCAGCACAAATGCAATAACCTGTCCGGCCTGGTCCGGCAGCCATGTAGGAAAATCGGACGTTTCGTCCACGTCGTTATCAAAACGATTGATGGCGTCGCCAGAAGAAACTGGCAGAACTTTGGCGCCAGGGCGCCGCAGGATGCTCGCAAAAAGGTTCCGGCGCAACAGCGCCCCAACAGTGTTGCGAAAGGTCACGCCGGTCCATATGTCTCCAAACGACGTTGCCAATCGGCCCAACTCCGCTGAGATGTAGAGAGCAATCAGCGCCCACAAGCTGATAGTTGCAGGTGCCGCGCCGGTTAGCGTATCGAAAACAGACTTCTCAATCAAGCCAGGTATCACCTGCGCGGCAAAAAACAACATGTGGAAGAAGGAATGTATAGCAAATGACCAGGGACGATACCTGATGAGCCGCCAGTTAAAGGGCCAGGTCTTCAGGCGACGGTCATATTGTGTAAATGCGTTGTTCATACTAAAACCTCCTCTAGCCCGGTCTGGAGCAAACTGTAGAAGCGTGAAGCAGGGTCTAGCGCCAGGGATGCACGCGAGCCATACTCCACGACACGCCCATGCTCCAGAATCATAATGTCATCAGCGCGCTGTATCGTTTGCAGGCGGTGGGCTATGATAATGCCTGTACGCTCCTGTAACAGCCGGTCCATCGCCCGCTCTAACAAACTCTCAGTAAACGGGTCCAGCCGCGAAGAAGCCTCGTCCAGGATTACCAGCCCCGGATCTTTGAGGAAGACGCGCGTAAAAGCCAGTAACTGGGACTCGCCCGCCGAAAGTCCCTGTCCACCAGCAGCCAGGTGCGTGTTCAGACCACCGGCCTGCGACCTGACCCACTGCCATAATCCTAGCTCTCTCAAGAAGCGCTCGATCTGATCGTCTCCGGTGCGCTCGCTAAAGAAGGTGAGATTATCCCGTATGCTTGCCTGGAACAACTGCACATCTTGCGTGACCATCCCCACGTGGTCGCGCAAATCCCCCAGGGCGACGTCACGAATATCCACGCCATTCAGGCAAATGGTCCCGCTTACAGGGTCATACAGGCGAAAGAGCAGCCGCGCTAAGGTTGTTTTGCCGCTGCCAGTGCGTCCCAATAAGCCCAGAACTTTGCCCGGCCTTAGTGCAAACGACACATCTTGCAGCACATGCTCTTGCTGATCATAGCTGAAAGCAACGTCGCGAAACTCGACTGACACCGCGTCAGCTGGCAGCCTGGTGCGCACTGTTTCCTGGACCTCGCGTTGTGTATGGAACAGTTCCTCTACGCGATCAATGCTGGCTGTGGCCTCTTGCAAGTCTTCAACCTGCTCGCGGATGTTTTCCAGTGGCTTGGACAACATGCCGATGTAGAACACGATCAGGTAAGCAGTACCTATGCTCACCTGCTTCTGACTATACAGGTATGCCCCGAGCGCCAATCCCACCGTATACCCGATCACATAGAGAGTATTGGTGCTGGTGAACGTCAGGTTGCTCATCATTCCAGCAATGCGGTTCGTTTCAAGCATACGCCGCATCAATTGGTAGAGGCGAAGCATCACATAGGGTTCGGCTCCTGCAGCACGAATGTCTTCCGTACCAGAGATGCGCTCTTCCAGGAAGCCAAATGTTTCGGCAGTGACCTGCCGTTGGGCGGTCCACCTGCTGACCGCAATGTTTTGCAACAGGCTCAAGACAACGACCGTCAGGAGACTATAGACTGTGAGTCCTGCTCCCACGCGCCAGTCCTCGCGGAACAGCAGCAGCAGAATGCCAATAATCAAGATGGCATTCCCCACTATCTTGATTACGAACTGTGAGAAAAAGTTGGCAAGCGCCGTCACATCACCATCGATCCGCTCGATCATCTCGCCTGGAGTGCGCTTTTTATGGAAAGGCATGTCCAACCGCAGGCAGTGCAGTGCAAGCTCAGCCCGCAAAGCATTGGTGGCTGTCCAGCCCACGTTTTCAGCTACGTAGGTGGAGTAGAAGGCAACGACTCGCTGCACCAGCGCGATAGCAATAAACAGCCCGGCTGCGATGAACAGCGTTCCCAGGGAACCGCCCGCCTGGGTTGTATCGATAAAGTAACGGATTATCTGAGGATTGACCAGTTGCAGGCCAATACTGCCAAACAACAGCACCGTCAACAAGGTAACCCTGGTCCGCTGGGGCTTGAGGTAGGTAACCAGCAAGTTCCAGTAACGCCTGAACTGAAAAACCATATAGATAGCGTTCCTTTCGCCAGTTGGCGTGGTGGTAAATTCAAATGAGTCTCACGAAAACACAGAGGGCATCCCCGTGGTATGGTCAGTGAAATGGGCAATAAAAAACCACGGGGGCTGAGCGCACCAATGGCCGAAAGCGAAAGGAGGAACTACGAGAGACTACTGCCACCCGTAGTCAAAAGGAACATTGTGATTACGACGCTACAAGATCGCGCGTAAGCACAACGCGTCAAGAGTTATCCTATTCAGTTGTCTTAGACCCAGGCACACTCAGAAACCATGCTGTTAGAGGAAAAGAAGATGGCTGACATGTGCATACCTCCGCTGGTTACATTTTATATGCTGAGATTACCATAATTGGAACAGGAAAGCAAGAATCTTGACTCGACAATGAACCCTGTACTATCCTGTTTTTATTGGTATTGAGTTTCCTGACACACAAAAAGGAGTATCGCATGATCAAGCCCTACACTGCCGTCGGACTCATCCCCACTGTGCGAGGCATTCGCACCCGCGCCGATATCAAACGCAATCTCGAACATCTCTCTCACCTCGTCAAAGCTGCTTCCTGGCTTTCAAGTTTGGACCTTCCGGTCAGGCTGATTGCCTTCCCTGAAGGAGCACTTCAGGCCTTCAATGATGAAGTGCTCGATCTCGATCATGTGCAGTTTGCACGAGAATGTGCTATCGACATCCCTGGCGAGGAGACCGAAGAACTCGGAAAAATCGCCAGACAGTACAATGCCTTCATCATGGCCCAGGCCAAAGCTCGTCACCCGGAGATCAAAGATCGGTTCTTCAACGTTGGGTTTATTCTCAATCCAGAAGGCGAGTTGATCCTGCAACACTACAAGGTTTCGCCGCTCTTCCCCGTTGAGCACTCGGTCTGCCCTCACGATATCCTGGATTGGTGGCTCCAAAGATATGGCCGCAACCTTAACGCCTTCTGGCCTGTCGTTGATACCGAAATCGGGCGCCTGGGCATCATGATGGCCAACGAGGGGTCCTATCCCGAAAATGCCCGCGCCCTTGCCATGAATGGCGCAGAAGTGGTCTACCGTGCCTCCTATCCCCATCCAGCTACAGGCAACGAGATCTTTGAAATCCAGAGCCGCGCCCGCGCGCTCGACAACAACATGTATATCGTAGCCCCCAACATGGGCACCTATTATCTCTTCCCGGAGGAAGATACTCCCATCGATACTTTCGGGGGACGCTCCTACGTTATCAATTACAAAGGCCAGGTTGTTGGCAAACAGGAATACGGTGCAGGTTCGACCTATGTGGCTGGTGTCATCGATATCGAAGCCCTGCGTGACCACCGCGCCCGCGCCCAATGGGACAACTGGATGAAAGACCTGCGCACCGAACTCTACCAGATGCTCTACGAGCAGCCTATTTACCCCAAGAACCTCTACCTTGATCGAGAACCCATGAAGCACGCCGAGTACCGCGAGCAGGTCATTCAGAAGCAAATTAACCTCATGCACGAACGCGGCATCTGGGTCAAACCTGAGAGATAAGCAAACGCGTCGCTCCCGTTTATGCTGCTTTGTGTGCCCACCTATACAAAGCAGCATGACCCTGCCTTCCCTCTCCTCAGCGCATGCTCCTTGACGTGCAAAAGCAAGGAACCAGCCATACGCGCCCTTGCAAATGCCTTTTCTTCCAGGTATACTTCTTTTACATACATAATGTCCATTCTAGAGCTTCTAGAGTAATACCTGCTCTCGGTTGTAGCCCCTTGCTGACACCAGGGCATGTAGATGAAGGAGGTTCCGATGCTCTTCGCAGACCTTTTTACTCTGAATCTGAATATAGCCTCCGGATTTTTTACCTTAAATATTGATATTGGCAAAGGAAGGGCTTTCGCTGACTTCCTTTCGATCACTGTCTCGCTCGCCAGGTACACCATTACCTATAACCTGCTCGATCTCCTGCTCGTCCTTGGCATCTCCATTGTTGCAGCCGTACTCGTTGAGAAAATCGCGCGTCAGACCACCCCTGGTGGCTTTTTTGGAGCTTTTCTCATCGCCCTCATTGGCATCTGGATTTTCATCACCTTTGTTCCACTCACCTGGAATCAAGACTTCAAGGTCCCAACGACGCATGTCCCGCTGATCACTTCCTTCATCGGGGCGGTCCTCTCCATTATGGTAGTTCATTTCTTCAAAGGAATCTTCAGGAGGAGAGAGAAGCCGGCAAGGGCATAGGAAAGTGATACCTTTGGATGAATCACGCATATCCCGCCTGCTGCCCGATACAGCCACCTTCTCACCCACGGGCATCCTCTTTATAGCCGGACATCCCGTACCTGAACTGGCGCGAGTATACGGCACTCCGCTCTATATTTTTGACCGTGCCACGATCGTCAACGCCTGTACAGGGTATAAGCAAGCTTTCCAGGTGGGCTGCCATACTCGTATTTTTTACGCGTCAAAAGCCTACCTCTCGCCGCTGATAGCGCAGTTGATAAGTGAGCAGGGAATGGGGCTCGATGTGGTATCTGGAGGTGAGTTGCTGGCGGCGCAGCGAGTCAGCTTTCCTATGCAAGAAGTTTCCTTCCATGGCAATAACAAATCGGAGGATGAACTGCGCCTGGCTCTGCATCTTGGGGTTGGACGCATTGTGCTGGATAACTGGAGCGAGCTGGAACGCCTGGTACGCATCGTGCGCGGTACAACCAGGAGACCCGGGGTGTTGCTGCGTGTGGCGCCTGGAGTCGACACCGATACCCATCCCTACCTGCAGACGGGTCACTCGGCCTCGAAGTTTGGTTTCCCTCTCGATAATGGCGAAGCAAAAGCTGCCGTGATGCAGCTTTTGAGCGAAGGTCAACTGCGGTTGCTGGGCCTGCATGCGCATAGCGGTACAATGCTGCGGGAGGCTCGACCCTACCAGGAGAGCCTGGAGCGCCTCCTGGCGCTTGCTGGTGATGTCTATCGCGAGACGCAGTGGTGGCCTGAGGAGATCAGCCCCGGTGGAGGGTGGGCCATCGAGACGGTCGACCAGGCGCCTGTTCCTGGCATAGATGTACTGGTGGAAGCTCTACAGGTGAGCATGAAGCGCGGAATGGCTGCTCTTGATGATACACTTCCAGTTCCAACATTGATCGTCGAACCGGGTCGGTCGATCATTGCCCGCGCTGGCGTAGCTGTTTACCGGGTTGGGGCACGTAAACCCACGCCGGGCGGGATCACCTATCTGTTCGTTGATGGTGGCATGGCTGACAATATCCGTCCCGCGCTCTATGGCGCTCACTACACGGCGCTTGCCCCGGAGCGGGCTTTTGCATCGCCTGAAGAGGATGTATGCGTCGCCGGGCGTTACTGCGAGTCGGGTGACGTGCTCATTGAAAGTATTACATTGCCACGTATGCGGGATGGGGAGCTACTGGCGTTGCCTACGGCTGGCGCATATTGCCTGCCGATGGCGAGCAATTATAACCTTGTGCCGCGTCCTGCCGTATTACTGGTGGGCGAACAACAGGTGGAGGTGATGGAGCGGCGGGAAACCTATGACGATTTATTGGCACGCTATCGAACTATTTGAAATGTGCCGATATAGTACGTCATAACATAGAAGAGAGAGTAATACGATTCTTGACGTTTGAGAGTAGACCATGATGAGAAGACAGCAATCTCAAGATAACTTCCTGGAGGCAGCGGACGAGCACAATCAGCCCACCGAGCCAATGCCACGTATCATCCCATCACCTTTCCCGCAGGGCGATGATGCGCAAGTACCTGTCCCGCAGCCCTACGAACGTCCTTTCCCAGGCCAGGATGGATACAAAAATGCGATTCCGGGCGTCGACAATCGTTCACCAGGAGCTTCCAGCTATCCGTATTTGCCGCCTGGCCCCGAGATGCGAAGGCAAGGTAGGCCTCCCGGTGGGGCAACGTCATTATGGCCTGGTGATGCTGTCAAACCAGTTCAAGCGAGAGGGCGGCGCAGCCCATTACCTATTTTTGTAGGAATGTTCTTTATCGCTGTACAGTTGCTCCTGCTAGCACGTTTTGTACTGAAACTCATTCGCTGGCCTG
>WNFC01007224.1_pt1 | contig 12212 bp, 14 predicted proteins | sample 5400541 | NCBI WGS metagenome assembly WNFC01 (sample SAMN13153342, study PRJNA577476) | soil metagenome | isolation source: 120 cm saprolite under Douglas fir tree site 2 hole 2 replicate 1 | place: USA:California | collected 2015-04-18 | reverse complement strand
AGCCAGTCCGAGCTTGGCGTTAGCGTGCAGATACATCCGGGCCCTCCTTCGTGGGCGTGGTCTTCGCAGACCCACAGCCTCGAAGGAGGGCCGGATAGAACCCTCAGCCGTTCACAACCTGTGTAGGCAGGACAACTAGCCGATCGAAGTCCGGCCCGCTCCGAGGCGCCCTGGCTCGAGCGTTCGTTACCCCACGATGGGCGGCGATGGGTGGCCCGTGCGGGTTTTGTTACTGCCGAGCGCGACTGTGGGTCATCACGGCAGACGCACCCGAGGCAAAGGAGCAGCAGGACATGAAGAAGTGGAAGCGATATCGGTCTTTGCGGCGGCTGGTAGTGGCGTTCGCGGCTGTGGCCGTCGCCGTCCCCGTCGCACAGGTGCAGGCGCAGGTGACGCAGCAGAATCAGGGTCGCACGCAACCGACCGCGGCGCAGACCGCAAAGCGCATCTACGGAATTCCTGCGGACGCGTACCGGCGGCTGCCGGCCGACGATCAGGAAGCGCTTCGACCTCCGCGCTACGCTCCGTCGGTCAGGGTCGGAGGCTCCTCTCCGCCGACATCCGCCAAGACCGCGATCGTCAACACTTCGACGCCGGCCGTGTATGACACGTCGAGCACGTTCAGCTGGAGCAGCGCGGGCATCTGGGCCGCCAGCGGCCTCGTGCTGATGTCGTTTGCTGCACTGGGCGCCCTGCTGCTCGTCCGAAGCCGCACGGGCCAGCCGGCGGTCTAAGCGCCAGGTCCCTGACTGCTCGGGGGCGGCCACTGCCGCCCTCGAGTTCGGTTCGGCTGCCCGGGCCGTCGGTGTCGCGGCGGAGCTTCGTCGTTAGAATGGGCCGACGCGGACGTAGCTCAGTTGGTAGAGCATCAGCTTCCCAAGCTGAGGGTCGCGAGTTCGAGCCTCGTCGTCCGCTTGCTTGCCGGCGCATAGGCTGTCCGGCTGATGGATGCCGATGCCGTCGAGATCCGCGTCCTCGGCTGCCTGATCGAGAAGCAGCGGACGACGCCGGACGCCTACCCGCTCTCGCTGAACTCGCTTCGGCTCGCGTGCAACCAGGCGACCGCCCGCGACCCGGTGGTCGCCTACGAGGAGCGCGAGATCAAGGCCGCGCTCGACCGGATGTCGACCCGCGGCTGGACCCGCTTCGCGAGCGGAGCGAGCAGCCGCGCGCTCAAGTACCGGCATCTGCTCGACGAGGCGCTCCAGCTCTCCGGGCCAGAGCTGTCGCTGCTCGGCCTGCTCATGTTGCGCGGCCCGCAGACAGTCGGTGAGCTGAAGCAACGCACGGAGCGGCTCCACCGCTTCGAGTCGATCGCAGAGGTCGCAGAGACTCTCGCGGCTCTCTCACAGCGAGAGCTGGTGGAACAACTGGAGCGCCGCCCGGGCCAGAAGGAGGAGCGGTGGATGCAGCTCCTGGGCGGCGATATCCGCGAGGCCGCCGCGCCCGAAGCTCAGTCGCTCCAAGAGCGCGGCGACGACCGTCTGGCGGAGATCGAGTCGAGGCTCGGCCGCCTCGAGCACGCCTTCGACGACCTGCTGAGCCGCCCCGATAACGTGCCCGAAGGTGAGTAAGCCGCTGCAACAGCTCCAGGAACGGCTCGGCAAGATCACCGACCTCGAGCGGATCAGCCGACTGCTGTCGTGGGACCAGCAGACGATGATGCCGCCGGCGGGATCCGACCATCGCGCCGACCATCTGGCGACACTGCGGCGCGCCGCGCACGAGTTGCTGATCGCCGACGAGACCGGCCGCCTGCTCGACGAGTTGCGTCCTCTCGAAGAGTCGCTCGAACCGGACTCGGACGACGCGGCCTTGATCCGACTCACACGGCGCGAGTACGAAAAGGCCGTGCGTGTTCCGACCGACCTCCGGGCCGAGATGGCGCACGCCTCCGCGCAGGCGCGTCCTGCGTGGGTCAAAGCCAAGGCCGAGTCGAACTTCGCGATTTTTCTCCCGGCATTGGAACGGAACTTCGAGCTGCGGCAGCGCTACGTCGCGTGTTTCGAGGAAGTGGAGGAGCCGTACGACATCCTGCTCGACGACTTCGAGCCGTACACCACCACTGCCGAGGTACGAGAGATCTTCGCTGAGGTGAAGGCCGGCCTCGTCCCCCTGATCGGAGAGCTGCGCGACGTCGAGCTGAACGACTCGTTCCTCCATGGCGACTTCCCGGTCGAACGCCAGAGGCGGGTGACGAACGACGTCGTCGAGCTCTTCGGCTTCCGTCCGGGCACGTGGCGGCTCGACCCGACCGAGCACCCCTTCGCATCCGGCACCGGGGTGGACGACGTGCGGATCACGACGCACTACGACCCCGAGACGATCAACTCGCTCTTCTCGACGATGCACGAGTACGGGCACGGGCTGTACTCGCACCAGCTTCCACGCGAGCTCGAGCGGCTTCCGACCGGCAACGCCTGCTCGCTCGGCATCCACGAATCCCAAAGCAGGCTGTGGGAGAACCTCGTCGGCCGCAGTCCGCGGTTCTGGAGCTTCTTCTACCCGCGCCTACAAGAGACGTTCCCCGAGCAGCTGGGCGCCGTCGAGATCGAGCAGTTCGTCGCCGGCATCAACGTCGTCAAGCCTTCGCTGATCAGGATCAAGGCCGATGAGGTGACGTACGGGATGCACATCATCCTGCGCTTCGAGCTCGAGCAAGACCTGGTCAACGGCCGCGTCGAGCTCAGGGATCTCCCGCGCGTGTGGAACGAGAGGATGCAGGACTACCTCGGGGTCGAAGTTCCCGACGACGCGCACGGCGTGCTCCAGGACACGCACTGGGCCTCGGGGCTGATCGGCTACTTCCCGACGTATCTGCTCGGCAGCGTGATGTCGGTACAGATCTGGGAGCAGGTCGTCGAGGACATTCCAGATCTCGAGGACCAGGTCGAGCGCGGCGAGTTCGGAGGACTTCGCGACTGGCTCCGCGAGCACGTGCACGCGTACGGGCGCAAGTTCTCACCGCAGGAGACGCTCGAGCGGGCGACCGGAAGCAGGATCGACGCGAAGCCCTACCTCGCGTACCTCCGCGCCAAGTACGGCGCGGGCGTAGCTGCCTAACCCTCCGGCCAGGCTTCCGCGAGCCGCCGCCTGGTCTCGGCGAGGTGCTCGGGCAGAACCTTCACGTCCGCGAGCACCGGCATGAAGTTCGTGTCGCCGCCCCAGCGAGGCACGACGTGCAGGTGGACGTGGTCGACGACGCCGGCGCCCGCAGCGCGCCCGAGGTTCCAGCCGACGTTGTATCCCTGTGGCTCATAGAGCTTGCCGAGCGCAGCCATCCCGCCGGCGGCGAGCCGATGGAGCTCCAGCACTTCCTCCGCGTCGAGCTCGCCGTATTCACCGATGTGCCGGACCGGTGCGACCATGAAGTGGCCTGAGGAGTACGGATACTTGTTCAGGAGCGCGATGGCCTTCTGGCCCCGCCGCACGACCAGCCGCTCCTCGTCGTCGCCGGCGACGGCCGCGCAGAAGACGCAGCCGGCTTCTTCGTCAGCGGACTTGATGTACTCGAGGCGCCAGGGCGCCCACAGCTGCTTCACGCGCCGAGTCTAGAGCGGGTGATCCGCAGACTCGACCGGGACGGCTTCCGGATCGGTCCGGGCGCGCAGCGAGGCGAGCAACATCACCGACCCGACCATGGCCAGGACCATGAGCAGGGAGGAGGTGAGCAGGATCGCCTGGAGAGTGAGCATGTCGGGACTGAAACGCGCCGCTCACGAGTTCGGGCGCTCGGTCCCGACTCCTTCTTTGCTCCGGGGACCTCTACGGGACGAGGGTGGCGGCCGCGAAGCGACCCGGGCCGCCCGCCGTGAAGCGAACCTTGACCGTGCGATCGCCGCAGACGAGCGCGGCGGAGAGTCCGGACGACACGCGCTTGACGTTCGCGGGCCCGCTGATCGTCAGCCTGGAGCCGCGGGGGCCGTGGAGCTCCGCGGCGAAGACACCGTCCAGCGAGGTCTTGAAGGTGAACGTCCTCTGCTGGCCGCGACGCGTGAAGCGACCGCTCAGGTACCGGAGCGGCGGCTTGTTCCATGGCTTGACGACGTCCTGTTCGATGGCGGCGAGAGCTGCTGGGTCCGGGGTGAACATCGGGTCGTAGCCCCATGGGGTCTCCGGCAGGCCGAGCTTCGCCTCGTTGAGATGCATGAACGACTCCGCGAAGGACTCACCGGGATTCTGAAAATAGTGCGCGCCCTCGTCACCGGGGAAGGCAGCGCCGGCGATCTCCTTCTGGCAGACGCCCTCGTAGGTCGACCAGCGCTTGGTGCCGTAGTCGAGCGTGGGCCACGGGTCGTTGAGCCTGTTGTTGGCGACGTGGTGTCCGTACTCGTGCGCGACGACCTCTTCGACGGTGCTCCAGGGCGTGTCCTCGCCGATCGAGACGATCTCGCCGGTGGCGGGGAAATAGCAACCGTCGGCCTCGTGGCTGTAGCAGAGGATTCCGACCTCGGCCGGCGGAGCGAAGTAGATGTTGACGGTGGAGATCTCCTTGCCGTGCACGAGGCTGTCGACGAAGTCGGCCGCAGCCTGGTTCACCGATTCGTCGACGGGGTATTCCCCTGACGAATGGATGGTGACTTGCGCGCCGCTCCCGACGGTGTAGACGCCGCCCCAGGCGCCCGGCGGTAGCGAGGCGAAGTGTCGCGGTGCGCGATGGACGATTCGCGAGCGAACCCGGCCGATTCCCTGGCCTAGCCCGAACACGCTGAGCCTCTTGACCGTAGGCCGATCTGCAGCAGACGTTGGGCTGCCGGCCGCGAGTGCGGCGACAGTGACGAGTAGCAGCGCGAGACCCCTGCGTCCGAGCGGCGCGGACATGCCTTTAGTACTCGGGGCCGCCGGAGGCGATCTCGATGGCCCGATCGAGGGAGTTGCCACTTGCGCCGCGGGCTGATTTTGAGGATCTCGTAAAGACCGACGCGGTCCCGGAGCAGTCGTGGTAGGAGTACCGACCGTGGGGGTGGTCCGGATAGTCGCGATCGTGGCCGGCGCCGCGGCACTTGTCGTTTCTTCAGGGACGTCTTCGGCGGCTCCGAAGCGGCAAGGGCAGGTGTGCGGAGGGCTGCCGGCCTACACGACCGGTCCGGAGGTCGTATTCGGAAGGCCGACGACGCTGGCTGCCGCGCAAAAGCTGCAGGCCCAGGTCGTGGGAGCAGGTTTCACCTTTACGACGATCGAGCAGGGCTGCAACGAGTTCCGCGTCGTGATCCGCGGCTACGACACCTTCGCAATTGCAGTGGCCATCCAGGCGGAGGCACGAAAGACCGTCTTCCGACCGACCGTCGAGTGCTACCAGGCACCTGACAAGAACGGTGAGCTCGAGGTCGCGATGGGACATGCGCCTGACCTCGACTCGGCCAAAGCCCTCGTTTCCCTCGTCGCCTCACGCGGGTTCGTGGGTGCGCAGCTGGAAGCCGACGCCTGCGGCGGTTACGAGGTGATGATGAAAGGCTTCGTCGACAAAGAACAGGCGAACGCATTCGCGGCCGAGGCCTACGGCGTCGGCTTCGACGCCCACCTCGAACCGGCCAGCTGAGGCCTCAGCTGGTCAGAGCCAGCGCTTGTACTTGAAGAACCCGAACATCCCGATGATCACGCCGACCATCAGGCCCGCGACGATCCAGAAGGCGATCCGCGTTCCTTCTCCCGGGAAGTTGACGTTCATGCCGAAGATGCCCGAGATCAGCGTCAGCGGCAGCAGAATCACAGAGAACACCGTCAGGATCCGCAGGACGTCGTTCTGGCGGTGGGAGATCACCGACTCGTTCGTGCTCTCGAGCGCCTCGACGACTTCCTTGTAGTTGTCCAGCAAGTCCCAGATGCGCTCGGACGCGTCGACGAGGTCGTCGAAGTACAGCTCGAGCTCCTCTGGAAGGAAGCGTTCGATGTGCCGCTCGAGCAGCCGAAGCGCGGGGCGCTGCGGCTTGATGATCTTGCGGTAGGAGATGATCTCCTGCTTCACCTTGGAGATGTCGGTGACGATCTCCTCCGAGCGGCGATCCTCGATGTCGTCCTCGATCGAGTCGAGCTTGTAGGCGATCTTGTCGAGGATCGGGAAGCAGTAGTCGAAGAGGTCGTCCAGCACCTCATAGAGAAGCCGGCCTGATCCCTTGCTGAAGAGCTGCTCGCGGAAGCGCTCGTCCTCCTGCACGCGGTTGAAGAGTCTCGTGACCGGCAGCAGCTCGACGTTCGAGATCGTGACGAGGTAGTCGGGGCCGAGGAAGAAGTCGAGCTCGCCGGCGTTCAGCCGCTGGACGTTCTTGTCATATGCGGGGAAATGGAGGACGCCGAAGAGGTAGCCGTCGTCGACGTAGTCGTCGACCTTCGGCCGCTGACGCTTCGAGAGCACGTCCTCGACGTCGAGTGGGTGCCAACCGAAGCGCTCGCGCAGCGCGTTGACCGTCTCGGGATCGATCGGCGGGTCGAGGTGGATCCAGGTGAGGCCGTTGGCGCTGAGCTCAGCGACGCGTGGTTGCGCGCGCGGGGCGACCACCTCGCCGAATCCGCGAGGCCTCGTCCGCCGGATGCGGGGCAGGCTGGGCATCGGTACTGAGCGGCTCGTCGGTCGTTGGCGCCATGTTCGCCATGGTACCCGGGACGCCTGCGAAAGAATCCACGTGCGGCGTGGGGTGGAGGTGTTGAGGAATCCGTCGCTCCAGCGCATAGACGGCCGCGAGGAGACAGATGGCCGCCGCGGCGGGCCAGACCAGCGGCAGTTGCGGATTCGGGCTGCGAAGGTATGGGCCGATGAGTATGGCGACCGCAAAACCAACCGTACTTGTGGGCTACGACGGATCTCAGCCCGCGCAGCGCGCACTCGAGCATGCCGCTGATCTGGTCGGTCCCGGTGGGACCGTAAGCGTCATCAACGTCGTCAGAGTGCAGTCGGTGAGCTCACGTCTCGCGACGGTGAGCGACGAGGAGCGAACGGTCCAGGACCGCCTGCTTCGCGAGTCCGAGCTCGTCCTCGCCCGCCGCGGTGTCCAGGCGGAGTTCATCGCCGTCGCCGGCGATCCGGCAACTGAGATCCTCGGGGCCGCCGAGTCGATCGGAGCCGGTGTCATCGTCATCGGCCGGCGAGGGCGAATGAGACTACGCCCGCTCCACAGCTCGTTGAGCACCACGCTCGTCCGAAGAGCGTCCGCCGACGTACTCGTCGTGCATTAAGCCTCGACCGCGAATACCGGCTCTGCCGGCGTTCGCCGCAACCGCCCTCCGCTAGCACTCGAGCCGAACGAAATCATCATGGCGCCCGGCGGCGGCGCCGGATTTCGTTCGGGAGTGCTGCCAGCCGGTCATAACCCGAACCAAGACGCAGTCATGTCGGGAGGCCCGATCCAGCTCAGCGGAACGCGGCGGCGCCGCTCGCCACCGCGATGAACCTCTGGGCGCGCGCCGAGCGCGGCGGTCCTGAGCGCGGCCAGGATTGTTCAAGGAGTCCGTGCTGCTTTGCGCGGCGGCTTGCGCGAGCGTTGGGCTTCGGTCTCTGCGAGCCGTTCGTAGAGTCGCTCGAGCAGGGTGTCGAGGCCTTGCGTGAAGCCGCGGAACATCGTGTCGGACATGGCGTTGAAGAGCTTGCGTGCGAGCTCGATGTGGTCTTGCTCGAGTGCCTTCGCCGTCCCCTCGCCGTACTTGGCGAATGTGACCAGCGTCGCGCGGCGGTCGGCTGGGCCGCCGAGGATCGCGTCGCGGTGCGCCTGACGCTCAGTGGCACACACACCGCCGAGTACCTCGGCTTCCCCCCGACCGGGCGGGCAGTCAAGTACGTCAGCCACGAGTTCTATCGAGTCGCCGACGGCCTAATCGCCGAGGAATGGATCTGCTCGGACACCGGGAGCCTCTTCCAACAACTCAGCTCAGCCTTCGCCGCCGCGCACCGCCATCCAACACGGAAGCGCTCCGCGATTCTGAAGGCGGCGAAGGCAGCCGGAAAGTGAGTCAGCGCCGCTCGAAGAGCCGCTGAGACTGATCCAAAGTATGTGTGCACGCCTGCCCGTTCATGGTGCAGTGCGCCGGGCAGCTTGGAGTCGCGCGGGTATTGGACATTGGACACAACGATGGCGGCAGGCTGCGCGCGTTCGTCACTGGGCGCGCGCCCCCGGACCGCGATCCGGGGACGCATGCCCTTACCCGCCCGGCGGGCGTCAGGCTGCTCGCACGACCTCGTACCTGAGATAGGCGAGGCCGTCGCCGACGGGCCGGCTCTCGAGGCGGCGCAGCGACGTCTTGTCGCTCGTCTCGCCGAAGAGGCGCTTTCCCGCTCCGAGCACGGCCGGGTAGACGAGCAGCCGCACTTCGTCGACCAGATCGTGCTCGAGCAGCGTCCGCGCCAGTTGACGGCTCGCGAGGCAGACGATCTCCCCGTCGACCTCCTCCTTCAGCTTCGAGACCTCGCTCACAGCGTCGCCGGTCACGACTGTCGAGTTGACCCAGACGGGCTGCTCGAGGGTGGACGAGATGACGTACTTGGGCAGGCTGTTGAGCGCTTCCGCCCAAGCACCCTCGCGCGTGTTCCAGCGCGAGCCGAAGTACTCGTCGCTGCGTCGGCCCACGAGCAATGCCGAGGCAGCGAGCGCCTGCTCGAGCCCGAACTCGGCCCAGGCGTCGCTGTCTCCGTTCAGGAACTGCAGGAACCAGCCCCCGTGCTTCGACCCTTCCTCGCCGGTCGGGTCCTCCATCACGCCGTCGAGCGAGACGTTCTCGCTGACCACGATCCTTCCCATCGCCGTCTCCCTTCGTCGAATTGTTCGCTTCACGGGTTGAGGCGTCATCGGCGAGGAAAACTGGGCGGCGAGTTTCGAGCCGGGCCGACGTCTCTACTTGTGATGCGGGCCGACTGGAAGGGTTGATGCGAGGATGCGACGGTGATCGAGGAAAAGCTCGTCCGTGCGCGCAGCGGTGACGAGGACGCCTTTCGCGAGTTGACCGATCCCTACCGGCGTGAGCTGCAGCTGCACATCTACCGGATCGTCGGCTCGGTCCAGGAGGCGGAGGACATGCTCCAGGAGACGCTGCTCGCCGCCTGGCGGGGCCTCGCACGGTTCGAGGACCGCGCCTCGCTTCGTGCGTGGCTGTACCGGATCGCCACCAACCGTTCGCTCGATGCCCTGCGGGCGAGCCGCCGACGCCCCGAGGAGGAGCACACGACGCACCTGCCCGAGCCGAGCCGCTGGAACGAGCCGCTGTGGCTTGAGCCGTACCCCGACGTCCTCCTGGAAGGAGTCCCCGACGAGGCTCCCGGTCCGGAGTCGCGCTACGAGACCCGCGAGGGGATCACGCTGGCCTTCGTCACGGGCCTCCAGCATCTGCCGCCGCAGCAGCGCGCGGCGCTCGTGCTGCGCGACGTCCTCGGCTACCGCGCCGCAGAGGTCGCCGGCATCCTCGAGACCACTGAGACGGCGGTGAACAGCCTTCTGCGCCGCGCGAGGGCAGCGTTCGACGCGCGCCTGCCGGTGACGGGTCGCGACCGTGCCCCGCTGCCGAGGTCGAAGGCCGAACGCGACATCGCCGGCAGCTTCGTCGAGACCGTCGAGAACGGCGACATCGACGGTTTGGTCGCCCTCCTGACGGACGATGCATGGCTCACAATGCCTCCGCTCCCGCACGCCTATCAGGGACGAAACGCAATCGGCGGGTTCCTGCGCGGCGCCGCGGCGCGGCGCGGCGCACCGATGCGGCTCGTCCCGACGCGCGCGAACACACAGCCGGCGTTCGGCTGCTACCTCCCGGTGCCGGACACCGGTGTCGCGCGTGCGTTGGCGCTGCTCGTGCTGACCCTCGAGGACGATGCGATCTCCGCGATCACGTGGTTCGCGGACAGCAGCGCGTTTCCGCGGTTCGGGCTCCCGCGCACGCTGCCGGATGAATAGCGGGCGGGGCGTGAGCACCTTGTCCGGCGTCATGGGATTCAAGTCCGGCGGGACCTGAACCCGTTCGCCGCCGCGCCCGACATGCGCGGGCGCGGCCTCACCCACGCCGGCCGCAAGAAGGCGATCGTTCCGAAGTCGTCATGCTCGCGCGTAGCGCGAGCGGACTTCGGAGCGGAGTGCCCCCGGCCGCACATAATCCGAACCACGCGGTCGTGCCTGGCGATCGGCTGAAGCTCGCGGCGCACTACGCCAGGAAAGGTGACTCGTCGCAGCAATGAACCCGTGCCCGTTCGGCGTGTGGTGCGTCCGCGGGTCAGTCGAGCGGGAGCGACGGGGCTTCAACCCGCGAACGACACGGTATTGAGATACGGGCTTGACCAGCCCGCGCCTTCCCCGCCACGAGGGAAGAATCCGCCCCTTACGTGCGCCTGTGTGGCCTTGTGAGCCGCTGAACCGGACCAACTAGGCCTCAGCGCCCGGGTCGGAGGGAAGGCGCGATTAGGTCGTCTCGGGGTTCGCCGTTCAGGTCGCAACGTCTGTGTTCATGTCCGTCTGTGAGCTGTGTCATGGGTCGATGCGTCAGAGGGTGGGCGTTAACCGGTCAGCAGCCAGGGGCTGCGCACGATGAAAGCTGTGATCCTTCCTGTCTTGATGGTTGCGAGGAGTGTGGGGACGCGGGTGCCACCGAACGGCCGTGAGAGGAGCGCCCAGTTCTTGCCGATGTAACGCTTCGCTTTCGGGTAGAGCTGGCGTAGTCGTTTGAGTGGGTCGCCGATGCGGAGGCCTTTGTCGGTCCTCCATTGGCGTTGGCTGATCGTGGTCTCGGAGTGGCGGCCGCGGGAGTCACACGGGACACCGAAGCTGCCGGCGAATTCGGATTGGATGCCGTAGTTGATCCAGGTGACCGTGCAGGTGTCGTAGCCGCCCTGGCGGTTGCTTGGCGAGCCGAAGGCGTCGATCGCGCCTTTGAGGGTGCCGTCGCGGGTGAGGGTGAAACCGCCGATATCGGTGTCTCGGCGGATGACGAAGTCGGGTGCGGCCGAGGCGGTGGCGGCCAGGGCGGCGACGAGGACGATGAGGAGGGTGATTTGGGTTGGCGCGCGCAACGGAAGCTTAGGCGGAGGGGTCGAGGCGGTTGATGCGTTCGAGCACGCGGTCGAGGTCGAGGTCGTGCGGGACGGCGATTTCATCGACGATCCGGCCGTCGCGAAGGCGGATGATTCGTTCGCAGGCGCTGGCGACGACGGCGTCGTGGGTGGCGATGATTACGGTCATCCCGTGTCGCTCCCGCAGCGTGAGTAAGAGCTCCATGATCTCGGTTCCGGTTTGGGAGTCGAGGTTGCCGGTCGGCTCGTCGGCGAGCAGCAGGATCGGTTCGTTGACGAGCGCGCGTGCGAGCGCTACCCGTTGCTGCTCGCCGCCGGAGAGCTCGGACGGGAGGGACTGTTCTCTGCCGGCGAGCCCGACGCCGGCGAGCAGCGTGTGTGCGCGTTCGTGCTTGTCGAACTCGGTCTTGTAGGGCAGTAGAGGTGCGGCGACGTTGTCGAGCGCGGTCAGGGCAGGCAGTAGATGGAAGCGTTGGAAGACGAAGCCGATTCGGCGTCGGTAGCCGGGTTGCTCGCGGCGGGCGAGCTTCGTGACCTCGTAGTCGCCGACGACGATACGTCCCTCGTCGCTCTCGTCCATCGCCCCGATCAGGTGCAGCAAGGTTGATTTGCCCGAGCCGGAGGGGCCCATCACTGCGACCAGTGAGCCGGCGGCGGCGCTGAAGCTGACGCCGTCGAGGGCAGCGACGGCGTTCCGCGCGGTGGCGTAGCGCTTGGCGACCCCGTCGACCTCGACGGTTGCCCCCCGCAGGGGTTGCACTTCGCGCAGCGGTCGTACACCCTGTTGCATGTCGAGCGCACACGTTATATTGCGACAATCTAATCGTCAAGAAGGTCACTGAGGAGGCCGCGATGCCGATCCACCACGCAGTCCTCGCCCTACTCGCCGACGGCTCGAGCTACGGCTACCAACTGAAGCCCCGTTTCGAGCAGACGATCGGGCCGCAGTGGGGAGAATTCAACATCGGCCACCTCTATCAAGTGCTCGACCGGCTCGAACGCGACGGCCTGGTCAGCAAACGCCGAGTCCGGCAAACCGACCGGCCCGACCGAGTCGTCTACCGCCTCACCCGCCTCGGCCGCGAGGAGCTCGACCGCTGGCTCGAAACACCCTTCGTGCGGGCGGCCTACCGCGACGAGCTCTTTCTCAAGCTGCTCGGCGCCTCCGAGCTCGGAACAGCGCACGTCCACAAGGTGGTCCAGGTGCAACGAGAGGCCTACCTCGGAGAGCTAA
>WNFC01007223.1_pt1 | contig 12213 bp, 15 predicted proteins | sample 5400541 | NCBI WGS metagenome assembly WNFC01 (sample SAMN13153342, study PRJNA577476) | soil metagenome | isolation source: 120 cm saprolite under Douglas fir tree site 2 hole 2 replicate 1 | place: USA:California | collected 2015-04-18 | reverse complement strand
GTCGGTGATGGTGTGAGGGAGCGCTGGTTCGGCGCGACCGGGCGGCGCGTCCCGGAGCTCGCGCTCGAGGGTGAGGTCGACCCCGGGGACGCCCTCGTGCTCGACAGCGTCGGCGACCTGGCGCAGCTCCGCACGGCGTTCGAAGGCGGCAGGCCCGTCGTCGTGCGGGCGGCGTCAGCCGAGGAGATCAAGGCGGCGCTCGCGCGGCCCGAGGTCTCGTGCGTCGTCGTCCCGCCCGACCGTGCCAACCTGCTCGACATCGACTTGACCGAGCTCACGTACGGATGATCATCGCGACCTATTCGATTGCGGCGTGCGACCCCGACGCCTCGCAGTGGGGCGTCGCGGTGCAGTCGAAGTTCCTCTCCGTCGGCTCCGTCGTCCCGTGGGCCGAGCCCGAGGTGGGCGCGATCGCGACGCAGGCGTATGCGAATCCGCGCTACGGGCCTGACGGGCTCGCGCTGCTGCGCGAAGGGCTGAGGGCCGCGGAGGTCGTCGAGCGTCTCGTCGTCGCCGACGCGGGCCGCGACGAGCGGCAGCTCGGCGTCGTTGACGCTCAGGGCGGCTCGGCGAGCTGGACAGGCCCCGGATGTAACGAGTGGGCGGGACACCGCACGGGCCATGGGTACGCTGCGCAGGGCAACATCCTCGTCGGCCCGGAGACGGTCGACGCGCTCGCGGAGACGTTCGAGGCGACGGCGCAGCGGCCGCTCGAGCAGCGCCTCATCGAGTGTCTCGCGGCAGCGCAGGCCGCGGGCGGCGACCGTCGCGGACAGCAGTCGGCGTCGCTGCTCGTCGTGCAGCGCGACGGCGGCTACGCGTCGCTCTCCGACGTGCTCGTCGACCTGCGCGTCGACGATCACGAACGGCCGATCGAGGAGCTGCGGCGCATCTACGTCCTACACGACCGTCTCTTCGGCGAGACGCCGCGCGAGGAATGGCTGCCGCTCGACGGCGCCCTCGGCGACGAGGTGCGCGACCGGCTCGCACGGCTCGGCTACGCGTCGCTCCCCGACTGGGCGGGCGTCGAGAACCTCGAGGAGCGCGTCGACGGCACGGACGCGATCGACCCCGTCGTGCTCGACACGTTGCGCGGCGCGTCGGCGTGAAGAAGCTCTCGCTCGATGAGGTCGAGGGCATCCCGGTGTTCGGCACGCTCGTCTGGAAGCCCGTGCGCAAGACGCTCGGCGTGACGGCGTTCGGCATCAACGCGTACACGGCGGCGAAGGCCGGCGACGAGATCGTCGAGGACCACACGGAGTCGCAGCTCGGGCACGAGGAGATCTACGCGGTCATCGCGGGGCACGCGACGTTCACCGTCGACGGCGAGACGGTCGACGCGCCGACCGGCACGCTCGTCTATCTCGACGATCCGGCGCAGCAGCGCTCTGCCGTCGCGAAGGAACCGAACACGACGGTGCTCGCGATCGGCGGCGTGCCCGGCAAGCACGAGATCTCGCCCTGGGAGTACTTCTTCCCGGCGCTGCCGCACATGCGCGCCGGCGACTACGACACCGCGCGCAGGATCCTCGAGGAAGCCCTCACGGAACTGGACGCACCGGCGCTCCACTACAACCTCGCCTGCATTGAGTCGCTCGCCGGCAACACGCAGCGCGCGCTCGCCGAGCTGCAGATTGCGGTCGACGCCGCTGACCGGTTCCGCGTGCGCGCGCAGACCGACGACGACCTCGACGCGATCCGCGACGATCCGCGCTTTCCGCGCTAGGAGTCGCCGGGGAGCCGCACACCGGCCGCGAGCTCGCGCAGCGCCGGCACCGGATCGCTCTCCGCCCGCGCGACGAGCAGCACCACGCCGAAGCCGGGCTCGCGCACGAGCGCGCCGACGAGGAGCTGGAAGCCGACCGCGAGCGCAAACGCCTTGTGCGCATCCTCGCCGCCGAACGGCACGAGCTGTTCTTCGGATGCGAGCCCGGCGATCACCTCACCCCAGGTCACGGCGCCCATCGAAACGTCGGCGACAACAGGGCGCCCGTCCGAGCTCGGAACGCCGATCGCAAGTGGATTCGTTCCGGTCAGCTTCGGACCACCACTCGGGTGGCCGAGCCGTGGCGGCGACGTCGCCGTCAGCACGCCGACAAGCCCGTTGCCGGCGAGCAGGCGCGCGTAGTGGCCGAGCATCCCAGTCGGGAAGCACCGCTCGAGCACGACGAGCCGAGCGTGCTCGGGCGGCCGATCGATCGTCTGCCGCACCGCGGCACGGACGGTGAGGTAGCCGATTGCGCCGTTCGCATCCCAGCGCCAGAACGCGTCCGTTTCCTCGCGCACGACCGGCACCGCACTCGGGTCGAAGACGTCCTGCGTCTCGAGCCACTCGATCCGTGAATGCCCGTGCCCGAGCTTGCCGCGCCGCTCGGCGTCGTCGAAATGCTCCCAGAGGCTCTCGGCATCGGCGGGCCCGAAGCCCAGCGCTCGGAGCCGGCTCAGCCCTTCGTCACGGTCCACGGCGCCGCCTGCTCGCCGCGAGACCGGCGCCGAAGAGCAACGCCGCACCCCAGAGCGCCGGCGGGACACGGCGGCGCGCATGCGGGTACGCACGGGCGCCGAACTCGAGGATCGGCCAGCCGCGCTCGCCCGCGACGCCGCGCAGCTCCCGGTCCGGATTCACGACGACCGGGTGGCCGACGGCCTCGAGGAACGGCAGGTCGGTATGGCTGTCGGAGTACGCCGTGCACGCACCGAGGTCGAAGCCGCGCTCCTCGGCGAGCTCGCGGACGCAGGCCGCTTTGTTCTCCGCGTGGAGGGCACGGACGGCGTGGCCGGTGTACGCACCGTCTTGTACTTCGCAGATGGTGCCCAGGGCGCCGTCGAAGCCGAGCTCGTCGGCGATCCCCTCGACGATCTCCTGGAGCGTCGCGGAGACGATGAAGACCGGCTCACCGCGGCCGCGGTGCTGCTCGACGAGGTGGAGAGGCTCGGCGTAGACGAGCGGGCGCAGCACCGGCTCCATGGCGTCGGCCACGAGCGCGCGCATCTTGTCGGGCGTGAAGCCGCGCAGGAGGACGAGACCGTCCTCGGCGGCGCGCCGCACCATCTCGTGGTTCGCGCCGCGCAGGACGAACAGGAGCTGCCAGGCTGCCGCCCGGGCGAGCTGCCGCCTCGAGATGAGCCCGCGGTCGCGGAACGTTCCCGCGAGTGCGAGCGCAGACGAACGGCGAAGCAGCGTCCGGTCGAGATCGAAGAACGCCGCAGCCGCCACGACACCTACGGCTTCAGGCCGGCGGCGGCGAGCGCGTCCTTGCGCCGCGAGTAGTCCCGGATGCTCACGACCTTGCCCTCGCGGAGCACAATCACCTGGAACAGCCGTGGGATGAACCCGCGCGCGCCGAGCCGCTCGAGCCGCTTGCCGCGCAGCTGCACGAGCACGCGGTCGCCGACGTTGATCACCTCTCCCGGCCGCAACCGGTTCGCGTCGGCGCGCCAGAGCAGTGTGCGCACGACCTCGTCGGCGTTCTCACACGGCTTCCAGGCACCTTCGCGCGCAGGATGCCACGTCACGTCGTCATGCAGGCGCGTTCGCAGCTGACTGTGATTCGTGCGCCGTGCGAGCTCGTAGATCTCGTGAACTGCCGCGGCGTTGTCCGGCATCAGCTGACGAGCGGGAGCGACTTGACGATGCTGCCGACTTCGCGCCGGGCGCCGATCGCCTCCGCGATCGCCACGATCGTCTGCGCCGTCTCCGACTCCGGATGGGAGGCGACGATCGGTTCGCCGGCGTCACCCTGTTCGCGCAGGAGCGGATCGAGCGGCACCCGGCCGAGCAGCGGCACGTCGAGCTGCGCAGCGAGGGCCCCGCCGCCGCCGAAGCCGAAGACGTCGCCGCTCATGTTCTCGATCACCCCGAGCAGGCGCATGTTTGTCTTGCGCGCCATCGACGCCGCGCGCGATGCGACGTCCTGCGCGAGCTTCTGCGGCGTCGTCACGACGACGACCTCGGCGCGCGGCAGCAGTTGGCCGAGCGAGATCGAGATGTCACCGGTGCCGGGCGGCATGTCGACGACGAGGACGTCGAGCTCACCCCAGTGCACGTCGGTGAGGAACTGCTCGAGCGCGCGATGGAGCATCGGGCCGCGCCACATCACCGGTTCGTTGTCGTCGAGGAAGAAGCCGATCGACATCAGCTTCAGCGTGTCCTTCACCGGCGGAACGATCATCTCGTCGACGGCGACGGGCTTCTGGTGGATGCCGAGGATATGGGGGATCGAATGCCCGTAGATGTCGGCGTCGAGGATCCCGACGCGCTTGCCCGTCTGCGCGAAAGCAACCGCGAGATTCGCGGCGAGCGACGACTTGCCGACGCCGCCCTTGCCGCTCGCGACGGCGAGCACGCGGCAATCGCGCGGGAGCCGGATCACGGTGTCGCGCTCGGTCGCGCCGCCGCGAAGCTTCGTCGTGAGCGCCTGCCGCTCCTCGGGCGTCATCACGCCGAACGAGAGCTCGAAGCCGCGGACGCCCGGAACGGCGGCGAGCACCTTGTCGACCTGCTGCTGGAACGACTCTCGCAGCGGACAGCCGGCGATCGTGAGCACGATCGTGAGCGAGACGATCCCGTCGGCGCTCGAGACGTCCCGCACCATGTCGAGCTCGGTGACGGGCCGCTGGAGCTCGGGGTCGATCACCTGCTCGAGGGCGCGGAGAATCGCGGTGCGGTCGGGTTCCATCTGGGGTCGAGCGTAGCGAAGATAGGCCTCGTGACCTGGCTCGGGCTCGTCTGGAAGAACCTGCTGCGGCGACCGGTGCGGACGCTGCTCACGGCCGCGGGCGTTGCGCTCGGAGTCGGCCTGATCGTGGCATTGCTCTCGATCTCCGCCGGAGCGGAGCGCACAGCCGGCGATCTGATCCACGTCGGCCGCTCCGACTTCGGCGTCTTCCAGAGCGGCGTGTCGGATGCGACGCGCTCGCTCCTGCCGGTCGCGCTCGAGCGGCGGATCGCGCAGCAGCCCGGAGTCGCGCAGACGGCACGGATCTTCCTGCTCGTGACGACGGTGCAGGGACGGGACTCGTCGCTCGTCTTCGGGCTTGCACCGGACGAGTTCCCGTACCGGCGGCTGACGCTCGTTGCGGGCACGCGCGGCGGCGCGCTCGCCGGCGACGCGTTCGGCGTCCGACCGGGGACGACGATCGGGATCGGCGCACGCCGCTTCGCCGTCACCGGGGTCTTTCACAGCGGCGACCGGTTCGAAGACCAGGGCGTCGTGGTGCCGCTCGCACAGGTCCAGGCACTCGCCAAGCATCCAGGCGAGGTCACCACGATCGCCGTCACGGTGCAGCACGGCAAACGGCCGCAGACGGTCGCGTCGGCACTCGAGAAGCGCTACGGCGTCACCTCGATCGTCGAGCCGGGGCAAGCGGTGAAGGTCGACACGTCGTCGCGGCTGATCATCGACGTCGGCTGGGTGATCTCCGTGCTCGCGCTCATCGTCGGCGGCATCGGCGTGACGAACACGATGGCGATGTCGGTGTTCGAGCGCGTGCATGAAATCGGGATCCTGCGCGCGGTCGGCTGGCCGGGACGACGAATCGCGGCGCTGATCGTCAGCGAGGCGCTCGGGATCGCGGCCGTCGCGCTCGCACTCGGACTCGGCCTCGGCGTGCTCGCCGCGCACCTCTTCACGGCGCAGACCGGCCTCTCGACACTCGTCTCGCCGAGCTTCACCGCCGGCGTCTTCGGCTGGGGGCTCGCGTTCGCGCTCGGGGTCTGCCTGCTCGGAGCGGTCTACCCGGCGTGGCGCGCGCTGCGGCTCAGCCCGATCGAAGCGCTCCGCCGGGAGTAAGAACGCCGTCGCGGAGGCGCAGCACGCGGTCCGCCTGCGCTGCGACCGCATCGTCGTTCGTCACGAGCAGGATCGTCGTCCCCCGCGCGTCGCGCACCCCGCGGAGCAGCTCGAGGATCTGCGCACCCGTCTCGGAGTCGAGCGCGCCAGTCGGCTCGTCGGCGAGGAGCAGGCGCGGCGCGTTTGCGAGGGCGCGGGCGATCGCGACCCGCTGACGCTCGCCGCCCGAGAGCGTCGGCGGGCGGCTCTGCTCGCGCGCCCCGAGGCCGACCTCCGCGAGGAGGCCGCGAGCACGCTCCTCGCGCTCCGCGCGCGCACGTTGCCCGAGCATCGGGATCTGCACGTTCTCGAGCGCCGTCAGCGTCGTCATCAGGTTGTGGAACTGGAAGACGAAGCCGACGGTCGTTGCGCGGTAGCGAGACGCGTCGGCGAGCCGGGCCACGTCCTCGCCGCCGACGCGGATCTCGCCGAAGTCTGGCCGGTCGAGGGCGCCAATCAGGCTGAGCAGCGTGCTCTTGCCGCACCCGGAAGGGCCGGTCAGCGCAACGAGCTCACCCGCGTCGAGCTTGAGCGAGACGCCGTCGAGCGCCCGGATCGTGCCGCCGTCGAAGCTCTTGCGAACATCGCGGACGGCGACCTCGGCGCCGTTCACCGCGGCACGATGCTCCAGCCGGCCCGCGCGGTCGCGTAACCCTTCACGGTCACCGTCGCCTGCAGCACCAGCGACTGTCCGCGCGCGGCCGGGGGGAAGGCCGGGTTGCCGGGGGCACCGAAGGTCTCCTGCCAGAAGCCGTTCTTGACGACATGCACGCCGACCTCGCCGACGGGTGTGCCGCTGAAGAGGAACTGGAGGTGGATGCGGCACGCCACCGGCTTGCCGGTGGCCGCGTCCGTGACGCGCACCTCGTAGTGCCAGCGCTTGCCGACGAGCGGGTGGTGGTCCTGGCCGCGGATCGCAACGTGCAGGCGCTTCGGCGCCGCGGTTGTGGCCGCGTGCGTCGAGGCGGCGTGCATCGTGCCGCCGCAGGCGGCGGCCGCAAGCGCGACCGGAAGGAACAGCAGCGTACGCCGCATGCCGGGATCGTATGACAGCCGCCGTGCTTAGGAGTGCGCGGCTGCGTGTCTCAACGCGAACTCCTCGTTGATCGCTTGCACCATCTTTTCGCCATCCTCTGTCGTAATGACCTGCGGCACGGAAGAAAAGAGCAGCGGGACGAATGCAACAGAGCCGCCAACAGCGCCGATCCAGATCGCTTCGCGGATTCCAACTGTCGAGCCGAGTAGGCCACCGACCAGGCCTCCGAGCGGGAAAACGCCCCAGACGACAAAGCGCCGCGAGGCGTTCATCCGGCCCAGCAGGCGGTCGGGCGTGATCGCCTGCACCAAGCTGATTCCGTTGACGTTGGCCGCAACGGCGCAAAAGCCGGACATCAGCTGCGCAGCGACCAGGAGCGGGATCGCCAGTGATCCCGAGGCGAGCGGAATCAACAAGGACGCCCAACCGTTCGCGGCTGCAAGACCGATCAGCGTCCGACCGATCCCGAACCTCTTGGCGAGCCGCGTTCCGATCACGGCGCCGACCAGTGCACCGACATTCGCAACGGAGAAGATCAAACCAATCTCCGCCGCAGAGATGTGCAGGACACGCACTGCATAGACGATCAGGATCGAGCCGATGAGCGTGCCGAAGAAGTTGGCTGTCGCGACCCAAAACATCATCGGGCGCATCAGCGGATGGCGAAAGACGTAGCCGAGCCCCTCCCCGATCTCCGCCCGCATCCGACGGCGCGAGCCGGCAAGCGCCGCCGGGAGCTCCTCGACGCGCTTGATCGCCGTCATCAGGAGAGCGGAACCGACGAAGCTTGCTGCATCGACTGCAATCGCATATGGCGCGCTGAACGCGCCGACCAACACGCCGGCGAGACCGGGGCCGCCCACTTGAGCGGCGGAACCGCTGATCTGCAGCTTCGAGTTGCCGTCACCGAGCTGGTCACGCTCGACAAGCGACGGCAGATACGACTGATAGGAGACATCGAAGAACACGGTCAGTACCCCGGCGAAAAAGCCGACGACGTACAGCTGGCCGAGCGTCAGCGCTCCGGCGACGTACGCGAGCGGGATCGAGGCGAGCGCGGCTGCTCGACCGCAATCCGCCGCGATCATGATCGGACGTCGCCGCAGCCGATCAACCCACACACCCGCCGGAAGGCTGAACAACACGAACGGCAGAAACTCGACAACGCCGAGGGCAGCGACCTCGAACGTGGTCGCCTTGAGCACGTAGATCGCCGCCAACGGCAACGCCAAGGTGGTGACCTGGCTCCCGAACTCACTGACCGTCTGAGCAGACCAGAGGAAGAGGAAATCCCCGTTCCGCCAGAGCAGACCGCGCGGACGCCACATCAGAGACACGCTAACGCCCGGAGCTAGGGAGCGAGCCGGGCGAGCTTCTTCGCAGTCGCAGCGAGCGGACGCGGATCCTCGAGCACCGGCGCGAACAGGTCTCCGTGCCGCTCGACGCGCTCGAGCGCGACCGCCATCGTGAAGTCGCGCGGCCGCACGTCGGGTGTGAGCTCCTCCCAACGGAGCGGCGTCGACACCGGCGCGCCCGGCTTCGGCCGCACGGAGTAGACGGAGGCGATCGTCTTGCCCCAGCCGTTCTGGCGGTGATCGACGAGCACACCGCTGCGCTTCTTCTTCAACCATTCAGTCGTGACCAGGCCGGGATGCCGCTGTTCGAGCAGCCGCGACGCGGCCTCGGCGAACGCGTAGGTGTCGTCGAACCCGGCGCGTCGCTGGATCGGCGCGAGCACGTGGATGCCGTCGGCGCCGCTCGTCTTCACGTAGCCGGGCAGCTCGAGCTCGTCGAGGAGCCCGCGGATCAGGTGTGCGACCTCGATCGCGAGCGCGAACCCGTCCGGCTCGTCGGGCGGGTCGAGATCGAAGACGACGTAGTCGGGACGGCCCGGCTTGTCGAACCGCGAGTACCACGCGTTCATGTCGATGCAGTGCATCTGCACCATCCAGAGCAGCGCCTCCGGCGAGTTGACGAGCGGGAAGTCGACGAGCCGCGAACCGCCCTCGCGCGGATGCGTCTCGAAGCGGCGGGTCTGGATCCAGGACGGCATTCCCTTTGGGGCCTGCTTCTGGAAGAAGCCCTCCGCCGCGATCCCCTCGCGATAGCGCTTCATCGTGAACGGCCGGTCGCGCAGGTGCGGAAGGATCGCGGGCGCAACCGCCTCGTAGTACGCGAAGAGGTCGCCCTTCGTGATGCCGTCGTCCGGGAAGAGGACGCGGTCGGGGCTGCTGAGCTTGACCTCGGGCGTCATCGGCCGATCCTAGATTCGGACCGGGCTCGAACGGGAACCACGAGACCACGATGGCGACGGTTGCCGAGCTGAAGACCTGCGACGGCTTCGCGGTCGAGGCCCCTGACCGGCTGCTGGGGTGGGTCGAGGAGACGTGGCTCGACCGTAGCGATCATCCGGCTGCGCTCGCGATCCGCACGCCCGATGGACGGCGCGCGCTCCTGCTCGCAGAGACCGTGACGGCGGTCGACCCCGACTCGCAAGAGGTGCTCGTGCCGACAGGCGCGGCGCTCCAGGAGCTCGACGCGCCGCGCCTCGAGCGCAGCAACGGCTCCGTCGTCGCATCATGGCGAACGACCGGTGCGACAGTCGGGCCTCGCGCTGCCGCCGCCGAAGAGTCGCCCTTGCCGGCGACCGCGGCGGCGCGGATGTCGACGGCGCACGCCCAGCGGCCGCTCTGGCAAACACTCGGGTTTGCCCTGGCCGCGCTCGCGACCCTCGTGTGCCTCGAGATCGGTGCCGCCTTCCTCGTCGCCTATCTCGTGACCGGCTACCCGCCCTACTGACCGGCGTCCGGCAGCAGCCGGTGCAGCGTCTCCACCAGCTCCTCGTGCGCGAACGGCTTGCGCAAGACCGGGAAGCCCGAGGCGGCCGCGAAGGCGCCGTCGCCGCCCGTCATCAGCACGACGGGCAGCTTCGGGTTGATCTGACGCAGGCGCTCCGCGACCGCGTCGCCGCTGATCCCGGGCATGAGCACGTCGAGCACGGCGACCGCAACCTCGTTCTGCTCGACGCAGGCGACGGCCGCCAGGCCGGAATAGGCGGTCAGCACCTCGAAGCCGGCGTCCTCGAGCGATGCGCGCAGCACCTCGGCGACCTGGCGATTGTCGTCGGCGATCAGGACACAGGGCATCGGCAAGCAGCTCCTTCGGTCGACGGCTCCAGTCTTCCAGAGAGCCTACGCGGACAGCGCGTCTGCCAGTTCCCGGCACAGGGCAGTCGTGCCCGCTGCGGCAAGGCGTGAACGCCCGAGCAGGTCGAGCTCCGCCTCGCCGAACGGGCGGGCGTCGTCGAACAGCTCGAGCGCGAGGCCGACCTCGCGGCAGAGGAGCTGCGCCGCGGCGATGTCGACCGAGCGGGCCGCCTTGAGCGAGCACACGGCATCGACGCGGCCGGCCGCGAGCTGGCAGAGGGAGAGCGCGAGGGAGCCCATGATGCGCAGCCGGTGGGCGAGCCCCGCGACGGCCGGCGCCTGCTCGGCGATCAGCGAGGTCAGCGTCGCCTCGAAGCTGAGGATCTCGACCCGGTCCTTCGGCCGGACGCCGCCGAGCGGCTCACCGTTCAGCGTCGCGCCCCCGCCGCGTCGCCCGACCCACTCCTCGCCGGTGCCAAAGTCGTACACGTAGCCGAGGAAGACGTCGTCCATGCGCTCCCCTTCGGCGAACGCGATCGAGACGCTGAAGAAGGGAATGCCCCGCTTCGCGTTCAGGGAGCCGTCGATCGGATCGACGACGACGAGAGTCGGGCCATTTCCGAACCGGCCGATCTCCTCGGAGACGATCGTCACGTCGAGGTCGCGGAAGCGGGCGAGGATCGCGTCCTCGGCCGCCTGGTCGATCGCGGTCGTCTCGTCACCGCCCTCGCCCTGGCGCACGACCGGCTCGCGCTCGACGCGCGTGGGCAGCTCCTCGAGCACCGCGCGGACGTCCTCGACCGCGGCGCGGCAGACGGCGAGCCAGTCTGTCACAGCGGGAGAAAGAGCAGTCCCGACGTGAGCTTCGGGTAGAAGAACGTGCTCTTCTGCGGCATCACGTCGCCGCGGCCGGCGACCTGCCACACGTCCTCGATCCGCGTCGGGCGCAGGAGGAACGCCGCCTCCGCCTCACCGCGGTCGACGGCGGCGACGGCCTCGCCCGCATCCGGCGTGTACGTGACGCCCTGCGGCGCGAGACGCTCGACGACCTCCGGGTCGAGCCCGTCCCCCTCGAGCAGCTCGTAGCGGCCCTGCCGGTAGAGGACGAGGCCCGGGAGGTCATCACCCGGTTGGTCGATCGGGGTGCCGCTGACGCCGTTGACGGACGCCGCGACGCGGTGCGTCGGGAAGATCGTCAGGCCCTCCTGGTCGGTCGGGACGATCACGACCATCAGCCAGGCGCTCTCCTCCGAGCCGTCCTCCAGGTGGAAGGCCAGCGTCGTCTCGTAGCGGTGGTGGCCGTCCGCGATCAGCAGCTGTGCGTCGCGGATCTCCTCGGTCAGCGCCTCGCCGAACGCGGCGTCGAGCCGCCAGAGCCGCGCCGTCACGCCGTTCTCCTCGACAGCGAGATCGGGCGCAGCAAGGCCGTCGACGGCGATCGAGCCGTCCCAGAGCAGGAAGATCGGCTCCAGGAGGGTGCGGGTCGCCCTCAGGAGCCGCAGGCGCCCCTCCTTCGGCCCGGCATGCGTGCGCTCGTGCGGGAGGATGACCCGCGCGGCATACGGCTCGGCGCGCAATGCGGCGACGAAGCCCTCGCGGCTGCGGGCGACGCCGTCCGGGCCGACATAGTCCTGGGAGAGCCACCAGTACGACGGCTCGGTGTCCTCGGCGAGCACGCCGCTCTCGCGCCAAGCGGCGAGGTCGCGCGCCGCCTGCTCCTCCGAGTCGGGCAACGTGAGGTGGACGACGTTGTGGGGGCTGCGGGCGAGATAGGCCGCCCGCTGCTCGGCGGAGATGACGTCATAGGGCGGGGCGACCAGCGAGGCGAGCGGCCCCGCGACGTCCTCGTCGTAGCGGAGCGCCTTGAACGGCCGGATCGTCGCCATCGGCCTGACCGTACCAGCCCCGCCTCGGCCTAGACTCCGCCCTGTGACCGCGATCGCGCAGCTCGAAGAGAACCGCACGGTCGACGGCGTGTACGCGGTCGCAAAGAAGGAGCGGCTGCGGACGAAGAACGGCGCGGCGTATCTCGCGCTCGAGCTCGTCGACCCGAGCGGGCGCATCTCGGCGCGCGTCTGGAACGATGTCGAGCTGCTCGACACGCGCTTCGGCGAAGGCGACGCGGTGCGCGTGCTCGGGCGGGTCGAGAAGTTCCGCGACCGGCTCCAGCTCGACGTGCGCACGCTCGAGCCCGCGGAAG
>WNFC01008045.1_pt1 | contig 12214 bp, 7 predicted proteins | sample 5400541 | NCBI WGS metagenome assembly WNFC01 (sample SAMN13153342, study PRJNA577476) | soil metagenome | isolation source: 120 cm saprolite under Douglas fir tree site 2 hole 2 replicate 1 | place: USA:California | collected 2015-04-18 | reverse complement strand
GACCGGTGTCATCAGCGCCGTCGGCCGCACCATGCGCGCGCAGAGCGGTCGCACCATCGAGAACATCATCCAGACGGATGCCGCGCTGAACCCCGGCAACTCCGGTGGACCGCTCGTCGATACCCGTGGCCAGGTGGTCGGCATCAACACGGCGATCATCGCCATGGCGCAGGGTATCTGCTTTGCCGTGCCGAGCAACACGGCCCAGCGGGTCGTGTCCGTGCTGATTCGCGATGGCCACGTGGTCCGTTCCTACCTCGGCGTCACGGGTGAGACCTGGCCGATCCACCGCCGCGTCAACCGCTACTACCAGCTCGAGCAGGACACTGGGGTCCGCGTTGCCCACCTCGATCAGAACGGCCCTGCCCAGCACGCCGGGGTAAAGACGGACGACGTCCTGGTGAGCCTGGCGAATCACACCATCAAAGACGTCGAGGACCTCCAGCATTTTCTGACCGACTGGCCCGTGGGAATCCCCGCGGAGGCGCAAGTGCTGCGCGGCACCGAGCTGCTCAAGCAGACCATCATCCCGGTCGAGCTCAAGAGCTAGCCTCCCTGCGCTGCCGATGAAGCGGCTACCACGCCGAATCCGATCAACGCGACGCCCGCGACGATCCCGATCCCGCGCGTGATGCCTGGTGTCAACCGCTCGCGAAGGCGCGACACGACCGCGGTCAACACGACCCACCAGAGTGCCGACCCGAGCATGACGCCGGCTACCAGGGCAACGGCCGGCGGCCAACCGGAAGCAACGCGTAATCCCAACCCGGCAAACACGGCAATGAAGGCCGTGACCGTCGCCGGATTGCTGAGCGTGAGGGCGACCATCGACCCGTAGTCCACGACAAACCCTTCTCCTCGGTTTCCTTCCCCTTTCGGGGAGGGCCAGGGTGGGGGCTCGAGCGAACCATCCGAAGAGAAATCAGCGCGATGGCGACGCCGCCGATCAGGCCGATCCAGCGCCGCTGCCCCAACAGGACATTTGTGATCGCAGCGACGCCGAAGGCCGCCAGCGCGGCGTAGCACGCGTCGCCAGTTGCGACCCCGAGTCCCGAGACGACGCCGCTACGCGAACCGCGCGAGAGGGTACGGCGCAGGACAAGAACGAAAATCGGCCCCGGCGACGCCGCGATCGGTAAGCCGACCACGAATCCAAGCGCCAGGGCTCTGGCCATCACCGTCTCACATGCGCTGGCATTGTAGGGCACCAGCGGGGCGGCCGGCTGGCCGCCCCGCTGGATCCGACGCATGCGAGTCGATCGCCGTCAGATGTCGATTAGTTTTGCTGGGCCAGTTCCACCTGGGGTAGCGGATTGCCGGCGCTATCCGTCGTGAGCGTGTCGTTCGTGTAGATGATTGCCAGCTTGCCGCTCGCGGGGTCGATCGCGTCCTCGAACAGGTCGAGGAGATTGCGGGTCCCAGGAGCGCACGCGATACCGTTCACGCAGATCACGCCCACGTGGTTGGGCTTATCGGAGACCTTCGTTTGGATGTAGCTCGCGCCTGCGTTGGTGCTCTGCGCCAAAAAGACGTTCCAGACCGCGGTCGAGTCCTTGATACTGGAGGCGGTGCTGCCGTAATAGGACAGGTCCACCACCGCGTTGCGGGCGGCGATCGCCGGAAAGACCGCGGTCGTCGCTCCACCGCTGCTGACGACCTGCGGCGCGGACCAAGTCTTCCCGTGGTCGGTCGACTTGGCCACGGACACTGTGTGGGCGTCGGACCAGGTCGCATAGATGTCTCCGTTCGCGGGATCGACCGCGATCGCCGGGAAGACATTATTGAGGGCGGTGTTGAGCGGCGCGCTGAACACTAGCGACGCCGTCCAGGTCTGGCCTCCATCAAGGCTGCGGGACACGAAGACCTGGTTGAAGTTCGCGGTCGTCCCCTTCTGGATACTGGCCTGGCCGGCGGCGTAAACGTCGTAGAGGATGCCGGTCGTGGGATCGGCTTCCAGCTCGCCCTGGTCGTTGTTGAAGGTCGAATCGCCGGTCGTCGAACCCTGCCCAACGATCGGGTCGCCCACCCTCGTCCAGGTGTTGCCGTCGTCGGTTGACCGCTGGACATGAATCAGGGTGCTGCTCCCGGAGTCGTGGTACGAGATCCAGACCGTGCTCCCCAGCGAGGTAACCCACTGTCGGTCAGCCTGCGTGGTATCGATGATGCGGCTGGTGCAGTTCGCGAAGTTGTTCGAGGTGTCCGCGTTCGGGCAGCTGACCGCGGAGACGCCCAGCTGTGTGATCTTGGTTTTCGGATTGAAGAAAAAGATCAGCGTCGTTCCGTGCAGCGTCCCGTTGGAGGCGAGGTCCCAGTCTTCGTCGCCGCCGCCACCGACACCCGGCTCGAGGTTGGCATCTGGTGCTCCCTGGAAGATCGGGGTCGACCCGAAGCTACCCTTCCACAGATTGGTTTGAAAGAGCTGCCAGGACAGCGCGCCCGCAATCATCGTGCCGTCCGTGCCGATCGTTATCGCCGGCTCGCTGCCACCGTCGGGCCTCAACAAGGGGGTGTTGGTGAAGCTCAGTCCGCTTCCTCCTGAGCTCCCGTGCCCTGCCAGGACCGCCGATGGTACGAGCGCCAGGGCAAGGCCAATCGTCGCCGCCTTTGCCAGTCGCATCTGATCCTCCTCTGGTGCTGATTTCCGTTACCCAGATTTACGGTTCGACGTTACGGAGTCCGAGGAGGGACGGCCGCCGCCGCGGCCATCCCTCCCGTCGAGGCTCGCTACGACGAAAGCGTCGCGGTGAAAGGATCCTGGCTGGTGCCTCCCGGATCCGTGCTCGTGCTGGGCTCGACCCGGACATCCGTCCACAACGAGTGCGCTACGCCGGTGTTGTCAACCGTGATGCCGCTGTAGTCACCGACGAAGCTCGCCGCGCAAGTCGGAAATCCAAATCGGTTGCCCTGGCTCACGTCGGACACGGCCGTCGAAACCATCACCGGTGCCGACCACGAACCGCCGCCGTCGGTCGACGCGACGCCTGAGATCGAATACGTATCGGCCCCTCCGGCCGCGCGGTCGAACCAGGTCGCATAGACCTTGCCGTTCGCCGCCGCCACCCACGGGAAGAGCTGGTCGCCAGTCGAGCCGCTGATATTGACCGGCGAACTCCAGGTCGCACCACCGTCGGTGGAGCGGATGTAGAGGATGCTGGCGTTCGTTCCGTTCCAGTTGGACCAGACAACATGGAGCGTCCTGCCGTCCATGCCGAACGCGGGGAAGCTGTCGTTGCGATAGGTTGCTCCGGGCAGCGGGCTCGGAATGTCGGCAATTATCGCGAGGAGCTTCGTGGTGAATGACGCGCCGCCGTCCGTTGACGTGGCGTAAGCGACCCAGTCATGCCCGTTCGACGTCGCCTCGAATGTCACCCGGACGACGCCAGAGCCGTTGACCGTGACGGTCGTGCCCGAGGTGTTCTTTCTGTCGCCGGATACGAGTGACGGAGATGACGAAACCTCCACGGGCGCCGACCACGTCGTGCCGCCGTCGACCGTCTTGGAGATCACGATGACTTCGCTGCTGGTCGCGCCGGATGCGCCCATGAAGAACTCGGTCCACGTAACGTAGGCGACATCCGGATTGGTCGGGTCACCCGCGACCCACTCTTTGTCGTTGAAGAGCTTGGCCCCGTCCGCTGCCGACGTCTTAAAGACATAACCGGTCGTCCACGTGGTCCCGCCATCCGTCGAGCGACTCGCCGCCACCGCGTTGGCGTTGTCGGTCCGGTCGAAGGCGAGGTTGGCGTACCAGAACGTTCCCGCCGGGCCCGCCGCTACGGCGGGGTCGCCTGCTGATTCGTACGGTCCGGGCGCCGCCGAATTCGCCCGCACGAGTCCCGGCAGGAAGCCGGCCGTCCAGTTGGCGCCGCCATCCGTCGACGTATAGACGCCACCGGATGCGTCATAGCGGTTCTCGCTCGGCTCGTAGAGCCGGTAGTCGTTGGCGCCGGCCACCAGGTTGCTGGCATCGCCCGGGTTTGCGGCGATCGTCGTTTCGTTTTGAGCCGCTCCCACGCCAGGATTGCAGGTCCTGACCGAGACCCCATTGATCGTTGCCTGCTGCACTACGTCGTTGCTGCCGATGACGTTCACGTTCGGGCCAACGGCTGGACGGTGCCTGCTCGACGACAACCTGACGCCGGCAAAGGACGCCGCCTCGAACGCCGGCCGGTCACTGGAGCCGCGAGTGAGCGCGGGAAGACCGGACATGGCGAAGGGCGGCGGAGACAAGCTGGCATTGTTAACGGTCGCATTTGCTCCGAGCCCGGGCATGATCGCCGCGCCCGCGGCCAACACAAGCGCACCGCCCGTTCCCGTCAAACGACTTCTAACTCTCACGTTGTCCCTCCTGCATCGACCTTCGTGTTATCTGCTGATCGGCCCCGATCGCTGATCTCTGTCAAACTCCTGCGCCTGCGCGACTGATCGTGCCCAGCACCTGTTGCTGGTAGTAGATCGTGGAGCCATCATCGGCCGTCACGTTCGATGGGTAATGCGTCGAGACGGACAGCGTGTAGATGTTGTTGCCGGAAATGGCCAGCCCGAAGTAATCGCCGATAAAGGAAAGCCGGCAGGGGTCGTTGTGCGAGGCGCAGGCCATCTGGCCGAGCCCGCCAAGCTTTTGCAGGTCAGTCGTCGAGCCGTCGGCATTGACGAGGAGGCCAGGCTGTTGTGGGTCCCAGGTCGCATTCGACGCCCGAATGTTCGAGCCAACGGGAACCGCGCCCGCACCCGCGTCTTTGTAGGGCTGCACCGAGACATTGATGCAGAAGTTGGTCCGCCCGACGTCCTGCGAAATGATGCTCTTGTCGTTTGGGCAGGCGGCGCGACGGTCGTAGAATCCAACCGCCACCGCGCCACCGGGGCCGGCCGCGACGGCCGGCTGAAAGTGGTCGGCAATGCTGCCGGAGTTAATGTCGTCATTGACCGGAACCGGCTTGCTCCAGGTCTGCCCGCCATCGGTCGACTGGACCAGGAACGTGTTGTACTGCGTCCCGTTGAAGTCGTTGTAGGCCAGATACAGGTGTCCCGGAAAGTCCTGGGAGACCGCGAAGGCAAAGTTGATGCCGTCTCGGAAGGTGGTGTTGCTGTCGCGCACACTGCCAACGCCGATCGTGTTTGCCGAGCCGGCTTGCACCGGTGTGCTGAAAGTCTGGCCGTCGTCAGTCGACTTCGTCACGAAGAAGTCGGCCAAGGTCGTCTTCGTCCCAATGTTTGTGTAAGCAACGTAGAGATTGCCCGCGGGATCAACCGCCGGTTGGCTGAACTGGTCGCGCAGCTGGTCGATCGAACTGGAGACGATCGTGGTGGCCTTCGAGAAGTTCAGGCCGCGGTCTCGTGAAGTGGCCGCCCGCAACTTGACCGTACTGCCGACGTTGCCGTCGATGATGTCCCAGGTCGCATAGACGTGATCCTGGAACTGGTTGCCGAACTGGTTGTTGTTCGGGTAATGATTGACCGCGACCCATTGCTTGTCCTCAACGTGGCCGAACTGGAAGGAGCTCGAGTTGGGAACTTGCTCGAGGGCCTGCCCGCCATTTCCCGTGACCCAGTGCGCACCCATGTCATCGCTATATGACACGGTGATTGCGCCGTCGGGATGGAGGTTGGTCCAGAAGGCGTTGAAGGGCAGCATCGTCTGGTAGACGCGCCCTTTGGTGTCGAAGCCGAGATTGGGGTCCGTCGTGTTGGTCCAACTCGGTGGCATGTTCTGGTTGAGCACGCCCGGCGTCGTCTCCGTCGTCGAGCAGTCGTAGCCCTGAATGATGTCGTTGCTGTGGCTGCCGCCGTTGATGTTGTAGCTGCCGAGATAGAAGTTGTAGCGAGTCGAGAACTTATCGAAGAAGAACTTCGAGGATCCCACGATCTGTTCGCTCCCTGGCTCGACCGCCAGTTCCGACTCTGAGTGGTTGGCGTTGAAATTGTTCGGGCTCGGACCCACGCAGCCGCCCGGAACGGGCGTGAACTCCGGGTATCCGCCACCGCTTGTGGGGCTGCTGACCACGGTGTTGGTTGCCGAGATCGTCGATGACCAGAGTCCTGAAGCGGGGCCTCGGTTAGCCCCGGCGGCGAGGCTCCCGGGCGCCACGGCGATGACAGCGGCCCCGGCCAGGACAGCCGTCTTCAGCCAGCGATTCGTCGGGCCAACGAGTCTTTCCATTCCCTTCCTCCTGACGTGCCGCCGGGGAGGATCGCTCCTCCCCGGCCAAATTTCGCTAAGTCCGCTACGGAACGGCGACGGTGGCGACGATCTGCTGCTGCCGGAACTCGGGGTTCGAGCCATCGTTGTAGGTCGATACGGACGTCGTGTAGTCGATTGAGCCGCCGCTCCCATTCGGGCCAGTCGTGTTGCCGAAGTAGTCGCCAATGAAGGTTTTGTCTCTGGAGGCGCGGGAGTAGTGAGGCGCGTTCAGCTGCGGGTCCCAGGTGTTGGCGCTAATCCGAATGTTGTGTCCGATCGGGGTAAGGGTCGGCGTGTAGAACTGGATGCTGGAGTTGACGCAGTAGTTGGATGCGCCGTAGGGTGGCAGGTTACCCGAGAAGTTCGCATTGACGGTATCGAGAGCGAGGCCCGCGTTCATCGCGGCGGCCGTCCCGGCCGCCGGGCAGGCGAGCCGTCGGTCGTAGAACGCCACGCTCACCGTACCGTTGGCAGCCGCTGTCAGGTTGGGCTGGAATTCGTCGATGTTTGCCGCGGCATTTGCGGCATTGTCGTTGACCTGGATCGGGCTGCTCCACGTGAGGCCGCCGTCAAGCGAGGCGCTCAGGATGACGTTGATATGGCCGGTGCTGTCGTCTTCCCAGGAAACGTAGAGCGGATAGTGCCCATTTGCCAGCTTGAACGGGCTTGTCGTGAACGTGTTGAAGATCCCATCCCGGAAGGTCGTGTTGTTGTCGCAGCAGAAGACCGGCCCCGTCACGTTGGTGATCACGTCCGAGATGGTCGACCAGGTCGCTCCCCCGTCCGTCGAGCGGTCGAGCACAATGTCGTTGTCTGTAAAGCCGCTCACAAGCGTCTCGTTGGTCAGCGTCGTGTAGACGTTGCCGTCTGGCGTGACATGCGGAAGCAAGTACGTATCACCGTTGGGATGATGGGGCCCCATCGGCAAAGCGATCGGCTTGACCCAGTCGGTGTGGGTCCCGTCCGCCTTGGCGTCCGCGTACGAGACGAAGGGCGCCGGCGGAATGAAGTGGAAGTCGACCCACATGGCATAGATCCGGTTGTAATGGGGGCTCGCCGGGTTCGTGTCGATCGCGATCCACTGCTTGTCCGGCTCGTTGCCGATGCTGTCGTAGGTGGCCACGAAGTCGGGCCCGCCGTTGTGGGTCGTGATCCAGTTGGTCGCAGTCTGTTTCTTGCTGTTTGAGACGTGCGGATGGACGGCCACCGCGACCACCTGCGCCGCCTCATCTGGGTTGGGCTCGCTGTGCGTGGCGAGGCTGAAGTTATGGCTGCCGTCGCTCTCGTAGAAGAACTGATAGTTCAGGAGAAACTCGTAGTAGTTACCGAACCCGTCGAAGGCGCCGACCGGGTCGGTGTTATCCGTCCACCCCTCGTAGCCGGGGATGTGCCCCTGAACAGTCCAGCTCGTTCCGCCGTCGAAGGACTCGTAGAAGCCGAGAACGTGGTTGTAGCCTTCCGGGCTGACGAACCACTTGGAGGAGCCGATCAGGTGAAGCGGGTTCGTGACATCGACGCGGATATCAGACTCAGAATAGTCCTTTACCAGCATCGGGGTCGCCGCCGGGAAACCAGGATTACTGGTCGACTGGGTCGGGTAGGGACCGAGATTTTCGCCCGTTGTGGACGCCCCCGCGCAGGCCGACTCGCCGCTGTACCCCTCGCTGGGCCCGTCGCTGGTCGCATACGGCACCTCCGGCGTATAGCAACTGGTCTGCTGAGTAGTCGCATCGACGTTGGTGACATGGTTCGCCGCGTAGCTGTCGGCGTATGCCGAGTCGCTTTGTACCCCCTGCGGAACATTGCCGACGCCAGGGCCACCCGCCGCCTGGGCTGGTATGCCCGCAAATGACGTTGCCATGAAGACTGGAATCGCGAGCGAGAGCAGGCCGCGCTTTCTCAAATCAATCCCTCCTTGAGGTCCCCCGAGACGGGCGACGCCGCCCGCGGGTTCTAAAGGCCGCCTAAAGACGATAGTCCATTAAGTTTTGGAAAACAAGGGCCCCTGTTTCAGCCAGATTCCTGAAAGGGGGGCGTGGCACCGCCAGCCAGGGTGCACAGGTCTGCCGAGCTCGGGAAGGCAAAGCTGGCAGAACCTGTAGAAAATTGAAGCGACCCGTCGTTACGGTTGATAACCCGCCGGTGTGACCCAACGAGCCCTTACCGCCGCCCAGTCCGCCCGTTTCCGGGAGGACCTTCGCTCCGTACTGGTCGGGTCCTTGCGGGCCCGGGGTTCGGGAGCCGACCGATGTCGTTTCCTTCATCGGCTGGCTTTCTGACAGGTCGCGGGCGTAGCGTAAAGTCCCGCGTAATCGGCCGCAACTCCAAACTGCGGTTCGCAAACGGATGATCGTTGCCGCGGTCACCAGGGGGTGGCCGGCGGTGGCACCGAGGCCAACTGCGGCTCGATGACACCGAGACCGAAGAGCAGCCCGCCCCAGAACAGACGACCACCGTGTCCTCCACCAGGGATTAGCTCGAAGTCGCTCTGCACGCCGAGCCGGCGCAGTTGTTGGACGAACCCCTCCGTCGAGGCGCGGTACGGATCGGCGGCGCCAACCGTGAGGATGTAATGGACGGTCCGGGCCGCCGCGCTGCGCTGGACGATGATCGTCGGGCTGTTGGCCTCGGCACCGGTGCGATCGAAGCCAAAGACCGGGCCCTGGGCGAGGTAGTACCCGGAGAAGCCCATCGCCACGCCGAACACCTCAGGATGCCGCGCCGCGATGTTCACGGCGCCGTAGGCGCCGGACGACAGTCCGGCGATCACGCGGAACTGGCGATCCTCGGCGGTGCGGTAGTGCTGATCGACGAAGGCGACGAGCTCAAGCGTCGCATCCTCGATGCGGTCGCGCCCATCGCGGCGATTGGCCCACTGGGTCGCCACCGTCACGTGACCCGTTCCGTCGGGAAAGACGAGGATGGTCTCGGCCACGTCGCCGTGGGCGAACCCGGCATCGAACACGGCAGGCGTGCCGTAACGAAGCCACTCGCCCGAGTTCGATGGATCACCGTGCAGCAGGTAGAGCGTCGGATAGTGCCGGTGGGCGGCCGACCTCAGGCTGTAACTCGGCGGCAGATAGATGTAGAAGTGCCGATCCTCTCCCATGGCCACGCTGTGGTACGTCCCCGATCGAACCTCACCGGCGGTGGGGACGGGCTCGGCTGGGGCGCGCGGTCCGGAAGCGCTGACCGGGCGCGCGGTCACGGGCGCGGGCGAATAGACGCCGGCGTCCGGACCGATCCGCAGCAGCGGATCGACCCCGGTGGCGAGGACGACCGTCAGGACCAGCGCGCCGGCCAGGACGCCGGAGCGCGCTGCGCGGGTGCGCGAGCGCCGGTCTCGAAGATGACGGCGAACCTCCCGACCAAGTAAGTCGCCGACGGCGGCCGCCACCACGGCCGCGAGGAAGGCAATGGCGAGCGCCACCACCTGGTTGTGCTGGATCGCTCCGGCCGAGACGCGCTCGCGCATCCCGAAGAGCGTCGGCGTCTGCTCCACCAGCTTCGCCCCTAACGGCAGCACGTAGGTCAGGCCAACGAATCCGACGGCAACAACGCTCGATAACCATGGACAGCCCGTGATCAGCGCCCCGCCGAAGGCGAAGAGCGCACCAGCAAGCCACGCCTCGATCAGCTGGGCGCGCTCGGGGTCGAAGTCCAGCGAGCGCAACCCGCCATCAAGGCTGCGCCAGGTGGCGCTGCCTTCGAACAACACGGCGGCGATCGCCAGGGCGAGCAGCGCGCCGAGCGGCCACAGCCTGACGAAGGAGCGCGGCCGTATCCTGGACGCGCGTGCCCGGAGGCTGGTTAGGCGGCGCGCAACCACTTGACGGGCGCAATCACACGCCCGGTGACATGCTGGGCCAGCCGCGGGTAATGCAGCAGGAGCGTTGAGGCCGCGACCACCGGCCAATCGATCAACCGCTCCGCCACCAAGTAGCGCGGCTCCCACCTCGGCCTAAACTTCGACTTGAAGGCGGAAAGGCTGTCGGCCGATGGCCCACCGGCTGGTGCCAGGCCCAGGCTCGCCCAGGACGCGCGTCCCTTGAAGTGCTCGAGGCCTGTGTACAGCAAGAGGTCCATCGTGCCACCGGGCGCATCCGCGCGCCGCCGCATGGCGTCGAGCGATACGCCTCGGGCGGCTGGAAGCGAGAGCCAGGTCACGTATGCGACCAGCTCACCCTCCGCGCCGTACGCCAGGCCGACCGTGGTCGGAACCGCCGGCACGTCATCGCAGCGTCCGACCGAGAAGCCCATCTCGCCAAAATGCCTGTTCTGGATACGCATCTCCGTGAGCCCGCGCATGGCCCTTCGGGTCTGCGGCGTTATCGCGGCATCGGGAACCACCGTGATGGTCACGCCGTTTCGGCGCGCGCGGCTGACCTCGTGCCGGAGTTTCGCCATCAGAGAGCCATCGAGAGCCAAACCGTCGAGGTCCACGATCGCCTCGGACCCGATGCGGTATCCATGGCCCCAACCGAAATCGTCGGCCATCGTTTCGGGGACCTGGTAGAAGCCGACGCGCCATCCGCGGCGGTGACTCTCCTCACGGAATTCCGCATAGAGAGAGTCCAAGGCGGCCGCCGGCCCGACCCCAGGACCGAGGACCACCGCGGCTCCAGTGCGGGCGGCATACGCGAGGTACGCCGTGCCCTCGCGGTTCCAGAAGTAGCGCTTGTCGTGCATGAGCGTGAACGGGCTGATCCCCGCCCGGGCGTACTCCTCGTAGACCGTCGCCAGCGGTCCGATGCTGCTGGGCAGCGGTGCATTGCGGACGAGGAGCATCATGCCCCAGAGCCCCGCGCCGAGAGCGATCAGAAAGATCAGCGTAAACAGGGCGATGAGAGTACCCTTCGGCCGCTCGAGGAGAAAGAGGGCGACGACGAGCCCGGTCGCGGCAAGCAGAACAAACCGGCCGAGCCGACTGGCACGGGTGTCGCTCAGCTCCCACCAGAGCGACCGAGCGATGACGACGAGCGTGAATCCGATAGCCCCGGCGAGCGCCAGGACTGGACGGCCGGTCACGATCCCGAGGATGACGTTTGCCAGGGCAACGACCATCAGCGCTTGCTGCACCGTTCGCTTGGGCCGGAGCGCGACCAGGATCCCGGCGACGACGAGCACCAGCACGAGCACGATGGCGGCCTTGCTCAGCGCCGTCGCCGCGACGAATCCGGCCGTGCGCCAGACATGTCGGTTTGACAGCCAGGCCTGCAGAGACAGCGCGGCCGCGCCCAGCACCATCACGGTCAGTCCCATGCGGAGCGGTTCCCAGGCCTCTTACCGATCATTTAACTTGATAGTACCCCGCAGCAGACGGCAAAAGCATCACCCATTAAGCCGCCCGAACGTGGGTAACGTCGCTCTGGCGCACACATGCGTACGTAGGGGCCGCGCTCCAGCGTGGAAAAGCGGGGAGACAATACAGGGGCCCCGCTCCAGCGTGGAAAAGCGGGGAGACAATACAGGGGCCCCGCTCCAGCGTGGAAAAGCGGGGAGACAATATCGGGGCTCCCAAGCTCCCACTCCCTGAAACGCACAGATAGAGTGTGGCCCGCCCAGATGAATGGACGCTAACGCGCCAGTTAAGGTTCCGTGGTCAAGTTTCCCCTCCACCTCCGGGGTCAGGGCAGGGTAGCGCCTTAGGCGGTTTTACGCGCTGCGACGAGGTTGGACACCATTTGCGTCCGAACCTGGCGATCGACGAGCAGTGGCGCAAGCCGCCGTTCCACCGCGCTCCAGAGCCGGGCGCGCGTCTCCGCGTCGAGCTGGGCGATCGTGGTGGCGATCGGCGAGGCGGCGAGTGCCGAGAAGGCCTGCGCGATCCCACCCTCGAAGGTGAGTGGGTGCCGCAGCTCGACGACCGACACACTGGCGAAGCGCTGCTCACGGAAGGCATGCGCCAGCTCTGCGGCCCTCGGCCAGCGAAAGGGCGCGGCGTAGGGCTCCACCTGGTCGGCTGGGAGGCATTCGCGCAGGGCGGCATCGATGGCGGCGAAGTTCGGTTGAAGCGCGATCTCGCGCCAGACC
>WNFC01007221.1_pt1 | contig 12215 bp, 9 predicted proteins | sample 5400541 | NCBI WGS metagenome assembly WNFC01 (sample SAMN13153342, study PRJNA577476) | soil metagenome | isolation source: 120 cm saprolite under Douglas fir tree site 2 hole 2 replicate 1 | place: USA:California | collected 2015-04-18 | reverse complement strand
AGAATCGCCCAGGCCGAGGGCTACGGCCGCTCCGGGGGGCTCGGTCCCGGTCTGCCTGATCCGGATCCCGATCTGGTGGGTGAGGACACGAGACGGATACTGAGGGAGCGGCTGTGGCGGGACGACGCTGACCGTGCGGCCATCGCGGACCTGGTGATCGGTCAGGTCTCTCGGCCGGCGGACGAGCGAATCGTGCTCGACGACACGCTCCGCGGCAAGTACATCGCGAGGACCAAGATCTTCGCCGACGAGGCTGACCGGGTCTTGCGGCGCCGCGGCGCGGAGCATCGCAAGGACAATCGGCCCCGCGTCCTCGTCGTGGGAGCCACCGCGGGCATACTCGATGCGCTGGCCAGGCGCGGGCTGGACGTCTGCGCCACCGACCTGTCGCCCGACGTGGTCGGACGGACGCTGGGCGGGGTGCAGGTCCTGGACGGAAAAACGGCCAATGTCAGGTTGATGAAGGATGCCGACTTGACCATCGTCACCGGCCTGTCCCTGACGAACGGGACGCTGCCTGATCTCATGAGCCTTGCGAAGACACACAACACGTCGACGATCATCTGGGCCATCACCGGCAAGAACTTCGGCCACTACTACACCGACCACGGCGTGGACAGTGTGATCTCTGACCCCTCTCCCTTCCTGCTGCTGCCCGGCTCGGCGACGATCGCGATCTGGCGGCGACAGGTCTGACGCGTGATCTTCTTCGTCGCACCAGCGGAGGATCTGGAGGGGATAACCGAATACCTGCAGCAGTCCGGGCCCGCGCTGAGTCAGAGGCTGACCGCCGTGACGTATGACGAAATCGTCGCCCGCGGGCGGCTGTCCCTTGGGACCTACATCTTCGCCGCGATCGATGAGCTCACTCCGGTGACGGGAAATCTCTACTTCGGCGTGTCTTTTCTCGGCACTGGTGACTATCGACGAGCCGAGAGTCTTCTCCTGGAAGTCCTGCCGTGGCTCGAAGGCGATCTGTGCCGGGAACGGCTTGGCCAAGCCGGCTATCCGGCCGTGATGGCTCGCTTCTTCTTGCCGTGGGTTCTCGCCGATCTGGGAAAGTTCAAGGAAGGAATCGTCCATGCTCAGGAAGGCGTCCGTCTCGCAATGGCGCTCGATCACCCTTACAGCCTGGCCTGCGCGTACTGGGCTCTCGCCTATGTGCAGATCGTCAAGGGAGAACTGAGCCAGGCCGTCGGATCCGCGGGCCACCATGGTCGCCGCAGCAGCGGTGACGGCCCCGAGTAAGAGCCTTCCATGGGCACCATGGGTTCGAGTTTTGGCCCGTGTCCCATTTCCACAGACCTCCTTCTTCATCGAGGCCGAACACGACGGTCTCAACGGACAGTTGCGTCCCTTGGACCTACCGGAGCCGCAGCCAGGACAAGCTCGATATCTTTGTCACTGATCGCGATGGGGTCATCCGGCACGGCCGCCAGCCTCAGGGGCGAGTTCCCGAGGCCTTGCGAACGACGTGACCCGAGTCGTCCGGCGGACTGATCGGCGGGCCCTTCCGGTGGAACCGCCAAGGGATCATGCATGCCGCAAGGGCTTCTATCCTGCTCGACCCAGATCAGGCCGCTACTCCGGGCGAAGCCACCAGCTTAGGGACGGACACCGAGTAAGGACAGGAAATCCGTCAATTTCCCGCTTCCTCGAGCCACTATGTAGGGACGGGCCATGGACACCCGGCCCCGCCAAACAGCTGCGTCCTTGGGTGGCTCCTGGCGGCCGGCATCTTCATAAGACATGGAGGGACTTTGTCAGCGCCCACAGCCTTCGCCCTGCGAGCGAGCACCGCTCCGCCGACTATCCCTTGAATGCGACAGAGCCGCCTTCTTCGTTTTTGTCTAATGATTGAGCCAGTTTTCAGCCGGTGGCAGTTCTGTTATTCCTTGTTCGCGGCACGTCCGATAGGTGGCGTGATCCCGTCTCCACGCGATGGTGCACTAGGCGGAGGCTGTTAGTTGACGATCGCACCAGGAGAGACTTGTTACACTCTTGGCGCTGCCTCATGCTCCGGCGTGGGGCTAGTCTGGACACAAGCGGAACTGGACAACGCGATCGCGGGGCCCGTGGCGGCGCTGGTATTCGATGACGCGGGCGCGGCGAACCTCGCTGCGCTGCTCGGGAGCGTTGCCGACACGGAATTCGCCCAGGACGAGTTGACCCGCGTTCTTCAACCTTCCGCCGATATCGAGAATTGGCGTGTTGGCGAAGCGATAGCTGAAAGTTATCTACTCGATCACCGAGGTTGCTCATTTCCGTGGCCGGACGGGCGTGATGAGCGCAAGAGCGGATCAAGCTTGCCGGGTGCCGACCTGGTCGGCTTCCACAAGCAAGGGGGAGGCGATCGGTTCACGTTCGGAGAAGTCAAGACCTCTGGCGAGGCGACGTATCCGCCCCAGACTATGTACGGCCGCTACGGCCTTATACAGCAACTCGAAGACCTCAGAGACAATGTCTACCTTCGGAACGATCTCGTGAAGTACCTCGGTCATCGCGCGGCTGCAGCTCCCTGGCAGGAGCAGTACCGCGCGGCCGGCAGAAGATATCTGGCGAATTCCCATGACGTGCAACTGTTCGGCGTCCTTGTCCGAGACGTACCGCCACATCAAGATGACCTGCGGACGCGCGTCGAGAGGCTGGCGACCGGTCGCCCCGACGGTACCGGAATAGAGATGCTGTGCATCTATCTACCGGCTACGAGCATCGACAGTCTTGCTCCGACGACCCTGGCCACCCGGGCTGGAGGCGGCCCATGAGTGTCACGCGGCAAGCGGTCGACGACCTTCAGATGCATTGGGCGGTGAAAGCCATTAGGGAAGACGAAAGGCAGCGTGCGGAGGAGCTTGTCAACGAACGGCTCGCGAAGAGTGCAGTGGGACGGCACATTGCCTTCGAGTTTACCGAGGCCGAAACCGATAATGATCTCCTTGGCCGGGTGTCTCTGGCCTATCAGATGGCCGCGATTGAAGGTCTGGACGAACTTAGCCATGCAACGACCGCCAATATTGAGCTCAGAAACCAAAGCGCCGCCGGCGCATATTTCGCCTTCAATATCCTTCGCCTCTTGCCGGTACCCGAGTCTGCACGCGAACGGATCTTCCAGGTCTTGCAGCTTTCGGCTCTGGCCTATTGCGGCGACCGCTGGCCCGACCTTCGGCGCTGGTACGTAGAGAATGAGTCTGCGGTAGCGGCCCCCTCTGTTGCGGACGCGCCGTGGGATCGGCGGCTACTGTACCGGCTCTTCGATTGCTGGGTCCGTCTATTCCGCAAGCGAGGCTGGGATGATCTTGACCGCGTTCGAGAAATCATAGCTGGGCTCCGCGAGGATCAGAGAATTTACGAAGCCGGACTCCTCAACAGCGGTTCGCAGGCCGCGGACCGCGCGATCGCGCTTCGGCTGGTGGCCCTGTACCACTGGGCAAAGAGCACAGAAGTTCTGGCTGGCTACATGCTCCAGGGCACACCGCAGAACGTGTTCACGCTTCTCGACAAGCACTTTGAGGGGGCGATCGCCGCTGCCACGGCGTCGGCCGATGCCCAGCATGAAGTCATCCTCCGATGGCTTCACGCGGCGGCACGGATCATGGTGTCGAGTTCGCTGTGGTGGGGTACCCGCACGGTAAACTCACGCGTCACCGACTTTGTACGGGCACTGACCAAGCGCGATCACCGTCCTTTGTTCGAATTGCTGCCACCACAGAGGGCGGCGCTTTTGGAAGAAGGCCTGCTCGACCAGGCGAAGACCGCAATCGTCGTCGACATGCCGACGTCCGGTGGCAAGACCCTGCTCGCCCAGTTCCGCATTCTTCAGGCCCTGAATCAGTTTGACGCCGACCGTGGTTGGATCGCGTATGTCGCTCCGACAAGGGCGCTCTCGGCACAGGTCACGCGGCGACTCCGCCAGGACTTTGAACCGATCAGCGTCCGCGTCGAACAGCTCACAGGAGCGGTTGAAATCGATGCGTTCGAAGAGCAACTGCTTGCGGAGGGTGAGCAGGCGTTCAGCGTTCTCGTGACGACGCCGGAGAAGCTTGCCCTGGTCATCCGCAACAAAAAGGTCTCTCGGCCCTTGGCCCTAGTCGTGATGGATGAAGCCCACAACATCGAGGCAGAGGCGCGCGGACTGCGTATTGAACTCCTGCTGTCCACGATCAAGCGTGACTGCCCGACGGCAAACTTCCTGCTGCTGATGCCCTACGTGGACAATGCGGAGATTGTCGCCAGATGGCTGGCGCAGGACGTGAATGCGGGCAGATCGATCAGCTTTAGCACGGCGCCCTGGAAGCCGAATGAGCGACTGGTTGGTGTCTATCGAGCGAAGGCAGACAATGGGACGCGAGCGGGCTGGCGGCTCGAATTCGAGACGCTAACGACAACGGAGAAGGCTCTATCCCTGCGGGGCAGCCACCTGGTGGGCGGTGTTAAGCCCGTCGACGTTCCTAAGAGCAAAGTGCTTGGAAGAGGCGGTACACAAAAGGGCCTCGCACTCCAGACGGCGGCGATGGCACGTGTGCTGTCTACACGCGGCACCAGCATCGCTGTCGCGAACCGTATCGAGTCGGTCTGGACGATGGCCCGCCAGGTAGCAGCTGAACTCCCGGAGTACGAAAACATGTCGGCGCAGGTAAAGCTCGTCCAGGATTTCCTTCGGACCGAGGTAAGCCCGGAATTCGAACTGGTGGGCATGCTCAGCCATGGCGTAGGCGTTCATCATGCCGGCCTCTCGGATGAGATCAGAGCGCTGATGGAGTGGCTGGCCGAGGAAGGCCTGCTGCGCACACTATGCGCAACGTCAACAATCGCACAGGGCATCAACTTCCCGGTATCCTCTATTTTTCTTGCGTCCCGTTTTGTTCCGCAGGGGCGGCGTTCGGTTGAGATGGCTCCTCGCGAGTTCTGGAACTTGGCGGGCCGCGCGGGGCGAATAGGACAAGACAGCGTTGGCGTTGTTGGGATTGCTGAAGGACAGGACCGCAATGCGATAGCCCAATACGTCTCACGCGCAACTGGCGCTCTGGCGTCTCGGCTCGTGATTCTGCTTGAGGAGCTGGAGGCAGCCGGGCAGCTTCATAACCTGTCAGCGGTTATCTACAACGAGAAGTGGGAGGATTTCCGCTGCTACGTTGCGCACCTGTGGGCTGAGAGGAAGAACCTTGATGCGGTCTTGGCCGAGAGTGAACAGCTGCTAAGACAGACATACGGCTATGGCATCCTGCGCGACAACCCGAACACGCGGCAGAAGGCAGATCTTCTTCTTGAAGCGACTCAATCCTATGCACGGGCACTTGCTGAGACACCAGGTATCGCCGATCTGGCGGATTCGACCGGGTTCTCACCGGAGGGTGTGAAGGCAGCCGTTGCCGGCGTTCGGAATCTTGAGCACCGGCTCGAGCCATCAGACTGGGCACCTGAGAGCTTGTTCGGGGACGGTGGCCGGATGGCCGATCTCTTCGGCGTGATGCTCCACGTGCCTCAACTGGCCGAATCCCTTCGGGAAGTTGCCGGCGGCGACGGAATCGATCAGACGAGTCTCTCGAATATCACCAGAGCCTGGGTCAATGGCACATCCCTTGAAGAGATTGCGCGGACGTTCTTTGCGAACGGTGATGACAAGACCCGTGCGTTCACCGATGCTTGCCGGGCGATTTACCGGTCCATTGTCAATTCCGGGACGTGGGGGATTTCAGCGCTAAGTCGAGTCTCCGGAATAGATTTCGACTCATTGAGTGCAGATGAACGGCGTCGGATCAACGTCCTGCCAGCCATGATCTATCACGGCGTAAGCACAGAAGCCGCGGTGTTGATGCGGATGAACGCGGCACCGCGCAGTGCTGCTGGAAGCCTCGGGGAGCTGTATCGCGCAGCGATGCCTGACGCCCAAGCTCAGCTGTCCGTTGGCGGCGCCCGGCGATTCCTGAAGGGAATGAGTCCGTCGGACTGGAACAGGGTCCGGCCCAACGGGGCTGCCCTGTCGGGGGCCGACTACCGACGCGTGTGGGAAGTGCTGTCCGGAGAAGCGCGGTGAGCGCCATGAGGACGCAGGAATCCGCTCAATTCGGTCACGCTCGGCACCGGCCGGTGCTGTTCGCGGCATCGCAGGAGGATCACCTTGGCGGACAATCCTCGATCCAGCGCGGTGCCGTTCCTACTTATTTGCGTCGCTCGTCCTGAGCTGCTCGAACGGTATCCATCATGGTCCGTAGACAGATCGAACGCGTCACTGCTCTCGCTGGACCCGCTGGATGAGGCGGACACTCAGACACTGCTCTCGCGTCTCCTCGGGATCCGGTCTTGCCCCTGTCGGCCGACCGTGCCGAACGGCATCCCGAATCCGGTGCGGGGTTCACTGTCGAGGTCAGGAGAAAAGATCGGTTTCCGGCGGATCAGCCGCCGACGGTGCCGGTCTGCGCGTGCTGCTGATAGGTCGGGCCGCCCGGGATGCTAGCCGACCTGTTCTCCGCCATCCGTGCGGCAGTGTTCTCCTGGAGAGCCTGCGCGGCGGACTGGGGAGTGAAGGTCTGCCAGCGCCGTGCTTCGCTGTTGGCCAGCGCGATCATCACCAGGAACGGGGCAGCGGACGAAACAGGAATGCCGAGCTGATCCGCGCGGTCGTCACCGACGGTCCGCCTGAGCATGCCGTGGATGAGGTCGACGAATCCAGCGTGCGGCATGAGCGGTTGCGGCGCCGAGGCCAGGAGGTTCGCCAGCGCGCCGACCATGGCGGCGGTCAGGGCGCGCGAATTCTCGTCGGGCGGACCAATGGTCAAGTCAAGCAGGTGCCTCAGCTCCTGGGCGCTGTCGTGATCGGTGACGTCCCGGTAGAAGCTGTCGTCCTCCAGTCCCAGGAGATAGGCAATGTAATGCCAGTACTGGTACAGGCTGTTCTGCTCGACCTGCGTCAGTTCGATTCCGAGCGCGGTCAGAGCCCGGAAGGGCGTCAGGGTGAAGTCCAACCATGTGCGGGCCACATCCACCTGGCTGATCGGAACGCCCCACTCGGCTGCGTCCCACCCATGTTTGAGGGCACTGGATCGCATGCGTGCGTGCAGCAGCCGTACCTGGACGGTGGCTTGGTATCCGGGTGCTCCGCGCAGCAGCCCACCGGGCATGAGGACCTGCCTGGCCCACATGCCGGTTTCGGCCAGGCGCCGGGGCGCCATGGTGGTCAGCCGTCCGGTCTGGGTCAGCAACCTGGCGATGGCGGGCGAGGCGTAGGTGTGCACCAAGGCGCTGGAGATAGCGGTTAGTTCATACCAAAACGGCGACACTGAGAGCGCCGCGACCTCGCCGCGCCTGAGCATGTCGGGGTCCACCCACGCAGGCATGGTCTCCAGTTGCTGCAACAACGCGGTGATGGCCGGCGGGCGCTCGGTCAGGGTCTCCAAGCCGTCGGCAAGACCGGCGTTGAGGATGCGACGGCCTTCCTTTCCGAGCGCGTCCATCTCGACGATAACTGCGTCCGCCAACGGGTCACCGACCTTCAGCATCCGCACCATACGGTCGGCCTTGTCTCCATGCCGGACACGCGCCTCGTCCAGGTTGATCACGCGACCAGGAATTTCGAAGGCTTGATCTGTATGCGCCATTTCAGCGTCCTCCCCGCTCTCCGAACATTCAGGCCTTGATGAACTCGAGCAGGTCACTGCTAACCCGGTCCTTCTCCGTTGTGCACATACCGTGTGGAGCGCCTTTGTAGATCTTGAGTTTGGCGTTCTTGACCAGTTTGGCCGACAGCATGCCTGAAGCGGCAATTGGCACGATCTGATCGTCGTCGCCGTGCAGAATGAGTGTCGGCACGTCAATCTTCTTCAGATCTTCCGTCATGTCGGTTTCAGAGAAGGCTTTGATGCAGAAGTATGCCGCCGGCATGCCCGCCATCATGCCTTGCAGCCAGAAGGACTCCCGCACCCCCTCGGAGACCTTTGCCCCGGGGCGGTTATAGCCGTAGAACGGCATGCTGAGGTCCTTCCAGAACTGCGACCGGTCCGCGAGGACGCTGGTCCTGATCTGATCGAACACCTCGATCGGCGTGCCGCCAGGATTGCTCGCGCTCTTGACCATGACCGGCGGGACTGCGCCGATCAGAACGGCCTTCGCGACGCGCTTCGTACCGTGGCGACCGATGTAGCGCGCGACTTCTCCGCCCCCGGTCGAGTGACCCACGTGAATGGCGTCCTTCAGGTTGAGTTTCTCGACGAGTTGCGCTAGGTCGTCCGCGTACGTGTTCATCTCATTGCCTTCCCACGGTTGGCCTGAACGGCCATGACCGCGGCGATCATGCGCGATACAGCGATAGCCATGGTCGGCAAGAAACAGCATCTGGTCTTCGAAGGCGTCGGCGCTGAGAGGCCATCCGTGGCTGAACACCACAGGCTGTCCTTTGCCCCAGTCCTTGTAATAGATCGTCGTGCCGTCTTTGGTCGTGATCGTCGTCATGGAACCCCCTCCTTTTGTGTTTGTACCCTTCGGGAATCCTGAATGTTCCGCTCTTTCTGCAGCGAAGGCCGCGCCAGGCAGTGCGCCCGCCGCCACTATTGCGCTACCACCGATCAATAATTCACGTCGACTTAGGCTGGTCATCGGAACGCTTCTCCTCTCCCGTCGCCTCTGGTGCTCTTATGTTTCGACGTCACAATCCGAACGCCAATCGTCCGTTCAGACGCCTCCGACTACTGTTCGGCCGTCGCCTTGGTAATGGCCCTTCGCGCAGCCGATGTCCGTAGCGCGGCTCGAGCGTGAAACAGGCGGCCGTTTGCGGCCCCGACGGACATGCCCATATACCAGGAACTCGCCGTCGGTGACCGCCTTACATCTCCATAAACGACACTGTTCGCGTCACGGATTGGTTCCGTTCCTCAAAGTCGTCTCAACCAAAGACAACAGCGCTTCCCTGATGATCCAGGCCGTATTGAGTGCTGTTCTTCATTGGCGACGCCATAAGCGTCCCCCTTGTTTCACGATTCACAAATCCGGAAAGACAGTTTTGACGTTTAGTTTTGACGTTTAGTGAAGTGACAGATGGGCTGCCGTTATCAGAGAGGGGTGACACATCCGAAGTTATCTGTTACGGCCGCGCCCCTTGACGAGAAGTGTGTGACGGCGCATGATTCTTGCCGTGGATGCGGCAACACGCAGAAACCAGGAGCAGCCTGACGCTAAGACAAGAACCCTCGGCGATTTGCTTTATGCGAATAAGGCTAACTGTTCCGTATCCGAGAAGGACTGGTTCAGGCTCGTCCAGTTGATCGCCGCAGGCGATCAGCTTGCGCTCCATTCGCTTTACGAACAGACGCACCGAATCGTGTTTACATTGATCGTGCGGATAACCAACAGTCGTGAAACCGCTGAAGAACTGACGATCGATGTGTTCTACGACGTGTGGCGAAGAGCGTCGGCTTACGATCCAGCGGGTGGGTCCGTCGTCGGTTGGATCATAAACCAAGCACGCTCCAGGGCAATTGACCGATTGCGGTTTGAAAATCGAAAAAAGAGAGTTAACAATTATCTGGAGAATCCACGTATCACGACTGCAGCAAATGACCCGGAGCAGGCCTGCCAGGTTAAGGAGCAGAACTGGGTCCTGCAAAATGCCCTGGAGGTTCTCACGCCGGAAGAGCGGCAGGTGATCGAAAGCGCGTTTTTTTCTGAATTGACCTACCAGGAGGTGGCGGCAAAGTTGAATCAACCGCTCGGGACCGTGAAGACACGAATCCGCTCCGGACTTAGTAAACTCCGACAGAAGCTCGATGCGAAATTGAAGGAAATATGAGTTCGAAATCGGGTCAAAACGATCGAGAACACTTGGATTTGGTGTTCCAGTACGTCCTGCGGGCCCTCCCTTCGCGCGAAATTGCCGTCGCGGAAGCTCATATCTCTGCTTGCGCGGACTGCCAGCAGGAAATGAAAACGCTTCGACCAGTTATCGGGTCCTTTGTCTCTTGGCCAACCGATGTGCTGCGCCCATCTGCGTCTCTATGGGGCCCGCTTGCGCAGCGCATCGCAGAGGAAACGGGCAAGGAGCCGGTCTTACCACCGTTACAACTACCGGCTAAACCGGAATGGGAAGAAGTGGCGCCTGGGATCTCCTGCAAAAAGCTCGCGACAGATACGGAAAAACACTGCGTCAGCATGCTGGTACGGCTCGCGCCAGGAGCCGATTATCCGCCGCACCGCCATGCCGAAGTTGAAGAGCTGCATCTGCTTCACGGTGAGCTGATGATCGACGACAAGAAGCTGTACCCAGGCGACTACCACAGGGCCGAGTCCGACAGCGTCGATCATCGTGTCTGGACTGAGACCGGCTGCACCTGCGTTCTCCTTACGTCGACCAAAGACGTAATTCTTTGATTTCTTGTTGCCTCTTCCGGAAGAGCACTGGATCGCCCAAGAGGAGAAGTTTCCAATCGATTCGCTTCGGGATGTTCTGACGCCGCTTGGCTGGGATATCGTTCGCCGGCCACCGGGAGCGCGACGACGCCCCGACGAGTGTCCGACCCGGCCGAGGATCTTCTTCAGCGGGCCTGAAAATCCTGTCCGCGCCCTGCCGGAAACAGGGTCGCCGGGCATGGCCCGGCGGGACCGTATGCTCGCAAAATGGCCATCAGACGCCCTTGTCCAACGTATGACGGCTGCCTGTGGAAGCTCGGCTTGAAGGGGAGTCCAGACGCGCGCTCGTCCCCCGAGGCCCAGAAGTACTACCAAGCGGGCTGGACCCGGCGAAGGCGAGCCGTACTTCTACCTCGGGCGCTGGGACGACGTGCTGAGCGCCACTGGCGAGAGCCTGCCCCTGGCGTGGGAGATCGGCGAGTACAGCCCCATCGTGTTCGGGTCCTCCTGGCGGGGTCTCGCCGCGCTCAAGCTCGGACGTCTCGAAGAGGCCCGGCGTGTGCTGGACCGGGCGCTCACCTTCGCCACCTCGCGTCAGAGCACGGTTCCCTTCGCGCTGGTCTACCTCACCCAGGCTCGGGCGCTGCTGCACCTGGCCGGAGGGCCAGCTCGACGCCGCCCTGACCTCCGCCCGCAAGGCCATCGAGTTCGGCGCTCAGAGCCGCTTCCGGCTCGAGCTGGGCGCGGCGCAGCGCGTGCTCGGCCAGGTGCTGGAGGCTTCCGGCGATCACGCGCAAGCCGGCGCGGCCTTGGCGCAGAGCCTCGAGACGTTCGAGGAGATCCAGTCGCTCCCCGAGCTGGGACAGACCCTGCTCGCGTACGGGCGCTTCAAGCTCGGTGACGATGCCGCGGAGGGCCAGCGCCTGATCACCCGGGCGCGCGGCATCTTCGCCCGGATGGGCGCCGTCGGCTGGGTGGCCGAGACCGACACCGCGCCGGGCCCTCGCTGACCCCGCCGCCGCATGCCACGCGCTGCCCCTACGGCAACGTCGCGACCGCCAGGGCTGTGCCGTCGGCTCCTGGGGCGGCCGGCTTCCGAGTCTGGCACCTTATGTCACGTTGACGGGCCCCAAGGAAGGGGCGATCGCCTCCGGAGGCCATGGACCTCAGGGAAACCCGGTCCAATTCCCAGATTCCCACTCTATTCCCACATCGATTCCCAGTGAATTCCCACGCATTGACGTCAGTGGAAGGGCTCTGGGACAAGATGAGATTGACGCAGCGATTCAGACGACGTCTACCCCGAAGGTGAGGCGAGTCGATTTCGGTCGTTGCGGGCCCCTGATATGACCCTGCGACCGCCCCCTCTTTGACCCGCATGTTTCACCTATTTGGGAATCTTCCTGTAGCCTTCACCGGCCATGTGGGCGAGTATGAGCGCGAAGCGGGCCCTGACACAAAGAAGGGGGCATTTGATCGTGTGTTAAGCCTCTACGCAGCTAATCGGGCAATTCCCGCGAAGAGCATTTTGCTTTTCGGACGTGTGGGCTGTCGTAGAGGACGAGCACAAGCTTCCCATTCGCCACTGTGGAATTCTGGGCCACTCGTTCGGTGCCTAAATAGTGCCTATCGAGACTGTCATTCAAGCTCGCCAGCAATCACTCGGCCATCATCGGCAGTATTATCTAAGCCGCTGTCAGCATTGCCCATTCCTCACTCCCGCTCACTCTACGTTCCTCCTGCTCATACGTGCCTAGAAAGCCTGGCAGTCTTGGGGTCAGGGGTTCGAGCCCCCTCAGCTCCACCAAAATCTTGCGGGGCTACGGAGCAATCCGTAGCCCCGTTTGTTTTCCGACCACCCTCGGCGACCCCGACGGCAT
>WNFC01051325.1_pt1 | contig 12216 bp, 10 predicted proteins | sample 5400541 | NCBI WGS metagenome assembly WNFC01 (sample SAMN13153342, study PRJNA577476) | soil metagenome | isolation source: 120 cm saprolite under Douglas fir tree site 2 hole 2 replicate 1 | place: USA:California | collected 2015-04-18 | reverse complement strand
CAGAGCCGTCGCGAGTCCGCGCCGCTCGACCATATCGCCGAGCGGCGCAAAAAACAGAAGTCCCAGTGCGTAGCCGACCTGAGTGAGCATGGGGATATCAGCGGTCTCGCGCACAGTCATATGAAGGCTGCGAGCGATCTGACTCAGGAGCGGCTGACAGTAGTAGAGGTTAGCGGCAGTGACGGCAGCAGCTATCGCCATCGTGACGAGTTGGAGGTTACTCAGTCCACCAGAGCCGGCCGAGGGGGGCTCGGAGACACGCGCGCGGACCGATTCGGATTTAACTCCCAGTGCTTCTGCTCCGACCTGGACCTATACGCCTTGACCCGTCGAGTAACTTGCGGGCCGCGAATTTGGAACTGCATGATAAACGACTAGGACAATTATCGCGCCGATCACGGCCACCACGATGCTCGACAGGTTCACGCCCGTAACGCCGGCAAAACCAAGCGCCGTAAAAATCGCTCCCCCGATGATTGCTCCCAAGATGCCCAGGAGAATGTCCCGCACCAGCCCTTCGCCGGTGCGATTCACAATTTTGCTGCCGATGAAGCCGGCGATGAGTCCGACGATCAACCATGGCAGGATTCCCATGATGGATCCTCCCTCGGAAGTCCTCTCAACGTTCTGCGCATCGTACAATCTGTCGTCATTTGAGCATAGCCGCCCCCCGAGGCCGGTACGGATGCCGCCGATCCACGGTGGCGCCGACGCGGGCGACTAATTCGCCATTGCTCCGACCTGCGTGTTCATGCCCGCGCTGGTGTTGGACTTAGTTGCACCGTCAGCGTAGCTCTCGAGGGAGAAGCCGCAAAGCTTGACTAAAGGGGAGACAGAGAACGGATGAGCCTTTGTGGTGCCTTCTGGCGCGACCGGTTTGATCGTTCTTCAAATTGGGGTAATGCTTTGCACGGATCGCGTCCGCTGCGCTCAGGCAGATAGCGTATAGGGTCAAAGAGGTGATGAGCAGCGACGTAATCACCACCATCGGCCCCCGATATGCCGTTGGTTGAGGCTGCACGTTCTGCTGAAGCGGAAGATAGGTTGCCTCCCGGTTGTCGAGAGCGGACAACTCGTGGGTATTCTGACCGAGGGAGATTTCGTCGCTATTTTTGCGCGAAAGGGTTCCTGAGACTCCAGACGAGAGGCTACGATTATGACCTTAATCCTGGGAGCAGTAGCGTACGATCCGAAGGTTGTTACTATTTGGGAAGGCTTCAAGCGTTACCTCCAGCAGCAAGGCTTGAGCTTCGACTACGTGCTGTATTCCAACTACGAGCGTCAGGTGGAGGCGCTGCTTGACGGGACGATACATGTTGCCTGGAACTCGCCTCTGGCATGGGTTCGGTCCCGAAGGATGGCTCATGCCAGGCATCTCAGCGTTCACCCGATTGCGATGCGCGATTCTGACTGCGACTTAGCATCTCTGATCGTGGTTCGTGCTGATTCTCCGATTCATGGTCCCGCCGATCTTCGCGGAAAAACTGTCGCTGTTGGAGCGGCGGATTCTCCCCAAGCTACACTTATTCCGCTTTCCTATCTTCGCGAGCAAGGCCTCGTGCCAACGATCGACTTTAGCGTCCAGCGCCATGACCTACTCCGCGGCATGCACGGCGATCACATAGGGGGTGAGCGTCAAGCGGCAGCCGCGCTGATGGCAGGCGCGGCCGATGCGGCTTGTATGATCGAGAGCAACTATCATTTTTTCAACGCCGAAGGAGTACTCCGGCCTGGAAGCACTCGAGTTCTTTCTCGTACTCCTTGTTACGATCATTGCAATATGACCGCCGGCCCTGTCCCCCCTTCGGCCCTGATTGAGCGATTCCGCGAACTGCTTCTGGGGATGTCATACGCGGACCCTGACGTGCGGTTGCTATTTGACCTGGAAGGGCTCAAGGCCTGGAAAGAGGGCCGCGAGGAAGGTTACGAACAGCTGGAGAGTGCGGTCGATGCCTTGGGCTTTTATGATCGCCAAGGAAACATCACCTGCATAGATTAGGATCGCGGATCGTAAGAACACTAGATTCAGCAAACTATGAGCAGGGTCGCGCGCGCTTGGTTACCGAATCCGATCCCGTATGAATAGGGACCCGTGGATCCACATTCGCCGTCCTTTATCGGCAACGCGCGATCTTCGCCCAGAGCCTGTGATTGTCAATCGCAAAATTCTCAAGTAAGTTCTCGCTGGAATGTCCAGGAGCGCGCGTGTCTTACAGCCGGGCTGGGTTGCACCGATCGAGCCGCATTCGCATGCGCTCGCCGTGATGGCCAAGGCGCCAGTACCCGGCAGCGTCAAGAGTCGGCTCGTCCCCCCCCTCGACCCACATGAGGCGGCTTCGCTCAATCGCTGTTTTCTCCGCGACATCTGCGCTTCGATTGAGTCGCTGGGATCGCATTGGGGTGGGCACGGATTGATCGCTTATACGCCGGTTGGATCGGAATCGGCCTTCGACGGGCTATTGCCGGACTCATTCCATTTACTCCCGCAGCGCGGCAAGGATTTGGGAGAGCGGCTCTTCCACGCCGCCTGCGACCTTTTGAATGCGAACTACGAATCGGTTTGTCTTATCAACTCGGACAGTCCAACGTTGCCGCGGTCGATTCTGGCGGACGCGATCGCTCATTTGAAAATGGCGGACGACAGAATCGTGCTCGGTGGGTCAGACGACGGCGGCTATTACCTCATCGGGCTCAAACACGCGCATCGCCGTGTCTTCGAAGACATCAACTGGAGCACCTCCGCCGTATTCTCTCAGACGGTTGACCGGGCCGCCGAAGTCGGACTCGAAGTCGTCAGTCTCCCCCAATGGTACGACGTCGACGATGCGTCCTCGCTGCGCCGGCTGGCTATCGAGCTTTTCGGCGATAATAGCGCGCGTGACGGCCGGGGCGGCAGCGACGCTCCTTTTACTCGTGATTTTCTTCGCGGCTTGATTGCTGATGGATTGGCTGCACGCCTTGATCTCGCTGACCTCCTCGACATAAAAACCAGCGGATGACTGGGCCGCGCACGACCGTGGCCTGGTTAAGTGTCGCAGGAGTCGCGATAATCGCACTCACCTCCGCCGGTCTATACTACGAAAGCCGCGATCGAATGCCGTGGTACTTCGGCGTCGCGCCCCAGCATCTGCCACGCTTCATCGCTGCTGTCCTGGCTCAGGGGATAATCTACCTGGGGGCCGTTCGGTTGGTCTTACGGCGAGGACGCGCAAGATATGCACTTGCGGTGATCCTCGGAGTCGCGGCGATTGCGCGGCTTCCGGTGATGCTTTCGACGCCGTGGCTGTCAAACGACGCCTACCGATACATCTGGGACGGCCGCGTTCAGGCCCACGGCATAAACCCCTACCGCTTTGCTCCATCAGATCCCCATCTAACCACTCTGCGAGACGCCGCTATCTATAACAACATCAACCGCCGCGAGTACGCACACACTATCTACCCTCCAGTCGCCGAGATGCTCTTTTTCGTGATCACGCGAGTGAGCGAGTCGATTGTCTGGATGAAGGCGGCGATGGTTGCTTTCGAGGCGCTCGCCGTTTGGCTCCTTATCCGTTTGCTGATCGGACTCCGCCTCTCTGCAGAACACGTGATCATTTACGCATGGAACCCGCTGGCACTGTGGGAATTCGCCGGCAGCGGCCACCTTGACGCAGCCGCAGTAGCATTCATCGCGCTGACACTGCTTGCACGACATCGCGAACGTCCTTTCATAACCGGGTTCGGCCTTGGCTGCGCGACCATGATCAAGCTCTATCCTGCAGTCTTGTTTCCGGCCCTGTACCGCAGATGGGACTGGAAGATGCCCGCGGCGTTTGTAGCGACAGTGCTCGGCAGCTACGTACCCTATTTGGGTGTCGGTACCAGGGTAGTCGGCTTCCTCCCCGTCTACTTGAGGGAGGAGGGCCTGAGCAATGGAACACGCTTCTACTTGGCTGACCTTCTTCGTATTGGCCTCAAAGTTCAATGGTTGAGTCCCATGCGTTGCTTGGTCGCTGTTGGGCTGCTGCTCGCGGTGGCAACAGCCTTCGTTTTCGCTCGAAGCCTTAACGGACACCGCGGTTGGCTTGTCGGCGCAGTCACCATGGCCACAACCTTCTCGATTCTGTTTTCGCCTCACAATCCTTGGTATTTCGCTTGGGTCCTGCCGATTCTTTGCGCATTGCCCTATGCACCTATGATCTATCTTGTGACTGCGAGTCCATTGCTGTATCTGACGCTGATGGATAGCAGCGCCGGAATGTTGTTGCGAATCAACACAGCGCTTTACCTCTCGTTCGCTATGTTCGTACTTCTCGACCTCGTGGCACGCAGGTGGCGCGGCCAGCGATTTGGCGTGATACCGTGGGACACGACGCCCCGAGAAACGCGATGAGTACGCCGTCCGCGGATAAGCCACTTCCCGCTAAAGCGCATTACTTCGAGCTCGCCGAGAGCGAGCTCAAGCCGATCGCCGATCACGAGCCGGTGTGCCTGTATCTCGAGACCACGAACCGCTGCAACCTGCTGTGCCAGACTTGCCCGCGCACGTTTGAGGACCTCGAGCCCCCGGCCGACATGAGCTGGGACTTGTTTACCTCGATCGTTGATCAGTTTCCCAGGATTGCGCGCGTCGTCCTGCACGGAGTGGGCGAGCCCATGATGGTGCGCGAATTGCCGCGCATGGTGCGTTACCTCAAAGAGCGCGGCACTTACGTGCTGTTCAACACCAACGGTACGCTGCTGAACCGGCGCAAGGGTCGCCAGCTTATCGACGCCGGGCTCGACGAACTGCGAGTTTCGCTCGACGCGGCACTCAAGGTAACAGCGCCGCGGGTTTCTCTGTGGCTTACCGGGCTAAAGGAAACGATGGAACAGTTGCCGGCCTTCGTCCGGCTAGCGTACGAACTGGGGGTGTCTGAGGTCTATCTCCAGCGCCTGGTTTTTTTTCCCGGCGGTATAGGGCTTGCCCGCAGGCAATCGGCGCTGTTCGACCAGCTCGAGGCGCGCGATGAGGAGCTTTTGCGTGAGGCCCAATCGCTATCTGCATCGCTGGGCGTCACCTTCAACGCGTCTGGAGCGGCCGATCCAAGTACAAGCGTTACGAAAAAGGGTTCGCGCAACCCGTGGTCGCTATGCCGCCGACCGTGGACGCTGATGTACTTCACCGCGAACGGCCGCGCGCTGCCATGCTGTATCGCGCCGTTCTCAATGCGCGGTTACGATAGTTTCACGCTTGGCGACGCGACCCAGCAAACGCTGCGCGAGATCTGGAACGGCTCGCGCTATGAGGAATTCCGCCGCGCATTGCTCAGCGACCGTCCGCACCCCGCATGTTCCAACTGTGGCGTCCGTTGGAGCCTGTGACGGTCGAAGTGGCGGCGGCGGGCGGCCGTGGTCGATCAGGCGAAATCTCCGCACTACTCCGCGACGCGGGTGTATCCGTCGTAATCCCGGCTCTCAACGAGGAGGATTGCATCGGCGATGTCGTTCGCGCGGTGCCGCGTCCACCAGCCACTGAGATAATCGTGATCGACAACGGCAGCGACGATCGCACGGCCGAGCGGGCCCACACGGCCGGCGCGCGCGTGGTCGCCGAACCCGCTCGAGGTTACGGGCGCGCGTGCCGGGCCGGTATCCGAGCGCTGTCGCCAGATTGCGGTGTCGTGGTCTTCCTTGACGGTGACGGTAGTGATTGCCCGGAGCTGCTGCCGCCTCTGGTTGGGCCGATCCTGAACGGTGAGTACGATTTCGTGATCGGATCACGTCTGCGCGGCGTTCGCGAGCCAGGCAGCATGAACCTGCCGCAAATCGTCGCCGGACGGCTCGCCGGTTTCGCTTTGCTCGCTCTGTACGGCGTCCGCTATACCGATATGTGTCCGTTTCGCGCGATCCGGCGCGATGCGCTCGAAGGGCTCGCGATGCGCGAGGAGACATACGGTTGGAACCTCGAGATGCAGATGCGGGCCGCGCGGGCCGGACTCAGAATACTTGAAGTACCGGTCAATCACCGCCGCCGCACGGGCGGCGCCTCCAAGGTGTCCGGAAATCCAGTCGGCACGCTCAAGGCCAGCGTGCGGCTTATTGCGACCTTTGCTCGCCTCGCGCTCGAACGGCCTGGCCCGGTTCACTAATCAATGGCGTGCCATCACGATCGTCGTGCAAGCCGAGTCGCTTTTGGGCAGATCGCGCGCCGACGCCATCCGGACGTCCAGTCTGCGTAGCTCTCCTCGCACCACGGGGCAGTAACTGTCGGGCTCCGAGAGAGCTCCCTGCAGGCGCCGGCGCCCCGCACATCCTCCGCGGCACGGGTCACGGAACGCGCACGCCTCGCATGCCTTCGGAAGCGCTCGCGCCTGTGCAAAGGGTGGTGTGTCGACGATTCCTTCTCCGCAAGCGAGCAGCTCCGCCAGCGTTTGGCCGCCACCCGGCCAGTAGACACACGGCTGAATGGTCGCTCGCGGCGTCACGCGAACCGTGGCGAAGCCGCATCCACCGTTGCGCGGCGGCATCCCTGCCATCGCTCGTAACAGCGGCTCGCCAATAGCCACGGCGTCAGCTTCGGCGAACAGCTTGATGAAACCGGCCCAGTACTCCTCGTAGGTCAGCGCATACAAATCTGAGCGTACTGCCTGGTAAACGTTAATGCGCAACGGTGCGCCGAACCTCTGCGCGACCCTTGCGATTTCCGCAAGCCGCAGATGGTTCGAGCGCATCATCACCGCGACAATTGTGACCGGCACCCCAAGCCGCACGCATCGCGCAGCCTGCTCGTGTACCAATTCCCAATTGCCTGGCCCCCTTTGGAGGTCCTGTTCCTGTTCGTTGGGATAATCTAGCGAGAATTCGATATCGTGAAAGGCGCGCAACTCGCCGTCGGAAAGAATCGCCACGCTGTGGCCGTTTGAAGTTATGGTGATCTTGATGTCTAGTTTTCGCAGGTAACTCAGGATGGTTTTGAACTCCGGATGCATTCCGTTTTCGCCTGTGCCGAGATTGATGGACCTGACCTGAAGCCGCTCCAGGACGGAACGAACCTGAGCCAGCGTCAGTCGATCAGTGCGCGTGGGGTCGCGGTAGCAAAAGGAGCAGGCAAGGTTGCACTCGTTGGTCAGGCCAATACCAAGTGCGAACCCTTCAGACATGGAGAGCTACATCCCACTGTTGCGAGGCGAGTCCCGTTTAGGCCGCCAGCTCGATAAACCTGGCGCGCCATCCGCTCGCCATCGCCCCCGTACGTTCCCAGCGCAGCATCATCGCGTCCAATCCGAGGCTGCGACCCGGCGCGGTCATGATAAACATCACCTGGATAGCGAAGATGAAGAAATATGTCCACGGCCACTCGCTTGGCGAAAGATATAGACCCAGCCATAGATTGAGTGCCATCAAAGCGCCGAGCATTCCTCCGAGGCGCGTGAACAAGCCCAGGATGAGAGATACCGCTATCAGAACCTCACTCAGATAGACCTGAGGTGCGAAAAAATAGAAGTGTGGCAAGACGACGTTCTTAACAAAATCTCGTTGCACTTCCGACGACGCGTATACAGTCATCGCCTTCATCCACTGCATCAGACCACCGCTGCCGTCCGGGTGGTCGGTGTAGGTAGGTGGAAGCTTCCAGAGCGATTGTTGCCACCACATCGCGCCGATGCAGACTCTCAAGACCCAGGTCACGAGGTGGCGTATCGATCGCTGTTCCTGGTCTTGAATAAGGTTGATTGCGGCGATCAAAATGCTCCCGGCCAGCAGCAGCCAAAAGAACAATGTGGTCCAGCTACCCTGGATGAGGAACGTCCCGACATCGGCAAAAGGATTCACGCGCATCGGCTGTCTCCTCTTCTTAGATCGAGTCGGTCACCAGTTCGCCGCCCCATTTTCCGTTTGTTCACCAAACGAAGAGCCTATTCGATAGCGCCGCCTCTGCACCAAGATGCCGTGGATTTTCAGCCGATCTCAAACTTCTTAGTTTCAGGGTCTTAACCTAGACCGTTCCGCAGCGAACTTGAAATAAGCCGCGCATCGTCTGCTCTTCTCGCATGATGCTCGAATCGCTGACGGAAAGCTTTAACTGATGGGCGTCTCGGTCGGGGGTTCAAATCCCTCACGGCGCGCCAAAACAGACGTTCAGGATTCCGGTGGCGACGCGGAGCGCGGCCGGCCAGAAGTGAGAGCTGCCGGGGAAGAAGGTTCGGTAGGATGCGACGGCCTAAGCATCCGCCTTGGGGTCTTTGGTTGACACGCGCGACGAGCACCATTTATCGATCTCTTCGACGTTGAAACGCCAGTGCCGGCCGATGCGAAACCCCGGAATCTGATTGCGCTTCAACAGCCGATGAATCGTCGAGCGAGTTACGCGCAGATAGTCCGCGACCTCCTGAAGGGTCATCATCGGTCTTGACGCCGAGCTTTCGGCACTAGCCCGGCGATTTTTCTCATCCTCACTCTGCTCTTCCACCAATTCCATGGCTCCATACTTTGCGCTACTGGGTGGCAATCCTTAGTTGCGCTCGCGCGTCCGCTCACTACGGGAAACCCGGATCAGGACGATGGACTACCCAGCGACGGCTTTACATTTGAGTCCTGGTTCAATTGCGGCGAGAAACGTGGGCGGGCGCGTGCTCTCGACGATTCGACGCTAGGGCTAGACGCTTTATTCAGTCGAGCCGTTTTCAATTCGGTGCACTGCCATTGACTATATTTGACCTGTAACGAGCGGCATCCATCCGGTACCGCCGCGCCACCGAATAGGACTAAGGTCCAACTTCTCAAGACGCTGATCTCTTGTCAGAGTTTTTACGCAGGCTGGCGGTACTGACCCCCCGCAAGGCCTGTCACGCGAGCAGGGCCGAGCCGAGTTGACTATCGGGTTCCCCCGCCCGGATGAGGCTCGGCTCTCTCGCACCTTCCTCAACGAAGACTGAAGGGAATCGGCGAAAGAATCATCGCAGCTATCGTCAGGCGGGCGATCTTCGAGACGCGAGATCGAGGATGACTAGGAGACGATGAGCGGACCGTAATTTCGGCCGCTCGACGTCTATTGAGCCGCTTGGGGACCCGGAGACGCGTGGCCGAGCTCAGCCAGCCGCTTCGCGTAACCGGCTGCCTTCCCCGGGTTTCCTGCGCTCCGGTAAAAGCTCACCAGGGCGGCGAGCGTGTCGCAGTCATAAGGATGCCTTACGACGTCGTCCTCGAGCACCTCGATCGCCTCGCCATTACGCCCGGCGTCGTTGAGCGCCACCGCATACACGTACACAAAGCGCGCGTTCGCAGGATCAAGCCGCGCCGCCCCCGCCAGATGCTCGAGCGCCTCCGGCCCGTGTCCCTGGCGCACCAGCAACAGGCCGAGCGCATGCTGGAGCGAGGCGTCGTTCGGTGAACGGACGATAGCCTCGCGCAGAACGCGTTCGCCATCGGCCTCCCGCCCGAGTTCGCGATCGAGATCGGCCAGGTTCACCGCCGCTGGCGCAAAGGATGGATCGAGCGCGAGCGCCGTCGTAAGTTCGCGCTTCGCGTCGGCAAACCGTTTCTCACTGGCGAACAACGACGCGAGATTGCCATGGGCCTCCGGCCGGTCCGCATTCAATTCCTGCGCGGCGACATATTCCGCCGTGGCCCTTTCGAGCGCCGCCGCTACGTCCCCTGGCAAAGCGTTCGCAGGCACACCCGCAAGGGCCTCTGCCGCCTCGATACGCACCGCGCGCACAGAGTCATTGAGCAGAAGCACCAGCGCGCCGGGGTCCGCTCGCGGGTCCGCGTCAGGCAAGGCGCGGGCGGCAGCGCGCCTGACCAGCGGCGAAACGTCGCGCGCGCCATCGCGCAGCGATGCCGCGTTGACAGAACCCGGATCATTGACGATGAGCGCGAGCGCGCTCGCGCGCGCTATCGCCGGCTGCTCGCGGTCCGCGATCAGTTGCGCGAGCGATCTTTCGGCCTCCGGAGCGCCAATCGATCCTGCATGCAGAGCGTCGGCGAACCGTTGAAATCCCGCGGGTCCGTGTCCGTACCACTTCGCCAGCTGATCGGCCGCCCACCTGGCGGGCTTCTCTCGATGGCATCCGTTACACGCGTTGGGCACGCCGATCTTCAACGAAAGATCGGGGCGTGGGATCCGGATGCTGTGATCGCGCCGCGCATCCACGACCATGTAGGTTCGCGTTGGCATATGACATTCGACGCATTGCGAACCGGGAGATGCTGGCCTGTGAAAATGATGCTGCGCGGAATCATATTTCCGAGCCGCATGGCATTGAAGGCAGACGCCGTTGCCAGGCGCGCGAAGCTTCAGGCTATGAGGCTCGTGACAGTCGCTGCACGTCACTCCTGCATGGAACATCCTGCTCTGAATGAACGAGCCGTATTCGTACACTTCATCCTTGATCTGCCCGTCCGGAAAATAGAGGTTGTCATCGAGCAGCGCGACCCGGTAGTCATCGCCGACCGGCTGACCGTGCACGTAGTCTTCATGAATCTGGCTTCGCCGCGAATGGCATCGCGCGCACGTCTGAACTTCGCGCTCGGAGGTGCGCGGCGAACTGCGGACCACGTTTCCGCTCGCACGATCGACCTTCCAGCTCACTGCGCGGCGCTCGTTGAGCGCAATCAGCAGCCCATGATTCGCCTCGTAGCGGCGCCAGTCTCCGCTCTTCGCCGCCCACGCCACGTGATTCGAGCCCGGACCGTGGCATGCCTCGCAGGCGACGTCGATCTCGGCATACGACGTGGCAAACGTGCGGGTATTGAGATCGTAATTCTTGCGTAGGTTGGTCGAATGGCAGTCGGCGCACATGAAGTTCCAGGTTTGATCGATTCCGGTCCAATGCAGCGGATTGCCGGCGCTTAACTTCAGATCGGAATGCAGATCGAACCAATGTTGGCCGCCGCTTTCGCGAGGGCGGCTGTCCCACGCGATCCCGAGCGCCTGGAGCCGGCCGCCCGGCAGCTCGATCAGGTATTGCTGCAGCGGCGAGACGCCGAACGTAAATTTGATTTCATAGTCGTGCAGCGCACCATCCGGCCCGTCGGTCCGTACCATGAACTTGCGGCCGCGCCGGAACAATCGTGTCGCCGCCGCCCCATCGGCTATACTCGCATCGTTGAAGTCGCCAAGCACGGTCGAGTCGCTTGCCGGTTGCATGGCGAGCTCGTGATGCGACCCCTTCCACAGTTTCAACTCACGTTCGTGGCATCCGCCACAGGCTACCGCGCCGACGAAAGTGGCCGCGGGGACGGAGGATACGATGCGAGGAGTTGCGTGAACTTGGGGCGACCGACGGCTCATCGTACGCGCCCCGAGAACGATCGCCGCGAAAACTGCCGCGGCGATCAGCAGGAACCATGTTCGTGGGCCAAAGCCGCGTGACGCGGCTTTTAGTGGCGATGCCTGCGAAGGTTGCTGTGGGACACGAGCCGCCCGACCAGATTTGGACGGCGTCTTTGCGCGTTTTCGCTTCCTGGCCAAGGCGATTGGTGACGCTCAAGTCGAGCGTGCGAAACCACGCGTGACAAGTGCCGCGGCGATCTTATGATTTCAGCTCTGACGCGGCTACCGCATCCGCCACCCGGCCCGCGCGGCGCGGATTTGTCTTTTGCGCCGGCGCAGTCCTCAGCTTATCCAGCCCCGGTCCTGGAATCTGATTCTGAGCTGCTCCGCAATTTCGTCGGCGGTCGCCTTGGCTCTCCCCTCGAGTCCGCTCCTGCCGCTCGTCTCGCTATAGATTTTCGCCCCGCCGACAACGATCAGGCCGATCGGGTTGGCAGTGGCAATCGCCACCGCGGCCGGCACGACCATCCCCGGGGTTTTGTTTCCGGAAGAGGTTAGTGTTCCTGACCCGAGTTTGCGCCAGCCTTGAGGCGTGACCGCATAGCCTTCGACCACCGTATCCATCTCCGAAGTTCCTGCACCGAATCCGATGACGAAGCGTTGGACGGCGCTCCCACTTTGTACCGATACCAGGTAACCGCGTATTACGCCGTCGCCAACTTGCGGCGACGATCCCGGCCCGGCCTGCACGGCAGAAAGTCCCATCGCGTTGATGTCCGCGACCAGATTGGTGGCGATGAGCGCGCCGAGCTGCCGGCCCTGTTCGATTTGCGCGGCCGTCGGTGGCGTGCTCGGCGCACCGACCTCGCCGCCGATCGAGGAGTTTGTGGGCATGTCGGCGGAATTGGCGACGAAGCTATAGACCCAGATCTGATTGGGCCGCGCGAGCCCCGGGCTGCTCATCGGCGTTTGCTGAG
>WNFC01017808.1_pt1 | contig 12217 bp, 16 predicted proteins | sample 5400541 | NCBI WGS metagenome assembly WNFC01 (sample SAMN13153342, study PRJNA577476) | soil metagenome | isolation source: 120 cm saprolite under Douglas fir tree site 2 hole 2 replicate 1 | place: USA:California | collected 2015-04-18 | reverse complement strand
GAACCCGTAGCCCTTCGCATCGTTGAACCACTTCACAGTACCAGTCGCCATTGCTACCTCTCCGTGGGACACCCCCCGCCGATTATCGAAAACCAAATTTCTTCGCGAGCAACTCGCCGAACGCCGCTGGCGACAACTTGGACGCCTTGGTAACATGCTGGGTCGGGGCGGCAGCGGCGGGCTGGGGGGGTTGTGGCGCAGCGGCTACTACTACCGTGGCGTCGGCCATGCCCGCGGCGGCGAGCTCCTGGGTGTAGGCGTCGCTGCCCAGCTGCGTCGGGGGCTGGTTCGCCTCCTGGCGCTTGCGGCGCCGCGCCGCCTCCTGATCATCACGCAGCGTACGCGAGGGACGCGGGGCTGGAATCGCAAAGGAACCGGGCTCCCGAATTTCGATCCCCTCATAGAGACCGCCGTAACCGCCAACTCCCTGCTTGTCCGCCTGCGCCCGGAGCTCGTCGGAGGACGCCGCGAGCGTTTTCTCCCTGGTCATCCTGGCCGCCTCCAACTTCGCAATGCGCGCGGACTCCACGGCGGCTTTCTCTCGGCGCATCTGCGCAATCGCGATCCTGTTCATCTCCGCCTTGCGCAAGCGTTCGCGTCGGGCGAGTGGATCTGGGTTGTTCCAGGGCCGCTGCATGGTATTGGGGGCGGGCCTCTCGCCCAGCTCGTACCCGAACTCGGCGTAGAACCCAGCCAGCTCATCCGGGGTCATCGCGTCCAGGTAGATGGGCTGACGCGCGGCAGGCCGCGCGGGTGGTTGTGCTGTCGGTGGTGCGGCTGGTGCAGGAGCGGGCGGGATCGCCTGCGGGGTCGGTGTCGGCGGCCTCCACGCGCGAAACGCGCGCATCTCTTCGGGGGTGAGCAGTCTTGCAGGCATGTGTGAAACCTCCTCAGTTCAGCAGCCCCTGTTGTGTGGCAGCGACGGGCAGGAGCTTCTCCAGAGGCGCCCAACTCCGACCACCATCTGCGCTGCCGATTTGCCTGTGACACGACGGGCAAACCAGGACGATGTGCATTGGGTCCGGGGTCGCGCCGTCACGAACCATTATCGCGGCACCGCAACATCGCATCGTCGGCAGATCTAGCGGAGAGAGTGGCACTGACATCTCGGTAGTTGCAGCGGCGCTCACCGGAAGCCGAGCAGGTGCCCAGGTGTTGTCGGGCAAGGGCGAGGCGGGGAGTGCGGGCGAGCTGGGGAGTTCGCCGTCTAGACCCTGCGCGTGGGCCACTTCAAGGTCTGCAAGCGCGGACCGCAGTTCCTTGGTGATCTGCTCGTGACTCATGGTGGTCAGCTCCAGGTTGATGTCGACCTTCGGCGCAACCTTACCGATCGCAATCGCTGCGTTCGCGACATCAACCGACTTCCCTTGGAACCGCGCGACCGCGCCGAGCAATTTCAGCGCATCTGCCGGAGGTACGCCCTCCACCGATGCCTTTTCGGTAATCGTGACGAGCGCAACGCCGAACTTCTCCAGTCTGCCAGCGATGTGCAACAGGTTCCCGGCGCGGGTGAGTGCCGCGGCGGCCATCTTCGCGGTGTACTGGCGCTGCCGTTCGGCTTCATCGACTGGAACAGGAGGAGGATGCGTGGCCTGGAGCTTCTCCTGCTCGATCATCTGCGCCTTCACCGCGGGCCACGCGGTCACGGCGGTACCGCGGCAGACCCCAGCTTCACGCGCAGCTCTGGAGCAGTTGCCGCCGCACTTGCGCAGCGCGATCTCCAACGCGGCGCGCCTTTCTTTCGACAACCTGACGCCCGGGCCGCCCACACGTCACTCCTTGAATTTCTCGAGGATGCGCGGCTGCGACGGCGGAGGCTTGTCGATCACGTTCTTGCGGTTCGTCACCGCGGCCGACTCGTAGTGGCCGGAATGACCCGGAGCGTTCATGGGAACGCCGCAGTGTGTGCACAACTCGATCCTGGGTTCCTGCGTGACGACATCGCCAACGTCGCCTTCCGCGCCCAGACCACCTCTCTGGCTGATGCCGTCGAGTGAGTAGGTCGGCAACACCTTGGCGTCGATCGGTACCGTCATGTGGACCTCGTGGAGGTGGTGCCTGGCTTTCGCTTGCGTTTGGAGTTCAAGTTGCGGTTGTGCCGGCGGGCCTCTTTCACGGCCTGTTCTGAGAAATCGGGTGGCGTGTGGACGTGCCGCGGATCCTGTTCGACCAACAAGTCCTTCGGCATCGTGTCGTCCTCCACCCTCCCCCCGAGGGGAAATGCGCCGGGTGAGGTCTCGCAGCCTCTTTGCCCGCCGGTCTGCGGCCGGCGAGGACGCCACCCCGGCGCGGGTAGCGACCGCTTCTCTTCGGCGCCCGGAAACATACGGCCGCATGATTGATCGATCAATGTAATGAAACGCCGCCATCGCCCCCACCACTACTGAATTACAATTCTTCGGATTTGACTTAATCCTATCGATCACCTAGGGTGCCCGATCACCTCGAGAGGCCATCGGAGCTGGGCGCTCGAGGAGGGACGGAGTACCTGCCGGCAATCGCGGTGGGTCCTGCAAAAACCTCCGGGGAAGGGCGGTCCAGCTCCAGGGCCTTACAAGCCCGAGGCACTCCACGCCCACCTCGCTAGCCGTCGTTCGAGGTGGGTCGTGTCCCTGCTTACAGAAGATCGTTTCGCCGGCCGTCTTGCCGTCACCGTTCACGAGCTGGGCGAGCTGCTCGGCATCGGCACGTACGTCGCGTACCAAGTCGCTGGGCGGATTGGCGTGCGAGTCGGCCGTGGCAAGCGCGGCACGATCGTCGTTCCGATCGAGCGCGTGAAGGCGCTTCTGAGCGGTGAGTTGCAGCCCGACAGCCCGCCGCCATCATCCACGGCGCCCGCGACCTCCACCTAGAAACGCTGCGCCCCGCGACGGCTGCCAACCGCGCGGGGCGCTGGAACTGATCCGACTCCGGGTAGGAGACGACGTGCAGCACCCGTCTACCACATCTTCGGTTAGCGAGCGACTCGGACCGCAAGTCGCTACTGATGCGGCCTCCTCAAACCGGTACGCGCCCCCTTCCCCGAACCCCGATTCCCGGATCGAGTTCTCGAGTGGGCGGAGCCCCGCCGCGATCCCCCGCCCAGATCCCGCCTCCTTGATAGCGGGGCTGGGTGCAACCCAGAGATCCAAAAACTCGCGCTCAGACCCATCACCCGACGACATTACGTCCGCGGAGCTCGACTTCATGTGGCCCGTTCTCACGAACGTGCCTTCCGGGCTTGCGCTGTACCGCTTCTCGTGGACCGTGCCAGACAGCTACCTCGAGCTCCAGCTGATGCGTGACGCCGCGGTCGAGGCGACCCGCGAGCTTGCCGGCGCAAAGCTCGTGCTCGACCTGAGCCCCAAAACCGGCAGGCTCCATCTCTACGGTCTCGGCCTGGGCACCGAGGACGAGCTTCATGCGGCGACCGCGAAGTGGCGTTCCATCACCGGAGCGCACCACGAGGCGTGCAGGACCAACCCGATCACGGGAGCCCGCGGCTACTTCGATGAAGTCGAGAGCAAGGGCACGTGCAGCTCGAAGGTGGGCGAGAGGTTCGAGACGAACCTGAGGCGTACAGTGACCTACGGCCTCAAGCCGCTGCCCGACGGCTTCCGGTACAGCGTCGCCGAGCGCGTGGTGGTCGCCAGCGGAGTGTTCGCTCCCGTCTGGGCCGAGGTGGTGCAGAGGCTCGGCCTTCACGCTCCCTACCGCGCACCCAGCAGGAAGAAGCCGGCCCTCCGGGCGACCTGCGCCGGCTGCGGCAAGCCGCTCCCTGCACATCGGCGGCGGCACAAGCTGTACTGCAACGACGCCTGCAAGCAGCGGGCGCGTCGCATCGCGTACCGTCGGCGATACCCGAGGTACCGGCCGCGGCTGGTCACAGACCCCGCTCTCCGTACCGAGCTGATCGAACGGTTGCGCGTTCACGAGCGCTTCCTGCGCGAGGGCGGCGGCATCGACGTGCTCGAACAGCTGGGCACGGCGAAGTCCGACGCCGAGGCGGAGGCGCAGCTCGCCCGGCTGGTCGCCGCGAGCATCTTGCGCTTCTGCATGGACGACAGCGGATCCGGAGAGGTCTGCTACGAGCTGGTGCCCACCAGCGACGGCAAGGTGAACGAGGATCGGGACAACTCCGGCGTCGAGGTGAGCGAGGCCGCGACGTACACCGACCCAGGTACTCGCATCGAAGGTACCGGGCATCCGCGGCCGGACTGGAATCGGCTCATGTTCGGGGGCGATGGAGTGATCCCGCCCTACCCGGGAACCGTGGTGTGCCCGGAGTCGAAAGCGATCGTGGAGCCGGCCTACACCCACTCCCCACCGCAGCTGTCAGCAGATGCGGATGACCGCGGGGTCGCATGGTCGCTGCTCCTCGCATTCCGCGGCGCGTTCGAGGTGGTGTTCCACTACCCCCCGCTGAACTACTTCACCGACCCCGCGCACCTCAGCCGGTGGCGAGGTTTCGGTTCCCTCTCCGCCGCCGGCAGGCTGCTGCGCGAGCGCGGAATCGCGCCCGTCGTGTGGGTGATGTGGTCGCTTGACGCGTGGAATTCCTACGTCGCGAAGGGTGCTCCAACGCTCGGGTGGGTGTTCAGCATGAACCGGATCGAGAAGCACACCGCAGACCGGGCGTGGTTCTGCTCGGAAGCGAGCGGCTACGGCGCCTCGCGCGCCATCTTCGGCCCGGGGCTGCGCGCCCTGCTCCATCGGTACAAGCGCATGCGGACCGAGCTGTTAGTGACCAAGACCGAGGAGGAGGTGCGCGAGATTGTCCAGAAGCACTTCCCCGGCGATGCGTACAACGACATGGTGCAGGTGGCGCGCGCCGAAACGCAGGGAATCGAGGCGGGGATCCGGGAGGCGATCTCGCGCGGCGAGTACGTATGGTCGCCATGCTGGATGCCCGATAGTGGCGGCCCGCCGGGCGGGGTGCACGAGGCCGCCGAGCGGGTGCGCGAGAGGCCCCCCGAGCGGGGTGCACCAAGGATGGCCGAACAAGCTGCGTTCGCTTGGGGTACGGTTCCGCTGGTCTGATCGCCTGGCGAGCGTGCGAGCACGGCGTTACGTGTTCCGCCATGGCCGACACAAGCGTGCAGCGCGAGGTTGAGGAGTGGGTCCGCGCGAACTGGATGAAGGACCAGTTCGCCGAGCCGTTCTTCAAGGACCGGGTGAAGCTGTCAAGCGGCGGTTTCTTCGAGTTCGACGTGGTGAACGCAGGCCGCTCGATCATCGGCTGCATCTCGACCAGCGGCGCGAAGACCTCCTCGGGCATACGAGGGGTGGGCAAGATCCAGAAGATTCACTCGGACATCGCGCGCCTGTCGAACGCCGACGGTGTGCGCCGCCATCTCGTCATCTTCACCGAACGAGACATGTTCGACTTTTTCGCGAAGGAACAGCGCGTTGGGCGCGTACCGACCACGTTAGAGTTACTGCTCGCGGAGATTCCTGAGGAGCTAAGGGACCGCCTCGTCATCGCGCGGAAGGCCGCCTCGGAGGAAGTGCGGCCCAAGCCGTAAAGCCAACGCGGTTCCCTACCCGCGACGCCGCCGAGGCCTGCGGCCCGGCGTGCGTAAGTGTTCGCGGAGGACCCGGCCGAGTTGCTCGCGCAACCGCGTCTCTGCCCGCGCCGCTTCTGACGCCTGGCGTGCGGCCTCGTCCATGGCCTGACCTCGCGCGGCCAGCAGATGCGCGCGCACAGCGGCGCGGTGTGCATCGCGCTCGATCCGGGACTGCGCCTGGCGGGCGAGCCCGCGATGCAGTTCGGCCGCGCTGCGGTGCTGCTCGGGTGTCCACGGTCGGGTCATGGCGCTCATCCGCGGTCCGTCCGGCGTTGGCGCTCCTGCCGCAGCTGGTCCGCGAAGGCCGCGGGGCCGGGCGGCGGGCGGCGCCGCCGCGCCCAGAGCAACCACCCGATGCCGACGCCCGCCCACAGCGCTGCCCAGACCAGCAAGAGCCAGAAGGGCGTGCTCACGACCGCGGTGCCTGAGGCTTGGCGTTCTCGACCGGCTGCACGTGCGCGAAAGGGAGGATCAGCTGCGCGCCGGCGCCCGCTCGCACCAGCACCGAGTGCGGCCTCACCTCGACCACCCGCAGCTGCTCGCCGTCGGGGAGGTCATACGCGGCCCTGCGCTTCTCGCGGACCTGCACCAGCCCGCCGACGACGAACTTGCCGGCTCGTGCGGCACCGCCCGCCCGGCGCTCGGGCTTCCAGTCCTTCGGGATCGCCTCCAAGACGGTGATGGCCCGCTTGAGCAGTCCGTCGGCCTGCTCGATGAGCTGCGATAGCCGCGTCTCCGCGGGGGCCAGCTCCGCCGCCTTCCCGTCGTACCTCTCCGCTGCCCGGGCGTACTCGCCCAGCCTCTCGACCGCGCGGCGCAGCTTGGTGCTCAGCCGCAGGTGGACGGCCAGCGCGCCCATGCGCTGCCAGTACGACGTGCCGCTCTGCTGCTGCTGCTCGGTCTTCTTCGACTGCGCCCGCTGCGTCTTCGTCTTCTTCGCCATGTCCAGCCTCACCGTGTTGCCCGGGCGAGATCGCCCAGCGCGGCGGCGGACGCTCCAAGCGAACGGCCGATGGGGACAACGAGGGCGCGTCATGTGCGGTTGCCCGTGAACCTTCGCGGAGGCGAGGCGCTGCCTGGGGCGCGTCCCTGGTCGCCGGAAACGGCCCGCCCCGGCGCGGGGCGGGTCAAGGCGAGGCCCCCCTAGCCAGGGCGCCCGCCTGGATCGCAGGGGCTCGGGGATCCGGGCGGCGCTGCCGCAGGGTCGGGCCGAGGTGGGAAGCTGGGAGGGGCCGCGCCTCGAGCGCGCGCAGTGGAGGAGGACCCCCATGCAGGTGCGAAGGCCGCAGCGGACGGTGCAGCAGACCAGCGGGATCGTCGCCGCGTACTGCCGCGTGTCGTCGAAGTCGCAGGACTACCCGACGCAGAGGCACGCCATCGAACGGGCTGCGGCTGCCCGCGGCGACACCGTGTCGCTCTGGTACTCGGAGAAGAAGTCCGCCAAGACGATTGCGCGCCCTGAGCTGGACCGCCTACGTGCAGATGCCCGGGCGGGCAAGGTCGCCAAGCTCTACGTGTTCAAGTTGGACAGGGTGGCCCGCAGCGGGATCCGCGACACGCTCGAAGTCGTAGAGGAGCTGCGCGCCCACGGCTGCGAGCTGGTGTCGGTGGCTGACGGGTTTGACCTCACCGGTGCCGTCGGTGAGATCGTGCTGTGCGTGATGGCGTGGGCGGCGAAGATGGAGAGGCTGGCGACGAACGAGCGGATCGCTGCTGCGAGAGCGCGCGTGGAGGCGGAAGGCGGCAGCTGGGGCCGCCCTCGCAGCTTGAATGACGCCCAGGTGGCCCAGGCGGTGCAGCTGCGCAAGGACGGCTGCTCGTTGAGCGAGATCGCCAGCGAGGTCGGCGTGTCCAAGACCACGGTGCTGCGGATGTTGAGGGCCGCCGCCTAGCTCGGTACGAAATGTTCCCTCCCTTTCGGACCGGCCAGATCCCCCGGTACGAAATCCTGCCCGACTTTCGGAACGCACCTTCCCTCTGAGCAAGACCGCCAGGATCGCATCGGTACGGTCTTTCACTTTCGTACCGAGCTTCCCCCAGCTCGACGGCGAGCAGTGCGCTTCCCCCCAGCGCGCGCGACGAGAAATTCTGAGAGCCTCGCCCCTGAGGGGGGCTTTCGCTGCATTTCTAGGGTGGCCTTCCATCTTGGCGAGTCGACTCGTGAAGACGTGCAAGGGTCGTTTCGCTCGCTATCGCGGCCTGCGCAAGAACCTCCTCGATTCCCGGCGCCACGCCGCCATTCTCAACCTCGAAGTGCTCCACGCTCGCCGAGCCGCGTGACTACGCTGGATTCAAACCGTTCGGTGCTCTAGTGCCATGAACGCTCCCGAGTCCGAGTCCCCCAGGCCCATCGTCTCCACCTCCGTCCATCTCGAACCCGAGGTGCTGCAGCAGCTTGACCAGCTGGCCGTGCGTTGGCGGGTCAGCCGCTCTGGCGCGATGCGAAAGCTGGTGAAGGCCACCGTCGACAGCGAGCACGTGGCGCGCGTCGAGGAGCTCACCTTCATCCGGCAGCCAGTGCTGCCCCACGCGCGCAAGTACAAGTTCATCTCGCCGTGGAAGGGAATGATCGGGATCGACAACCTGTCGTTCGCGCGCGGGCAGGTGATCAGCCGCGACGGGATGTTGCCCGAGCTGATCCAGAAGCTGTTCCAGCGGGGCGCGCAGCTGGAGGCCTTGCCCGACTAAGCTTGACCGGCTGAATGGCCGCCAGCAGTGCGCAATTGATGCAATGCGCGTGATTTGCACCTACCATTGCGGCCATGGCCGCCGGTCTCCAGAACTCCGAAGTGGCATCGACGCGCCTCGACCGGCAGGTCGCCGCCGAGTTCGACCGCCTTGCTTGGTCACAGTGGCGGGCGGGTCGCAGCGCGGGGTTGCGCAAGGTGATCGAGGCGTTCATCAACGCCCCGGAGAAGATGGCCGAGGTGATCGAACTGGCCTCCTACAAGAGACCGCCCCGACTGGCCAAGTCGATACGGTATCGCGTCATCACCGGGTGGACGGGGATGTTGGACGGCGGTGAGTTGACGCTCAGCCGAGGAGCGATCGTTGGCCGCGAGTGCGAGTGCTGGTTGCCCGAGCGGCTGTTCGCCCTGGGAGTAGCGCTCCAGCCCGTCGACTAGGTCATCACCACCAGCCCTTGTTCGCAGCGCTGTGCTACGACTGCGCCCATGAACGACTACATGTGGACGGGGACGAAGGGCCGCTACTGGATCCACTTCGACAAGCAGCCTGATGGGGTACGCGCGGAGGCGAGCGGGCCGATGGATGATGTGGCCGGTGTCGCGAACTCCGTAGGACCACGGGTCGCCAGGAAGACGGCCGACACGGCGGAGAAGGCGAAGGAGCTCCTGATCGCAGAGCTCAAGCGATTGACCGCCTAGGTGCCGCGTGGACCCGCTGCCGCCGGTTGCCACCGGGTGGTCGCTGCCGCTGCGGCTCGTGGCTCTGGTACGTGCGCGCCCAGGTAGTGGGCGAGCGCGGACGGTTCGAGTGTCGAAGGTGCCGGGTGTACTACCGGACCGAAGAGGAGCGCTGGACACCGGGAGTATCGCCCGGCGTCTCCGGTTGAGGCTCCTTCCGCGTCGCGGATCCAAGAAGATCGAACAGTAGGTTCAACAGGAGGAACTCCCTCACGTCGTTGGTGAACGAGGCCCTGGTCTGCTCTCGGTGCGCGCGCTGGTTGCGGAACGCCATGTACGTGGCGACGAAAAGCTGGGCACGCCCCTCCTGCGCACCCGAATCGATTTCAGGCCATCCCAGAGGGGCGTTGGGACCGAGGAACGCAGCGGACATCAGCCTCTTTGTTTCCGTCAGGTCCGAGGCCGCGCGCACGGCGTCCTCGAGGCGGCGGTATCCCGTCAAGAGGGCGTGGTCCGGGTTTGCTGCGAACCCTGGGACCAGATCGGCCAACGGCGGCGCAATCAAGGCGAGTGGGATTATCGGATCAACACGCCGCAACCACAGTCGACCCTTCTCTGCGTCCTCGTAGTCTCTCTCCGAGAGGTAGTCGGCTTGATACACAGACCTTCGTTTCGCCTTTTCGATCGTTGCGAGGTCCGAGGCGGTCAATTGCATCAATTCGAGCCGCTCGTGGATCTCGTCGTCGATAAACACCTCGTCGACCTGAACCCCGAACGACTCGAAAAGGCCGAGTGCGTATGACAGCCCGCGTGGTCCCTCACCACCATATCCGGAGGCGAACCCCGGCGGGATCACCACGTCCCCCCGCAGGTCGAGTTTCAACAGGAAGCCATGGTCCCCGCCGTTCCGATCTTGCGCTTTGTGGCTGAGGAGCACGGCTTCACGGACGCGCATGGGCGATTGGAGCAAGACTTCGATCGCCTCGAGGCAATCCTTTGTGCCACCGGGAGTACCTAGATATTGGATATACGCCTGCTCTTGACCAGCCATCCTAGCCTCCTCAGAACGGCACGGGTGACGGCCGCCGGGAGAGGTACGTGCACAAGGCCGCGCACAACGCCACCACCACCTCAGCCTCGTCCCGGCCGGGCTCGTTTCCCTCACTGACGTGGCGCCCGGCCTGCGATGCGTAGCCCCAGGCCTTCTCCATGGCGGAGTCGAGCGGCTGCGGGATCGCCAGCTTCTCTCGGTACCGCTTCAACAGGTCTCCGAGCGTACGTTGCGGGTCGCCGCACAACTCCCGCGCTGCGCACTCTAGCGCCGCCATCGAGTGCTGGATCGCTCCGGTCTTGTCCGGCTCCGGCCTGCGCGACAGATCGTTCAGCGCTTCCCGGATCTCCTTGGCCGCCAGTGCCCACCCCTTCACGTCAAGGGATGCAGTGGCGGTGCGGACCGTGCTTTCGAAACCCTCCTCACCACGCGTCTGAAACTTGCCGCGCACCATCTGCCAGCCAACACCATCCTCGACGAGCTGCTCATTCAACGCTTTCTCGAACGTCAGAACCGCTGCAGCGGGGAGTTGGTGGTTCGTCGTCCTTGCGACCAGCTCCTCGTACATGTCCTCGGCGATGTCGTACACGCGGAACCAATCACAACCGTACAGGCGCGACTCAGCCTCCATCCACACGTTGCCATCAGACCAGTTGTCCGGGCTCGGACGTACGCGTAGCCGGTCGCAAATGATGGACCTCAGGTTGTGCGAGCTCAGCCCGGCCTTGCTCGCGAGCGAGAGGATCGTGGAGCGCAAGAACTCGGGCGCGTCCTCGCGCACCGTGATCGGCGGGTTGGAGGTGGTGTACCCGTGTCTTTTCGAAAACGACTCGGCCATGCCGGGACGGTACCACTCAACCACGCCGCGCGGGGCCGGGAAATCAGACGGCGAGGATCAGGCGGAGCGGCGCGCCTTCCGACGGGCGCGCTGCTTCTTCGGGGGTGGGGGCGGGGGAACGATGATCAACGGGTTCTTCGGCGTGGCGTGGGTCGCGTAGAACCGTTGGGTCGTGCTCGCGCTCCTGTGCACCAGGAAGGTGCTCACCGTCGGCAGATCCACGCCCGAGTCCACCGCCCAGGTCGCCACGGAGTGGCGCATCTGCCCTGGCCCGAACGCCTTCTTGAGCCCGGCGGCGAGGCAGGCGGACTTGACCGCCTTCTGGTACCAGCCGATGGCGAACCCGCCCCGCTCCCGCAGCCGCTGCGCCGCCTCGAGCGTCGTCGCCGTCACCCCGGTGCGGTGCTGGGCGCCGCTCTTGTGTTTGACAATCAGGATGCCAGCGACGCCCATCTCCTGCTGCGACGGGGCGGGTGGTTCGATCTCTCCGCCGACGGCGAACCGCTGCACCTCGGTGACGTGCCAGCCGGTGGCCGCCTGGAGGTCCAGCGCATCGCGCCAGCCGCCTGCGAGGTGCTCGCGGGCGAGCTCGACGTGCTCACGCGGCACGGCCTTGTTCGCCTCCCGGCGGCGCACGGCCGGGTCGGCGGTCTGCGGCACCTTGAGGGCGCCGCCAGCGGTGGGGTCCTCGTTCAGCGTCAGGTCGCGCTTGACCGTGCGCAGCCAGGCGTAGAGCGACTTGAGCAGGGCGATCCGGTGCTGCCTGCTGGGTCGGCCCGGCTTGAGGACCGGCAGGATGTGGTCGCGCAGGGAGGCCCGCCGCAGGTCGACGCCGTGGAGATCCTCAGCCCAGTCCGCCAGGAGAGTGCGCTGCTCGGAGACCCAGTGCACCGTGTTCTTCTTCTCCTCGCGCGAGTAGGTGAGGAACTCCTCGGAGAGCGCCTTGTCGAGGTAGATCGGATCGGGCCGCTCGTCGCCGCGCGGGTCGTACGCGTCCGGGTCCGACTGGAACCGCTTGAGCTGCTCGAGCGCCGCCTTCACGCTGAACGCCCGCGTGCTGACCTCGTAGCGCTGCCCGTTCACCTGCTGGCGGATCACGTACACATCCCGGCCCCTCGCGTCCTTGCGGACGTAGCCGCCGTCCCAGGTCCCGATCCGGTCTGCCATGGCGCCTCCTGCTCCCCCTCGGAAGGTGGGGGAAAGGTGGGGGATGACGTACCAGGCCGGGGGACAGGCAGGCAAGCGCCCGCCGGGATTCACGTGTGATTCCGTCTGTCTAAGTGGCGGGCCCTGCAGGATTCGAACCTGCGGCCTTCGGATTCGTAGTCCGACGCTCTATCCAACTGAGCTAAGGGCCCTCAACTGGCTGGCGGAGAGGGAGGGATTCGAACCCTCGATACAGCTTTGGGCCGTATAC
>WNFC01007219.1_pt1 | contig 12218 bp, 12 predicted proteins | sample 5400541 | NCBI WGS metagenome assembly WNFC01 (sample SAMN13153342, study PRJNA577476) | soil metagenome | isolation source: 120 cm saprolite under Douglas fir tree site 2 hole 2 replicate 1 | place: USA:California | collected 2015-04-18 | reverse complement strand
AACTGCATGTCCCAGGGAACGGGCGGTGTGCGGCAAGCAATTCTGCCGCAATTGATCCATGGTAAGAGCCGTATGCGTAGACGCGCACGTACGGATCTGTGCGGGGGGCGATCAGTAATGGTCGTCCCTACCGCGACAGTAATCCACGTCATCCGTCACGCGGGAACCGCCCGGAGACTAGTGTGTTGGCTATTTCACGCGGCCGACTGGCGGCGAATCTGCCGTTGTTGCGTCGTCGCCTTCAGCTTCCGATCCCTGTCGGCGTGGATCTCCTACTGACGCCCGGCGAGCATGTCCTTCGGCGTGATGTAGCCGATCGTGCTGTTCAGGCGGACAAGCCTCTGCGAGAAATAACAGGAGCTAAGTATGGCAGACAAAAAGACAGTCATCGTAACCGGCGCCTCGCAAGGCATCGGAGCGGCCGTTGTCCAGGCCCTTCTGGATCGCGGCTATATCGTCGTTGCAACCTCGCGCAGCGTTTCCAGGGCCGGCTTCGCGCCGTCGCCGAATCTCGCACTCGTCGACGGAGACATCGGTCAGGCAGCAACGGCTGAGAAGGTCGCACAGACCGCAATTAGCAAGTTCGGCTCGATCGACCATGTTGTCAATAATGCAGGCATTTTCTCGGTTAAGCCCTTCACGGACTACACTGCCGAGGAGTTTCGCGGTTTGGTCTCCACCAACCTGGAAGGGTTCATCTTCATCACCCAGCTCGCGGTGAAGCAGATGCTATCGCAAGGCACCGGCGGCAGCGTGACAAGCATCACCGCCTCATTGGCCGACAATCCCATCGCGGGGCTCCCGGCGTCGATTCCGATGATTACAAAGGGCGGGCTTGATGCCATTACGGTGAGCCTCGCGAGCGAATACGCGAAGAGCAACATCCGGTTCAACGTAGTCGCGCCTGGTGTTGTCGATACTCCTCTTCACCAAAACAACCCAAAGGACTTCCTGAAGACTCTTTCACCGATGGGCACGATCTCCGAAGCGAAGGACATCGCGGAGGCTGTCGTTTATCTGACGGAAGCTCGAAACGTCACTGGGGAGGTGCTGCACGTGGACGGCGGTGCGCACGTAGGCCGGTGGTGAGCACGAAAGGTTCGCAGCCGGGCAGTCCAGAGCGCCGGTTGCAGGACCTTGGCATTCAGCTCCCAGCCGCTCCGACACCGTTTGGCACATACGTCGAGACGCTACAGACGGGCAACCTGCTTTTCTTGAGCGGGATGCTCCCAGTTGTGGACCACAAACCGAAATATCTTGGCCGACTTGGGCAAGGACTCGATGCCGAAGCTGGACGAGATGCCGCGTACACTGCGGCCTTGAGCGCCCTCGCTGCGGCCAAGGAGCATTTGGGCTCACTCGATAGAGTGACTCGCGTAGTCCGGCTCGGAGTGTTCATGGCAACCTCCGGCGATTTCTTCGACCAGCCCAGGGTCGCGGACGCTGTCTCGGACCTGTTTCGCGATGTCTTTGGCACGGAGAAGATGGCGGTTCGGCTGGTAATCGGCGTTGCTAGCCTTCCCCTCGGGGTGCCGATAGAACTCGAGGTCATCTTCGAAGTCGCAGAGTAGATCGGAGGATGTATGCATACGAGGAAATCGATCCTTCGGGTCCTGGCGATCCTCTGCAGCGGCGCGGCAAGAATGTCTCCAACAGGTCTTCAGACTCTACGCCGAGCGTTTCAGTGTGCTCTGATAATCAGCCACAAATTTCTGGATACCTTTATTTGTGAGTTCATGTGCGATGTCCAAGCTCTGCCAGGGAAGGTTTAGATCGAGCTCTTTGTATGGGATCGCCTTCAGTGGCTTGTCATTTGCATCGACCCCTCGGTAAGTGAAATTTCGATCTGGCCAGGGAAAGCCTTTTGCTGCCCATTCCTCCAAAACTTTACCGGGTAAAGTGGCAAGCTCAGCGCTTAGAGCAAAGGAACACAGCAAATGGTTGACGCCGCGTATGCTGGCGGCCAAGACATGCACATGGCCGTCGCCGTGTTCGTACATTTTCTTTATATTTTTGATGAGATCCATGCCGTCTTCGCCGTGATCGTCGAGCCTGCCGACAAATGGCGATACATACACCGGCTGCTTTGATCCCCTGGTCGCGGCATACACTGCGGCCGCTTGCTCCTGCGAGAAACACAGCGTCATGTTCACCCGAATATTCTTTTGGACTGTCATTTGTGCGGCTCGCAAACCCTCGGGGGTGCAGGGATACTTGATATATGCATTTGGAATCCAGGAGAACATTTCCTGGCCCTGGGCAAGCATCTCCTCGGCTGTCGTATTGAGATCCGCAAACACTTCGATGGAAACCCCGGCGTCTCCCACGAGCGGCGAAATGCTCTGGACAATCTTCCTGTATTCGTCCTTTTCTTCTTCGGGGCTCAAGGTGTGACCGGATGCGACGAGCTGTTTGATCTCCGGATTCTTGGCAATCAAAGATGGATTCGTGGTCTGGCCATCCACAAACCCGAGCAAGCTCTTGATCCGGAGCGTCTCGCTGGGGTCGCCGCCGTCGACTAGAATTTTCGTTTTAGGCCGGTTTGTAAGCATGCTGTTCACCTCGAAAGATTTTTCTTGTCCTGTTCGAGCCGTCATCCTACCGCCGGCTACACCCTTCAATATCCGGCAAAATCTTCCGTTCGGATGTCGTCCTCGTCAACGTTGGCGGCCACAAGCATTTTCCTCAAGCCCGCGACCATGGCGGGAGGCCCGGCGATGTAATAGATGGGCCCCTGCAGGTTGGTGAGATGTCTCGACAACATCTCATGGTTGATCAGACCTGTCTCTCCCTTCCATTCCTTCTTCGATTTCGACATTTTGGTCATGGCGCATACCAACTGGAAATTCGGGTTGGTCTTTTCGAGCATCTGAAGATCGTCGAGAAAAGGAGCGTCTTCGGGCCGGCGGTTGGAATAGAAGAGATGCAACTTGTGCGGGAGCCGGTCGTGATCAGCTTGCCGCACGATGTTGAGAAACGGCGTGATTCCGATTCCACCAGCCAGGAGCACAGCCGCCTTAGTTGAATTCTTATGCAGCGTGAAGGAACCGGTGGGCGGGTCAATCTTTACCTGTGTACCCAGGGGTGCTTTCCTCAGTGACCGCTTAAACGCCGTGTCGCGCATGCGGGTGGCGAACATCAAGTGGTTTTCAAAGGGAGGACTGGCGATCGAAAAAGTGCGCGTGTTCCCTTCAGAATCAGTATCTGGAGGATTGGAGAGTGTCAGGTCGGCAGATTGCCCCGGCTTGAAATCGAATGGCGGCGGTTTCTCGAAATAGAAGGCCATGGTGTCTTCCGCAACCTCGACTCGGTTCAACAATTTGCACTGGTAAGCGGCCATCGGAATTTCGTTAGCAGCCATAAGTCTTTCCTTGACTTTTCGGTCAAATGCCGACTCTCTTCGTAATGCGGCAGCCGGCCTTTCCAGCGTGTTGTCACTGAGTCTTCGCCGCGGAGCTTTCCGTTTTCAATACCTGCTGCTGAGTCTATTCCAAGACTTTCTTAACCACCCGATCGCAGCCCACGGCATGAAAATTGAATGTTCTTTCCGTTCCATTCGAGCACGCGCGTAGAGACTCTTGTGTAGCAATGCCCGCCCTCGATGGAGCGGACCTTAACGTTTTCTTCGCTAATCTCGAGGACATCCGCGGCGCCGGTCGTGCTCAATTCCTCTACGTCGCAAGTGTCTTGCGCTTATTGGCAGTGCATTTTAGCTTGAAAATCATGTGAAGGCAATTGGATTACTCCCTGATGGTCGGCTACTCTTCCCTAACCCGGTAACGTCCGGGTAGCCCGTCATCCGCCCAGAAGTCTAAACAGCAGGTATCCTGCAATGCTCCGAATGGATCGTTCGGTAAGTGACTCGGCGATTATGCGCCAACTGACAGTCGAATCTGCACCGCTAATACCACACTGCCGCTTCTGTCGGTATTGATCGACCAGGAGCTTCGCAGCGCCGAAAACGAAGGTTTCCATATTCGCGCCCGAAAATACGCTCTTTCGGACTTCAGTCTCCTCAGCGCTGGCTCATCTTTTCTCCAAGCTCTCCCACGCGCTCGGCGGTCAAGAGACGGTTCTGCACGAGCGCGATGATAAGCTTTTCGGCCGAGCCACCAAACATGCGATCGATCACATCCTTAAGAGCATAACCAACGCGTTCTCAGAAGTAAGTAGGGGTATGTATTCGTACGCCCGGCCTTTGAGAGAACGTTCAACTCGCCCCTTCCTCTCAAGGATGTTCAGCACGGTTTGAACAGTGTTGTACGCCCGGCTTTTCCCCAGCTTCTCTTGGACAAGCCGGACATCACCACGCCCGCGGCTCCATAGGACCTGCATTTCCAGCTCCAACCTGGTGAGTTGTGGGATGGCCTTTTGCGCTCTATGCATCTCGTTTGCCTGAATTCCAAAGCTTTGGATTGTTGCTCTGAGAATTTGCTCATGCGATCCCTTGGATATCGGGATCATTCTGTACGAATCATCTCCACGGGATCAACGGAAGCTGAACCCCGCACGGGAATCAGCGAGGAGATTAAGCCCCAGATCAGCAAAATCGAGACGACCGATCTGAGTAATCATGGATCGTTAGCCTTCGGTTCAATTAGGAGGCCAAGTCGCGAGGATGTGCTTGACAATATGGTCGATGTCACCGCCTGTTTCGAGGGCGTCATCTGAGGCGCGATGAATGAAGCGGATAATGCCGTTGTGATCGGTGGCAATAATCAGCGGAAAATCTGTGGCCGCGAACTTGTCTATGGTTTCATTCGGGACAACAATCGTCGGTGTGCCTTCCAATAATGCGTCCGGCGTTGACTTAATCGCCAGTTGCAGGTCGACATGAAGTCGGTCGGACTGGCCCTGCACTTTCTTTCCAGTTTTGTTGGCAGGGGGAGGAAGCGTTTTGACAGGAGATTCCACTCGTTTCTCGGGAGGGTTAGCTTGCGCCATAAGTGGGAAGAGCCGCACTTGGTAGGTTCCCACTAGCTCCTCGGTTTTACTCTTGGAATTGGCGCCCATGACTATGCACTGGTTGCACCAATCGGGGAAAAGCAGGAATACCGTGGCATTCGCAAACCATGTATTAATCTTGTCGGGCGCAGCCGCACCTGGGAAAACAAGGGAGCCCATCGGATCCAAAGTTGGGAGATGCGCACCAAGAAGAAGATACTGACGCCGGTTCTCCTTAATAGACATGGAATCTTCCGAAGACAAGTTTGCCGGCAACACTGATTCCAACTCGGCGTAGGACTCAGCGGCGGCCTTGGGCTGGTTCTCGAACTGCTGCATGAATGGAAGTGCAATGGCGTCGGCGTAGAGGGCATGGAGAGGGAACGATGTATGCACGTTGGGCACGGCAGCAACGCCGGCGCCGGGAGGATTGCCTGAGCCAACGTCGGGCGAACCCTGGGCTTTGATGAGCGAAAGAAGGATGGGCTGACGCTGCAGCATCAGTGCGACCGCCCGGTTTGTGTCGATGAAACGAATGTACTCGAGTGTGCTGTTGGTGGCCTCTGAAACGAACAAGTCGTAAGAAACGGTTCGGAGCATGGTCTCGGCAGTGTGGATAGCATCGTCAGGGTTCTTGAGATTCAAGCTCGCTTGCACTTTGTAGTCGAATGCCGTGGCACGGTTGACCGAGCCCTTGGGGTCTTCTGCGAGTTTGGTACTCTGTGCTGTGGCGAGGTAGTTGGAGGCGGCCTGATGTACGGACTGCCAATTCTGAGCGAAGGTGCAGAGACGGGCGAGAGCGAGGAGATCTTCACCAGTCAGTTGGTCAGGGTTTCGGGCAGCGCACGCAGTTTTAGCCTTTTCTCTGGCAACCTTGAGTGCCGAAAGTTCGATCTCGGACGAGTTCTGGGGAGAGCGGCGGGTAATCTCAAGGGGCTGAATCGCTTGGTCGTAGGCTCCTTGCGGAGACAGTTGAGATTCGGATTGGGTTTGCGCTGGAACCGGTGTTTGCGCGGCAAGGAGTGGAGTTTGGCCAAAGAGCAAAACACTGACGAGACCGAGCGTGACTATGACTTGACGGATAAGAACCATAAGTGACCTCGCGTTCGGCACCAGCGGTGCCCTTCATGCTGGGTTCAATGCTCTGAAGGCCTCTCGTCATGATTGATAACATGAACTTCGAACAGGGCTTTCGGTCGAAGAATTAGCCGAGCTTGCTACTCGAAGCGCAGCGAGTCCATCGGACTGTACCCCGCTGCTCTTCGCGCCGGAAGAAGGCAAGCCAAGATCGCGGCTGCGAGAAGTGCTGCCAGGCTCACTGCACATATCCACGGGTCCAAAGGCTTCACGCCGAAAAGAAGACTACGCAGCAAGCGAGTTGCAGCCCACGCCCCGGCTGCACCAAGCAAAATACCGGGAAAGACCAGCACTAACGCCTCGCGCATGACCATGCGCATGACTCTTGTCGGCGAAGCCCCCAGCGCCATTCGCACGCCAATTTCTGTGCGGCGCCGCACCACTGCGTAGCTCAGTACTCCATAGAGTCCGATAGCGGTCAGCGCCAGGGTCAAAAGAGCAAAGAAGCCTGACAGCAGCGCCACTATCCGTTCCCGTCCCATGGCGCTGTGTACTAAGTCGGCCATTCCGACCGGCTCATCCACCGCCACATCCGGTGCCAGTTCGCGAAAGGCGTTCCGCACCGCTGAGACCGCAGCGGCGGTATCGCGCGACTGGACAGCAATCTTGGCAAACGGATTCCATGAAACTTGTAAATAGGATTCGTAGATGATGCGCGGCGCCTTTCCACGCAGATCGCTGTACAGCGTATCCCCCACCACCGCGATCACCCGCACCGAGATGTTCTTGTGCATCGTCAGGACACGCCCAACCGCATCTCCGCCGGGGAAAAAATACTCGGCCGCGTTCCGACTAAGGATACATACCGGAGACGCTTTCTCTCTGTCATCCAATGTAAAATCGCGGCCCACAAGCATAGGAATTCCGAGTGTCTGAAAGTAGCCGGGCGTAACGGACAAGCTTGTGAGGCTTGGGTCTACTCGAGTTTCCCCGGAAGGCAACTTAGAGGATGCGTTTTCCATGTAGGTGCCTCCTGCAAGCGGATGTGCCTGAGAAATGCCTGCAGAGTCTACGCCCGGTGAATGGCGAATCCGTTCAAGAACCGCGATGTAGAGAGCCGGCGAAACAGCTTGGTCTTCTTCTTTCTTCCCGTGTTCGGTTCGGGGCGAGAAGTCGGCGCTTAGAAACGTGACACCGCTGGTGCGAAAGCCGGGATCAACGGCAATCAGGCGCGCCACAGTGGACGCCATCAACGCCGCGACCACCACCATTACTAAGGAAAATCCAATCTGCATTGGAACCAGCCACGCGCCCGCCCCCGTGCTTCGTCGACCGGCAATCGATATCCCGCCCTCCTTGATATCGGTCGCCGGATCGAGGCGGCTGGCACGCCAAGCCGGCCAAACGCTGGACAGCAGAACTGTAAACGCAGCGAGGCAAAGAGTAAATAGCAGCACTATGAGTTCCGGCCCTGCCTGCAGTGCGGACTGCTCGCTCCAGTTTCCAATGCTTATCAGTGCCAGCAACACACGCTCAGCTCCCCATGCAAACAGCACGCCCAAACAGCTGCCAGCCAGAGCCAGCAGTCCGCTCTCGTAGCAAAGCTGCGCAGCAACTCGCCCTCGGCTTGCACCCAGCGCAATCCGCACTGCCAGTTCTCGCCTTCGCGCCAGGGCACGCGTCGACGCCAGCATCGCCAGGTAGGCACAGGCCACAAGGAGCGACAGCCCGACCATGCCTTCAACCAGAAACAATGGCTTCTGGTAATACGTACGCAGATAGGAGTAGCCGGTGCGACCGGGAGTTACTAGAAGGTGTGCCTGACTGGCAGGTGTGAATCCGCGCCCGTCGAAGATGTAATACGGGAACTGCTTCTCCTGTTTCAAACGGGCACTGAAAATTGTTTCTACCTGCGCCTGCGCCTGTTGCGGCGCAACTCCATCTTTGAGCCGTGCGAGCAGAGCGTGATCGAACGAACCAAGATTGTGCTGACTCAGCGGATCGGTCATCTCTGAAGGCACGTAGATCCATGGAGTTGTCCCGATTTGCACACTGGAGAAACCCGGCTCCATCACGCCTACTACGACACCCCTGGCGGCCTTCGCGCGAAACGAGGCCCCAAAGTTCATCACTCGCCCGATCACCGCAGGATTAGCGTTAAAGTGGGTCCGCCAGTAGTCGTATCCCAGTACAACCGGGAAGCCTTCGGGTGCGCCGCCCGGCTGATCGTCAGTATCGGTCAGAAGCCTGCCGAGCGCTGCATGCAAACCCAGAGTGCTGAAACAGCCGCCGTTCACCGACGCAGAGGGAACTGGCCGGCTTCCGTCTTGGTCGTGCAGGTTCATCTGCTGCTGATTCCATTGACACATTCCGCTGAAGACTGATTGGTGAGGTGCGAGGGTATCGTAGATCGCATCCGAGACCATGTCACTCGGCTCTTCGCTTGCTCCACTTGGGCCACTCAGCAATATCTTGATTTGCACAATGCGATCGGGCCGTTCCACTGGAAGGCTGCGCAACAGCATCGCGTACAGGAGGCCGAAGATGGCAGTGTTCGCACCTATTACCAAGGTCAGAGTAAGAATCACCACCGCGGTGTACCCTGTGCTCTTGCGCAATTGGCGTAGCGCATAGCGCACGTCCTGCGCCAAGTGCTCGACGCGCTCCCAGCCCCAATACCGCCGCGTGGTGTCCGCTAGCAGAGGCAGGTTGCCCATCTCGTTCATGGCCGCTGCGCGCGCCCGCTCGGGCGTCTGGCCACGCGCGACGCGGTCTTCGATTGCCATGCGAAGATGGGTTTCCAACTCTTCGGCTAATTCCTGCTTGCGCCGCTCCCAACTCCAGGGCCAGGGCCTCATGACTGTTCCTTTCCGGGTTCCATGATGGCTGCAATCGCCTGCACCATTTGCTGCCAGCGCTCGTGATCTGAAGTAAGCTGCTGTTTCCCTTTCGCTGTGATCTTGTAGAACTTGGCGCGTTGTTTGCTCTCCGTCAGCTTCCATTCCGACTTCACCCAGTGCTGCCGTTCTAGTCGATGCAGAGCGGGATACAGAGATCCGGTCTCCACCTGCAACACTTCGCTTGATTTGAGGCGGATAGATTGCGCGATCCCGTAGCCGTGCATCGGACCCCACTGAAGCGCTTGGAGCACGAGCATATCGAGCGTGCCTTGCAGCAGGTCTATTCGATTGCGGTAGGTCTCGGTGGTTTTCATGCGGATGTAGACAATCTACTGCCAACGGCAGCAGATTGTCTACAGCATGTTCCTGGGGATTCCAATCGGCTGCAACTTCGGTTGCTCACGATTTGCGGAGGATGATTTCCGTCGCGAACAGAAGCTCAACTGACCGGCCAATATTTCTGTGACCGAAAATTGCGTAATAGCTCGATGTAGCGCGGGTGAGAGAGACGATGTATTATCTTTCAGCCGGATTTCTTATCTTCAGGCGAAGCGACTCCAGTCTTGAATGAGGTGCAGACTGGCAAGTGCTGGGACCCTGAACCCTGTGGGTAGCCAGATCGGGCTCCCCAGCGGCCTTGGATAGCTGGAATCCATAGTGCACTGCGACGTTGCGAACGAGACGCTGCAATTTCAATTGCGCAGCCTATGGTCGTCCTGTTGAAGATATCGCGAGATCCGCACTGAAGCGCACAGTTTTATAGACACATCAGAATGGGCAGATATTGGCCGGTTAACAGCCCAAGGCACTCAATGAGACGTTCTGTCAGCGCTTTCCTGCGAGTTCCGTGCGGTTGGTTCGCGTTCCGGAAGTAAAGGCAATCCGAACTTAGAAAGCGGATAACAGAGCTAAGGGAGCGTAGAGGCTGGAATCCACCTATAAAGCGTCGGGACAGAGACTCCGAGGTTCGTGGCCACGTCCCGAGGAGGTACTCCGCTGGCAAGTAGCTTCTTTGCGGATTTGATCTTACTATCGGTCATCTGCCGTTTGCGGCCGCCTTTGCGACCGAGCTGGCGTGCGAGTGCGAGGCCTGCGCGAGTCCGCTCGATGGTTAGTTCCCGTTCCATCTCAGCCAGGCTGGCCATGACGTGGAAGAAGAAGCGTCCGGATGCGGTGCCGGTGTCGATCGCGTCCGTGAGGCTTTTGAACTGCACGCCCTGCTTGTGAAGTTCTCCTACCAGATCCACTAAATTCTTGACGCTCCGGCCAAGCCGGTCTAACTTCCAGACGACCAAGGTATCGCCTTCGCGTAGGGAGTCTTGCGCTTTGGTGAGACCTAGCCGCTCGGCGCGGCTGCCGCTGACCTTGTCCTCAAAGACCTTCTTACAGCCGGCCTTGGTCAACGCCTCGATTTGGAGTGCGAGGCTCTGGTCCTGGGTGGAGACGCGGGCGTAGCCGATCAACATGCTCTAATTCCTCCGCTGCCGGACCTATCTTATCGAAACCCGTGGAACGGGCGGTCGATTGAGAATAGCATTTGAGAACTGTTTCTGAGAATCGAGAATGCTGGCTTTTCGACAGTTGTGTCGATTCGGGTTGAGTGTTCTCAAAAACCTGCGTTTTCAAGAGGAGCATCATGCCCCGTCGTTCGATGCTTTCCGCCGCCGAGCGTGAAAGTCTGTTAGCCCTGCCCGATACCCAAGATGAACTGATTCGTCGCTATACCCTGAGCGACCCCGACCTGGCGATCATTCGTCAACGGCGAGGAGCGTCCAACCGGCTCGGCTTTGCCGTGCAACTCTGCTACTTGCGGTATCCGGGCATCGTCTTGGGTCTTGGGGAACCGCCCTCTCCTCCTCTGCTTCACCTGGTGGCCGCGCAACTTAAGATTCCAGTTGAGAAGTGGGCCGAATACGGCGATCGCGCCCAGACCCGGCGGGAGCACATGGTCGAACTCCAAACAGTCTTCGGGTTCAAATCGTTCACGATGAGCCATCACCGGGTAGTCGTGCAGGATCTGGCGGAGACGGCGCTGCAGACAGATACGGGCATTGTGCTGGCTGGCACAGTGGTTGAGAAACTGCGGGGGAAGGCCATCCTTCTTCCCAGGTTGAATGCGATCGAACGAATTTGCGCAGAGGCTGTAACTCGCGCCAACCGCCGCATCTACAGAGTGCTGACCGATGCACTGTCAACCGTTCAACGCGCGCGGTTGGACGATCTGCTCAAGCGCAGAGAAGGCGGCAGTATCACGTCGCTGGCGTGGCTCCGGCAATCGCCTCTCAAGCCGAACTCCCGGCACATGCTCGAACATATCGATCGGCTCAGGGCCTTGCGGGCGCTTGATCTGCCCGCTGGCATCGAGCGTCAGATTCACCAGAACCGTCTCCTCAAGATTGCGCGAGAAGGCGGCCAGATGACTTCCGCCGATTTGATGAAGTTCGAGTCGCAGCGCCGCTATGCCACCCTTGTTGCCCTGGCGGTTGAAGGAACGGCCACCGTCACCGACGAAATCATCGATCTACACGACCGCATTGTGGGCAGGCTGTTCAACGCCGCGAAGAACAAACATCAGGAACAGTTTCAGTCTGCCGGCAAAGCAATCAACGACAAGATCCGTCTCTATGGGCAGGTCGGTCAGGCCCTGCTTGAGGCCAAGCAAAGCGGCGGCGATCCGTTCGTCGCGATCGAGGCCGTGATCTCGTGGGACGACTTCGCGGCCAGCATTACCGAAGCGCAGAAACTCGCCCAGCCTGAGGATTTCGACTTCCTGTATCGCATCGGAGAGAGTTACGCGACCCTGCGCCGTTACGCGCCGGAGCTTCTCGATGTGCTCAAATTGCACGCGGCTCCGGCCGCTAAGCCCGTGCTTGATGCCATCAACTTGCTGCGCGAGATGAATGCCTGAGTTTGGCAACTTGGCTTGGCCCACTTCGGCGGTTTGTTCTGGCCCACCCTCTGGGACGTTGATGTTGAGGGTGCTCGGTTCTGCTGGAGCGTAGCCCGGAGGGCGGAGCGAAAGCAGAACCGAACACCCAGGTTTACTCTTTCTTCTTCCGCAGGGTTCTACGGAAGCGATAGGACTCCGATCCGGTCTCGATGATATGTGCCTGGTCGGTGAGCCGATCGAGCACGGCCTTGCAGAGTCGTGCGTTGATAAAGACCTGAGGCCACTCGGAGAAGGGCAGGTTGGTGGTGACGATGATGGCGGCCTTTTCGGCTCTCTCTGCGATCACCTGGAAGAGCAGCTCGGCGGCGACTTCGGCCAACGGGACATAGCCGAGTTCATCGATGACG
>WNFC01007218.1_pt1 | contig 12218 bp, 9 predicted proteins | sample 5400541 | NCBI WGS metagenome assembly WNFC01 (sample SAMN13153342, study PRJNA577476) | soil metagenome | isolation source: 120 cm saprolite under Douglas fir tree site 2 hole 2 replicate 1 | place: USA:California | collected 2015-04-18 | reverse complement strand
GAGATCGACCAACTCGAAGTGCAGGAAAAACAGAAAAAGGCACAAGAAGAGCAAAAGACTCTTCCCCCCGCCGAGCCGCCGCCCGGCGCCGTCCATTCCTCGTACATGTCACCTCAGCCCGAGATTTCGCCCACGGCAGAGAGTTCGCCTGAGCCAGAAAATTCGCAACACCCGCCGGTCGACGCAGACACCGTGAATCCCCCTGTGCACGACACCACCAATGCCTGACACCGCCGCCGAGGTGCGTTCCGTAGAACCCGACCAGGAAGCCATGCCCGCCATGAGTTTCCTCGAGCATCTCGATGAACTCCGGAAGCGAATTTTTCACTCCCTGGTAGCGGTAGCGGCCGGCGCCGTAGTCTCCTGGTTTTATCGTGAGACGCTGGTGGGATATATGCAGAGGCCCATCGTGCAGGTTCTGAGAAGCTATCGCCTGCCCGAACAACTGGTTTATCTGAACCCCACCGAACCCTTCAACCTCTACTTGAAGGTGTCCATCCTGGCGGGTCTATTTCTGACCTCTCCCTACGTGCTCTACCAAGTGTGGCTGTTCATTTCTCCGGGGCTTTACCGCCGTGAAAAGCGCTATGTGGGGCCTTTTCTATTCTCCACCGTTTTCCTGTTCACCGCCGGTGGCTATTTCGGATATCGCATCGTCTATCCCCAGGCCCTCGCTTTCCTGATTCACCTGGGCAGGCAGTTCATGCCCATGATCACGATTCACGAATACACCGATCTATTCCTGGCCGTGATCTTGGGCCTGGGTCTGATTTTTGAAATGCCAATTCTGGTCTTCTTCTTGGCTTTGATGGGCGTGGTCAGCGCCGGCTGGATGTGGCGCAACATCCGTTACGCCATCCTGGGGATTTTCATCGTCGCCGGAGCATTGGCCCCCACTCCAGACATTTACAGCATGTGCGTGTTCGCTGCTCCCATGTTGGCGCTGTACGCATTGAGTATCGGAATCGCCTGGTTCGTGCATCCAACGCAGAGAAAAGCACGCGAAGCGCGCAGAGCGCAAATGTAGTCTGCTTGATGGTTGGTGGAAACGGATTTCTAAAAAATGAAGACTCTTTCCACATTGCTAAGTTGTGCCCTGTTGGGTACCGTTGCCTGCGCCCACAGCGCCCCCGCGAACCTCGCCGCCAACACAGCGGCCGAAGTCCCGCCGCAGGCAGTGGCAGCCATCCCCGACACTGCCCCCGCATTCAACGCCAGCCGCGCGATGCAATACGTGAAAGAAATCGTAGCCTTCGGCCCCCGCCCCATTGGAAGCGAGAGCCATAAAAAGGTCGAGAATTACATCCTCTCGCATCTCAAAGGCGACACCGTCGAGCAAGACAATTTCGAGATCACCGCCTCGGAAGGGAAGTTCCCGGTCCACAACATCATCGCCAAATTCCCCGGCGCCCGCGACGGAATCATCGTAATCGCCAGCCACTACGACACCAACTGGCCGCTGCGCAATATGAATTACGTTGGCGCAAATGATGGCGCATCTTCCAGCGCCCTGCTTCTTGAAATTGCCAACCAGTTGCGCGGCGCCAAGCGCGAAGGCTACACCGTCTGGCTCTTGTGGGACGACGCCGAAGAATCCATGAAGCTCCCTTGGGACGATCCCGAGAGCCTCTACGGCGTCCGCCACCTCGCCCAAAAATGGCAGGACGATGGCACGATCAAAAAGGTCCAAGCCTTTCTGCTCGAGGATATGATCGGCGACGCCGATCTGAACGTTGATCGAGACCAGCAGTCAACCGCCTGGCTGGAAGACCTAATACTTCAGGCAGCAACCCGCGTGGGATATCAATCGCACTTCTTCGCGCGGACAATCTATGAGACCGACGATCACGTCCCGTTCATACAACGCGGTGTCCCGGCGGCCGACCTGATCGATGCCGACTACGGCTACAACAACGTCTTCTGGCATACCACCCAGGACACCGTCGACAAACTCAGTCCGAAAAGCCTGGCCATCATAGACACAGTGACGCTAGAAACCGTCCGCCTGCTGGACCAACGATAGTGCACTGCCAGATGCTCTCCGACTGTCATCCCGATTCCGCTCTCAAGCGGAAGAGGGACCTTACGTGACCTGTCACAACCCGTGCAGCCGACGGGACCGTCCCCGACCACTTTCCTATTCCATGACTTTCATTTCTAATTCCGCCAGTAGCCGAGACCACTCTTGACCCAGGCCCTAATCTGGATTCTCTTCAACGTTTTCGTAGCCGCGATGCTGGCGCTCGATCTGGGCGTCTTCCACCGCCGCGCCCAACCCCTCAAAGTGCGGCAGGCACTCATCTGGAGCGGCCTGTGGATCGCGCTCGCCGCCGCCTTCGCCGCCCTCCTCTACATCTGGCAGGGACACACCGCCGCCCTCGAATTTTCCACCGGCTACGTCATCGAGCTCTCCCTCAGCGCCGACAATCTTTTTATCTTTCTCCTCATCTTCCGCTATTTCAATCTGCCCGAGCCCATGCAGTACCGAGTTCTGTTCTGGGGAATCATCGGCGCCATCGCCATGCGCGCCGCCTTCATCTTCGCGGGCGTTGGCTTGATCCGAAGATTTCACTGGGTGATTTATCTCTTCGGACTCTTTCTTATCTACACTGGCCTGCGCCTGTTGTTTCAGCGCGCCGCCAAAATTCATCCCGACAAGAATCCCGTACTCCGCATGTTTCGCCGCATCATCCCGGTCACCGATGACGCTACTGGTAAGTTCTTCGTCCGCCGCGACCGACTCTATGCCACCCCCCTGCTCTTGGTCCTGCTGTTCATCGAAACCACGGACTTGATTTTCGCTATAGACTCCATCCCCGCCGTTCTCGCTATCACCCTCAATACTTTCATCGTCTATACCTCAAACATCTTCGCCATCCTCGGCCTGCGCTCGTTGTTCTTCGCCCTTTCCGCGCTAATGGATGCCTTCAAATACCTCCACTACGGAATCTCATGCCTGCTGGTCTTCGTGGGATTCAAAATGCTGATCTCGCACTCCTACGTAATCCGCACAGGTGTGTCGCTAGGAATCATCGGCGGGATCCTATTGCTGACGATTGCGGCCTCAGTCCTGCATCGCAAACATCCAACCCCCAGCGCGTAAAGCCCTGGAGTGGCAAGAGGAAAGGACGCCAGCCCCGAAGGGGCGAAAGAACGGTTGGGATGCCGGCACGCCCGACATTCCGCAATGCGCGGCCGGTCGTCGTTGGTGATATGGCGATTTACTAACGGGTACGGTTCGCTGCGCACGATTACGTACCTACACGAGAGCCATGTTCAGATTCTCAATCGCCTCGTCGATCTCGGCTGTGCTCTTGTAGCCAACGGTCACGCAATCGACGCCGGCATTCCTGAACGCGAACCTCATCGCCGCCCGCCGGTCGTCGCGGTTGAACGTGCCTTCGCCGATGAGCTTCATGGCAACTACGCCCATTCCTTCTTTGCGGACTTCCTTCACATGCGCGACAACCTCGGGGACATTCCCCAATCCCGGTGTAGCGTAGTCCTCGGCGTCCATGCTCTTGCCCTTGTGATTCACCCGGATCATGGCGATCTCGAGCCACTGATTTCCTGGCACCCGTCGCAACGCCGGCAGTCCGTGGACCGACGCGCCGTGACTCACCACAACCTTCTTCCATTCGGCTTCCAGAATCGCGGCCTGCCAGCGGCCAGTGTCCGTTGGCCAGGTCGCCGTATGTTGCCAGTGCAACAACATGATGTCGAAGTACTCGGTATTCGCCAGCGTGCGCAACTCGTCAAATTTCTGCTGCGGACTCACGCCATCACGAGTCGTCACCTTGGACATCAACTGATAACTCTCTCGCGGAATGCCCTTCAGAGCAACGCCCAGCATCTTGTGCATCTCGCCGTAAGATTCGGCGGTCTCGAAGAAGCGAATGCCGCGATCATAGGCGTACCGCACCAGCCGCGTGAACCCGTCCTGTCCGAGACAGCGCTGCACTTGGCCGCTGAAGCTTCCCGTGCCAAAAGCCAGCCGCGTGACTTTCACCCCAGATCTTCCCAGCCTTACGAAGTCAGTTGCTGTCCGTTGCTGTGCCATCAGCGGGAGACTTCCAGTGACCGCAAGCGTTCCCGCAGCAAGTCCGGTTTTCAGGAATTCACGTCTGCTGAAATTGGACATTGGATGCCTCCACAAAGCCTAAATGAGCAAATGTTAGCAGAACTCCTGACCAGACCCTCGGTGTGTCTTGGTCCGTTGGTTGCGGGTCGGCCGCCAGCCGCGAAGCGGCGAAAGGTTGCAGCCCAGGGCGTAAGCCCTGGGTAAGCGAGGAGGACTCCAGCCCCCGAAGGGGCGAAAGATCGGTTACCTGACTCTTAAGTTCTCATCCCAACCGTCCGCAGTTTGGACGTTGCGGGTGGGGCCTTAGGATCCAGATTAATCCAATCCGCTGACTTTAAGAGGTGTGAGCTTGTGACTCTGTACGTCAAGTAGATAAAGCTCGCTCTTGACCGGTGTGCCGCGCCAATCAGAGTGCCACTTCAGAAACACAGCAGTCCTTCCGTCGGCGGAAACTTTGAGATCGCTGGCAAAGCCGTTCCCCTGGGTCAGCCTCTCTACTGCGCTGGTGTCGATATCCACTCGATAGACGTCGTAGTCATATCCGTGCCCTAGTTTTCCATTGCTGGCCGCCATGAAGAGTACGCTCTTTCCATCTGGCATGTAGTTGGGGTAGTCAAGTATTGGATCTTTGTGGTCGGCTTCTTTCGGAACATGCGGCCGAAGTGAAAGCATTGGGCTGCCTTGGTGCTCGATCGAATAAACAGCAATCTGCGTTGGAGTATCAAGACCCTCCGTCACGACTACCATGCTCTTACCATCCGGAGACACAGAAGCGGGTGACGCCATATAAAAGCTTTCACTCGTGAGTTCACGTACGTTGGTTGCGTCCAAATCGCTTGCGTAAAAACTCCAGGCATGAGGATGCGGCTGGGCGATCGGCGAGTAGCTGCCATAGAATCCCGACCGGGAGAAAATAATCGTCTTGTTGTCAGGTGAAAACACCGGCCAATAGTCGTTTCCTGTCGAAGATGGCCACGAATGTAAGTCTGAACCATCGACGTTCCCAATGACGATGGTAGAGTGCGCGCCATTGCTCGGCGAGTAGAAATATGCGATTCGCTTCCCATCCGGCGAAAAAGCCGGGCCTGACTCCGCTCCAGCCTTCGCGTCAGTCAGCCGGGTTGCGATGCCCGTTTCAACCCTGATTTTGTAAATGAACGATGTACCGTCCTTTCCGAAATCGACGGCAACGAGCTTGCCATCGCGAGAAACGGCTACTGATCTGATCTGACCGGAGGATCCTCCGGCGCAGGCAACGAGGGGGTGGAGAAACAGGAGGCAGAATCCAGTCCTTGCAAGGAACGTCATCACTCGCACGACACACCTCGTCAACCTTGGTGGAGTCTAGGGTAAAGGATGACCGGACATTTGAGGAGTAGAGCGTATGACACTTTGTGGAGTGTCACAAAATCATTTTGAACGGGTTACCCGATCCACCTGATCTCACCGCCCGAGTTGCCCAACCGGCCCTACTCGAACCGAATCTTCTCCCCTGCCGCCACCGAATGCTTCCTAAACTTCACATCATTATGGTCAGGATAATCCGTCCGATAATGCGCCCCCCGGCTCTCCTCTCGCGCCAGCGCCGAACGCGCCACCAGCAACCCGGCAATCTGCAAATTCCGCACCTCGTATTCCCGGCGGCTGCGCGGCTTTGAAATCTGCCGTCCAATCTCTTCCAGACGCGAGATCGCCTGCTTCAGCCCGCTTCCTGTCCGCACGATGCCGACATCTTTCCACATCAATTCTTGGAGCTGGCTAACCGCGGTTTCCACCGGCACAGGAGCCGGCCCATTCGAATACGCTGCCGGGGGAAGCTTCGAGACGCGCTGCCGATGTGCCTTCAGTTCATCCCGCATCTTTTTTCCCGCCCGCGCTCCAAACACGAGTCCTTCGAGCAGGGAATTGCTGGCCAGCCGATTGGCCCCATGCACTCCCACGCCCGCAGCTTCTCCCGCGGCGTAAAGTCCCGGCAGGCTTCCGCGCCCATGCAGGTCAGTGCGCACCCCTCCCATGGCGTAATGTGCCGCCGGTCGAATCGGGATGAACTCACTGGTGATGTCAATGTTGTATCTCATGCAAGTGGAATAAATTCGCGGAAACCGCTGTTGAATGTGTTTCGCATCCAGATCGGTGAGATCAAGATACACAACCGGATCCTTCGCCCGGCTGCGTTCCAGTTCGTGCATGATGGCCCGCGCCACCACGTCGCGCGGTGCCAGTTCGCCCATCGGATGATACTTAGGCATGAACCGCGTCATCTCAAAATTGCGCAGATGAGCGCCTTCGCCGCGCAGCGCCTCCGAAAGCAAAAACCGCGGTGCCTTTTTCAAATACAGCGCAGTAGGATGAAACTGAATAAACTCCAGATCCGTAACTTCCGCCCCGGCCCGATAAGCCATCGCCACGCCGTCTCCGGTTGCAACCGGAGGGTTCGTGGTATTGAGGTAAAGCTGCCCCATGCCGCCGGTAGCCAGCAGCACCGCCGAAGCGCTGATAGTGCTAAGCTCGCCACGTTCGTTGATTACACGAACTCCACACACGCGCCCATCGTGAATTTGAAGGTCAGTAGAAAACTCAAATTCGCGCACCAAGATCTCAGGCAGCGTCTTGGCTTTGGCATACAGCGCCCGTAGGATTTCGCGCCCGGTGGAATCACCATGCGCATGAAGAATCCGGTTCCGGCTGTGCGCTCCTTCGCGTCCGAACGTAAGCTTCGTGCCTTCGCGATCGAACTCCGTGCCCCACGCGATCAGTTCTTCAATACGTTCGGGAGCATCCTCGACCAGCACCTTTGCCGCTTCGGGATTGCAGAGCCCATCACCGGCACTGAGCGTGTCCTGCAGGTGCAGGCTGATTTCGTCTTCGTCGCTGAGGGCAGCCGCGATTCCGCCTTGTGCATATTGCGTGCTCGAATCCGTGACCTCGCGCTTGGCCAGCACCAGCACCCGCCCAGCGGGCGCCAGTTCAATGGCGGCGCGCAATCCTGCGACTCCCGCGCCAATCACGAGAAAATCAGTTTCCGATGGAACGGCTGGCATTGAGGGAATGGTATCACCGCAAATTGAAGTTATTCCAGCAATCCGCAGAACTCTAGTCGGTTTCCGCTGATGCTGACGGCCGGAACCCGACAGCTTGCTATGATGATTCGACCATGGTCCGCGTCCCCGTTACGACCGCATCTACGAGCTACGAAGCCGTAATCGAGCACGGCCTGCTCTCTGGCGCGGGCGAAATCCTCAAACAACTATTCGGCGGAGTTCCACCTTTATTCATTGTGACCGTCGCTCCAGTCCACCGCCGCTGGGGAAACCCGCTTCTACGTTCTCTTATATCAGCCGGATTCACTCCCCAGTTCGTCGAGATGCGCGACGGCGAACGCTTCAAACGACTCTCTACCGTCGAGGCGCTGTCGGAGAAGCTCTTAAAGCTCGGCGCAGATCGGAAAGCCGTCGTACTGGCTTTTGGGGGAGGTGTGGTCGGCGATGTCGCCGGCATGCTGGCATCGGTTTATATGCGAGGCGTAAAACTGGTGCAGATACCGACCACTGTCCAGGCCCAACTCGATGCCGCAATCGGCGGCAAAACCGGAGTGAACCTGCGGGCAGGGAAGAACCTAGTCGGCACTTTCTACCAACCGCAAATTGTTCTGATTGATCCGGCAACCCTCGGGACGCTTTCCCCGCGTGAGTTCCGCGCCGGAATGTACGAAGCACTGAAGGCCGGAGTGATCGGCAATCCAGAATTATTTTCCCGACTGGAAAAGTCCTCGATCGCAACTCTGCGCAAAAATAAGGACAAAGACCTCCTGACCTGGATCCTGGCCGAATCCGTCCGCCTCAAAGCGCAAGTCGTCTCCGCCGACGAAAAAGAAGGTGATCTTCGCCGCGTCCTGAATTTCGGACACACCATCGGCCACGCGCTGGAAGCAGCAACAGCCTACCGAAGCTTTCTGCACGGAGAAGCGGTAGCCTGGGGAATGATCGCCGCCACGAGAATCTCCGTCGAGATCGGTTTATGCGAAAGCGCCGTCTACGACCGCATCGTCCACGCCACGCGGGCTTGGGGACCGCTTCCCAAAGTCAACGTCCCGACCGCAAAAGCATTGAAGCTGATGCAGTCCGACAAGAAAACCGAAGCCGGAGCCGTACACTTTGTACTTCCCAAGGAAATCGGAAAAGTAGAAATCGTGAAGAACGTTCCCGAGCGCGCGATCGCCGCCGCCATGGCGGAAATCAGGCAGGCATCGCGTGGATGAATCGGAAATTCCGAAGCCGATCACAAACGATCCGGTCATCGGAGCCGCCCCCGAAGGCGCCACCGACCGCGAGTCCGCATCCCGCGCCGTTCGCGAGATGTTCACCGCCATCGCTCCCCGCTATGACCTGCTCAACCATTTGCTTTCCGCCAATGTGGACAAACTCTGGTGGCGCCACACCGCCCGCACATTTGCAAAGATTCTCTCGCAGCCAAACGCGCGGGTTCTCGATCTCTGCTGTGGCACCGGCGATATGGCTTTTGCTCTGCGCCGCGCAGGGCCAGACTCTCACATAACCGGAGCCGATTTTTCTCACGCCATGCTTGTACTGGCTTCGGCCAAGTCATCTAGCGATCGCCCCGTGAAGTGGATCGAAGCCGACGCTCTCCAGCTCCCATTCCCGGATCAGAGCTTCGATCTGGTGACGTCAGCCTTCGGCTTCCGCAATCTCGCCGACTACGACGCCGGCCTGCGGGAAATTCGGCGCGTCCTTCGCCCCGGAGGCGAGTACGGCATTTTAGAATTCAGCGAGCCCGAAGGAAAGATGGGGAAGGTTTACAACGTCTATTTCAAATCCGTCTTGCCCAGAATCGGCCGATTGATTTCAGGCGCCCAGAGTGCGTATTCCTATTTACCGGCCTCAGTCGAACGCTTTCCCGCTCCGCCCGAAATGCTTACCCGCATGCAGAACGCGGGATTCCGCGAGGTCTCCTGGACTCCCTACACCTTCGGTATCGCCGGCCTCTTCCGCGGCAAGCGCTGACTCCCGCCAATGTCGGGGGCAACACGCTTTAGGTTTTTGCCGCGGCGGCGGATTCTTTCTTGAAGCACTCCGCAAACGCTTCCGCAATCGGATAACGAATCACGTTTCGGTATTCGACCCCCAAAAACTCCGCCAGCCGGGCAGTGTCCATCATTATCTCCGAGGTCATGTAAGGGGCCACATCCGGGGGGATGGTCGAAATCTTTGCCTTCCACAAAAACTGCAGCACCAGCTTGAAAAGCTGTTCCGTCGGCACCCGTACCAGTTTGCTGTTCGCTACTCCAATGCATTGTTCGTAGGTCATCGGGCCGCCGCGCCCTGCAACATTCAAGATGGTCAGCCGCTGGACTTCTGGTTCGGTCTTGTGCAGGATATGCGCGATTAGCCTGGCGACATCATCCACGTGCACGAACTGAATCCGGTTTTGCAAGTACTGCTTTCCCGACGGCAGCATGCACGGAAGCCGTTTTCCCTGCTCCCGCATTCTCCCGGCCCGCTTGCTGGCGCCTCCGGGAATTCCGCGAAAAGCTTCCATGAAGTAGTTGTCCACGCTGGCTCCCGCAAAAATATGCGGCCGCAAAATATAAACGCTGCATCCGCGCAACGCAGTCCCGCGCTGCTGCACCACTCGGTCAGCTTCCATCTTCTGAGTTCCGTAAGCGTAGGTGTGGGCAGCCAGCGGGATCTCCTCAGTCGCGGGCGTCGAAAGGTTCGGGCCGTACGCTGATACGCTGCTGATGAAGATAAACTTCTCCACCATCGGCCATTCCCGATTGGCCTCAGTAATCGCTTCCATCACCCTTGCCGTACCCGCGACATTGATTTGCCAGATGCGGTCGCGGTCCAGGATTCCGGTGCGTACTGCGTCCAGAACAAAGGCCATATGTACCACTGCTACCGGGCGCACTTCGCGCAGCAGTTGCAGTAGTTGCAGGCAGGAGGCTTCCTGCCCCAAATCCATTTGCACAAATTGAAAGGGAAGGTCAGTTTGCGGCGCCCGAAAATCAACTCCCACCACGCGAAACCCCGCCAGCATGGGCAACAGCCGCTGCCCCAGGTTTCCGGAAATGCCGGTCACCACAATAGACGGAAGCGCGTCTGCCATTACGGCTTACCAGGAGCTGGAGCGGGCGCGGCTTCGCCAGGATTTCTCAGAGTTGGGGGCGCTGGTGGTGCTGGTGTGGCGAAGTAGGCATCATCCAGCTTGGTCGAATTCTGCAAAGATTCAATTGCTCCCTTTTCCCGGTCGCTCGCCAGCTTGCGGGATATTTCGTCGTGCAGGCTCGCCAACAGCACTTCTTCGATCGCCTCTACTTTATAGACCACGAACCCTGAAGGCCCACTAAACACTTGCGACACATCGCCCACCTTCAATCCGAAGATAGAAGCCTCCGCTGGCGGAATCCGGTCTTTTCTGGCTTTATCGACGCGGGGGTTTGAAGCCTTGTTCTGCGTGTAGCCGCCAAAATCGTAGGCCTCTTGCTGCAGCTTGGCGAAGTCCTCTCCAGCGGCGGCGCGGGCGCGGAGCTTATCGGCTTCCGCTTTCATTTCTGTTTCGGAGGCTTCCCGCTTTTTCTGCAAGTCAGGATCATTCGGTTTCTCACTTGCGGGATCCAACTGTTTTTGCTTCGGAATCCGGAGGTAATCATAACTAATGGTTTTGTAGTCCGCGATGTGGTCGTGATAATAGGTCTCGATTTCACCGTCGGTTACTTTGGCCGCATCTTGGTGCACACGTTCGCCGCCTAATGATGCCAAAATCTGCAACCGGGCAAGATACATCTTCTCGTCAAATCCGGGGCCCTGATCCAACCCCAGTTCATGTGCTTTCTCGGCGAGGTAGAGGGCCGCTACGTAACGGTTGGCAAACTGCTTCTTCGCGGCTGCAGGCATGTTGGGTTGCACCGCGTTCATCACCTTCTCAAACTCGGCGCGCGTGATGACCGTCCGGCAATCCGCTGGAGTGGCACTGCTTCCTCCGGGTTTCTCGCACAGGCCCTGGATGGTGATTACGGCCGCGTCAGGCGCGACGCTGGATGTCTCGCCAGAGGCTGCGGCACCGGGAGCAGCTGATGGTGTAGCCGACGATCCCTGCTGCTTCGCGGGAGAAGCCGGCCGCGATTTTAGCGACGGAGCAGATGGACTGGACTGGGCAAGGGCCGCACCCGCCAACAATAGGCAGGCCACTGCAGTTTGGATCTTCAAGGATTTCCTCCGGAGGGTTATAAGGGTCAACACAGAATCCTAGCACAGTGCAGACTAGGTTCAAGCGCCCTGCCCGGCTTGGCGGAACTCGGCGACAAAGCGATAATTGCACTTATGTGGGGCGCGCCCGCAATCTTAGGCTCGGAGTTCAGTTCGGAGTCGATGCGCGCCGAGAAGCGCGCCGTAGCCGCCAACTCCGTCTTTGCCGCTCTGGCCATCACTGCTCTTAAGATTGTTGTCGGCATCACCACCGGTAGCCTCGGTATTCTGTCGGAGGCCGCCCACTCCTTCCTGGACCTGATTGCTGCCGTCATCACCCTCTTCTCGGTGCGCGTCTCTGACAAGCCCGCCGATGCCGACCATCAGTATGGCCACGGTAAAGTCGAGAGTTTCTCCGCCTTCATCGAAACCAGTCTTTTGCTTCTGACCTGCGTCGTCATCATTTACGAGGCCATCAAGCGCCTGTTTTTTCATCACATCGAGATCGAGCCCACCTTGGCCGCGTTCCTGGTCATGCTGGTTTCGATGGCCGTAGATTTCTGGCGTTCTCGGGCCCTGAGCCGGATCGCTAACAAGTACGACAGTCAGGCCCTGCAAGCCGATGCCCTGCATTTTTCCACCGATATCTGGTCGAGCGGCGTGGTTGCCTGTGGCCTGGCGCTGGTCCTCGTCGGTAGGAAATTTGGCATCACCTGGCTTTTCGACGCCGATCCCATCGCCGCGCTCTTCGTCGCCGGCGTCATCGTATTCGTTAGCACCAGACTGGCCCGCAAGACGATTGACGCCCTTCTCGATACCGCTCCCGCCGGTGCCCGCGGCCGCATCATCAATGCGGTGCGCAGTGTGGACGGACTTCTGGAAGTCGACCGCGTCCGCATCCGCCGCGCCGGCAACCGGTACTTTGCCGACGT
>WNFC01033662.1_pt1 | contig 12221 bp, 14 predicted proteins | sample 5400541 | NCBI WGS metagenome assembly WNFC01 (sample SAMN13153342, study PRJNA577476) | soil metagenome | isolation source: 120 cm saprolite under Douglas fir tree site 2 hole 2 replicate 1 | place: USA:California | collected 2015-04-18 | reverse complement strand
CACGTCGGCCCGGCTGATGTCGAGGTTGTCACGAAAGCGCGTCACGAACCGCGGCTGCTATACTTCTCCGGAGTTGATGCGTCACACGGAGGAACCCCGATGAGCGAGCATCCCATGATCGTCGTTCACCCCGCTGCCGAGGACGTCGCGCGCCAGCTCGAGTTGGCTCCACGCCTGCTGTCGCTCCGCGGCGCGCGCCTGGGCCTCATCGACAACTCGAAGCACAACGCCGACGCGTTCCTTCACACGCTCGAAACGATCCTCACTCGGGATTACGGCATCGAGCGCCTGGCCGAGTCCTGCGACGCCCTGGTGCACGGCGTCGCCGACTGAGGGTCGTGCGTGACGTGGGGTCTCCACGACAGCGTCGAGATGGAGCAGCACGGACGACCGGCGGTCACATTGGTGACGGAAGCGTTCGAAGCAGCCGCGGTGGCGCGTGCCGCCGCGCTGGGCCTGCCCGACCACCCGCGAGTGGCGGTGGCGCATCCGCTGGCGAGTCGTCGCGGCGACGAGGTGGCGAAGATGGCGGCCGCGGCCGCGGCCAGTGTGGCCGCGGCGCTCATGAAACGATGATGGGGGCTCCGGCCACCGGCCGCGCCGCGCGGCGGACGATCAGCGGAGACTTCGTCGAGGCCGTTCGGTATCTCGAAAGTGAAGGGTGGACCGACGGGCTGCCGGTGATTCCGCCCACCGAGCCGCTCGTCGCCGAGATGCTGAGCCACACCAAGCGCGCGCCCGATGAAGTTCTCGGCCAGATGGAACCGTTGCGCGGCACGGTTACGGTCGAGAAGGTAGCGGCGAACGCGGTGATGGCAGGATGCCTGCCCGAGTACTTTCCTGTCGTGCTGGCCAGCGTCCGCGCCGCGCTCCAGCCGGAGTTCCACGTCGGCTCCACCGCGTGCACGACGGGCGGTTCCGCGCCGGTCATCATCGTGAACGGGCCCATCGCCAGGCGCCTCGGCATCAGCGGCGGCACCGCCTGCTTTGGCGGCAACATCAAACCGAACGCGACCATCGGGCGGGCGCTCCGCCTGGTCATGCGCAACCTCGGCGGCGCCAAGCCCGATGGCATGGAGAAGTCCACGCAAGCGTGGCCCGGGAAGATCGTGGGCTGCTGCTTCGCCGAGAACGAGGCACGCTCCCCCTGGGAGCCGCTCCACGTCGCGCGGGGCTACGCGCCAGAGACGAGCACCGTCACCGTGGTGGCGGTTCGCGGCATCTATCCGGTGACCGAGGGGACGCAGACCACCGGCCAGGGTGTCGTCGAAACGGTGGTCGCCGCGATGCGCTATCTCGGTACGCCGATCTTCCACCAGATGCGCAACCGCATCCCCGTGGTCGTCGCGCTCTGCCCGGAGCATGCTCAGGAGATTGGGCGCGCCGGGTTCGGGCGGCGTCAACTGTGCGAGCTCCTGTACGCCGAGGTGCGGCTGCCCGTGCGCGAGCTGATCGGACGCGTCTACTACGGAACGCGCGCCTGGCCCGACTGGATCGACGAGTCGGACCCTGACGCGCAAGTGCCGATCGTCGCCACTCCGGACGACTTCTGGCTCGTGGTCGCCGGCGGCGACGGCCGGCACAGCGCGTGGATGCCGGCCTGGGGCGTCTGCCGAGGCGCCACCGAGGTGATCGAGGAGAGCTGAGCGGCTATTAGTCCCGGCCCTCGAAGCCGAAGCTCAGCATGATGTGGGCGATGGCGGGGCTGCCCCGTAGACGGCCACCAGGTCGCCGGAGTCGAGCGTCCGGAGGTCGTAGGTGCGGTCCTGCCAGCGCGCCACGAAGTCCGTCTCGGTCCGGTAGTCGAAGTTGCGCGCGCCGTGGATCGTCACTCGATCGCCGTCGATGGTCGCCCCACGGGGCGACGGCCACCTCCGGCTGCCAGTCGGTTCGAAGTGGAGCTGCCGTTCAAGCCCGATTTCGCCCGACGCAGTCCGTCTCAGCTGGTCTTAGAGGCTGCGCAGGAAGTTCATCAGGTCCTGCTTCTTTTTCTCACTAAGCTTGTTGAAGCTATCGGTGACTGCGTTCGCCTCTGACGGTCCGAAGGTCGAGTCGCCCGCGCTCATGTGCGCCTGGATCGCCTGGAGAAGGTCCGTGGTTCGTCCATCGTGAAGGAGAAAGATGCGCTGCCCCAGGCCCCACAGGGGTGCGCTCCGGAACTCATCACCCTGGGCCCCTCCCTGGAAGATATTGTCAGCCAGGCCCGGTCCCATGGCATGGAGCAAGAGGTCCGAGAAGAGGTTGACGGACTGGTACCTCAGCGCCGCCACCGTGGAATTGCCCGTCATCAGCGTCGGCGTGTGACAGAGCGCGCAACCGGTGCTCACGAACAAGCTGCGCCCATTGCTGATCGAGGAGGCGCCCCCAGGCGTGTCTGGAGACGAGGTGGGCGGCGCCAGGAATCGCTGAAAGAAGGCGAACTTCTCGATCGCGTTCAATCCGGCCGGTGTGGTCGTGATCTCGGTGTCGGTGACGTCATTAGGGAGAGTGGCGAACTGGCAGTTCGGGTTCTGCTCACGCTCCTGCTGGAACAACTCGTTCGTTATGCCCATCTCGACGTTGTATGCCTCGCCCGAGAACAGCAGCAGGGTCTGGTTCTGCGCCTTCCACCCGAACCTGGCGATCGTTCCGTCGTTGCCGTTGTTGTTCATCCGCCCCGTGATCGCTCTCCCGGACACGAAGAGATTGGGATGGCCGTCGATGCCGAGTTGTTGCTTGCTGGTGGCGTTGGCGGCCTGGTTGGCCATGATGACGGTGTCAGGGATCTGCTCGATGAGGCCCGCGCCGAAGAGCGGTGTCGGAATCCGGAAGATCAGGTTGTTGTTGGCGGCCTGGGTGTCGAAGTCGGGCTGGGCCAGCACGCACCCGGCGGTTCCCGTGCGCCCTGTAACCGTGGCGGTGTTATGCACACCCCCGTCCCGCGTTCCATCCGGGTTGAACTTGAACCGCGCTTCGCGCACCGGCCCGTACAGCGTCATGAAGAACGGGACGCGGTCGGTCCCGCCGTCCGTCGAGGCAAACGCCACTTGCGGGTTCACGAACGGGCTGGTGCCGCCCGTTGCCGGCTGGGCGTGACAGCCGGCACAGCTGTCGAGGTTCATCCGCGGTCCGAGCCCCGCGGCCACGGCCTCCACTTCCTCGAAGTCCGCCTTGCCATCCGTAAAGAACTCGGATTGCCTGGGGGTCAACCCGTAGATTGGTCCGCCCGCGCCCGCCGGCCCACCGCGCACGCCAGGATCACGCGCCGTGACACTTGTGCTGGTCACTGCGGTCGCACGCCAGGATCACGCGCCGTGACACTTGTGCTGGTCACTGCGGTCGGCGTCGAAGGCGCTTGGGCTTGAATCAGTGTGGCGATACCAAACAGCATGAGTGCCAGACCAAACAGTATGAGTTCGAGGCGTGTAGTGGTCTTCATCATAAAACCTCCCGGAGCCCCTCGCGTGGCTCGCCTTGGTCTAGCAATGCAAGGACCAAAGCACCTCGTTCGGCAAGCATCGAAAATCATTCCCGCTTCATGAACATCAGTCGGCCGATTCATGTCATGGAGTCACGGAGTCACTGGCTCCGTGCCACCTCTTCATACCTTCCTTCGCGGCTCGCAATGGAAGGCGTAGACCAGGTGGCGGCACAAGCGCTGCGCCTCAAGCTCGGAGAACGCCTGTTCCTCGTCACGCTGGGAAGCGGCTCGCATAGACGCTGACCTGCCCGTGGGCGGCGCACTGCGTTCGTGGCTGAACTCCTGGCGGGGGATCGGCGCCGTCGAGCGCGGTGTATAGCTCTAAGGCCGACCGCGCCGACCTAGTCGCCCGCGGGCGAGCGTACGGGGGCCGGATCATCGCCTACCACTTCGACTCGGGGATTCACAGGTGCCTGGAGCGCAATGCGACCAGGGGCGGCCAGCAGCGCGTCCCCGACGTCGCCGTCTACGTCGCGGCGCCGCCGTCGTAGGGGACGGCCGGCGTGAGACGCTTGTCCCAGTTGGTTCCCTCATGGGCAACGGCGGGAGGAGCAGAGCACAGCAGACGCGCCTTGACGGCGGACCCGTTTTCATAGATGGCAGAGAGGGCGGCGGCCGACCAGACGCGCCCGGCCGGTGCCGAGCGATCGGCGTTTGTGCCGCCTATCCTCCACCGCAGGGCAAGACCACCCACATGAAGGACGCGTTCGTGTAAGCTCATGGCGATGGCCACGAACATCGCCCCGACCCCATAGGGCATTGACGGCCGCGGAACCCGTCCTCGTCTACGATCGGATTGCCGAAAATCGACGCAGGACGCGGCTCCTGCTGGTTTTCTTCGTCCTGGTTCTGCTCCCGTTCGGCTTAGGCTTCATCCCTCTGGGGATACCGTTCGTCGAGTTCGGCATCCTGCTCTTCGTGCTCGGCGAGCAACGCTTCGGCCAGATCGTGAGGAGCTCGCCCGGCGCCCTGGGCCTGGCCGCAGGACTCATCGTCCTCGCCGGCGTGCTCGCGACGGGCAGTCTGGTGGCGGTGCTCCAGTTCCGTCGGTCGACCCGTCTGGTGCTCCGCATGGCCGAAGCGCGGCCGGTGCGACGTGAGCAGGAGCCCCAACTCTGGCAGGTGGTCGAGAACCTCTGCATCGGGGCGGGGTTGCTCAGGCCGGCGATTTATGTCGCCGAGACACGCGCGCCGAACGCATTCTCCGCCGGCCTCGATCCCGCCCGGGCCTGCCTGGTTGCGACCCGGGGATTGCTACAGCTCCTGAATCGACGTGAGCTTGAAGGCGTGGTCGCCCACGAGCTGTCGCACATCGGCAACCATGACAGCCGGCTCAGCACGTTGCTCACGGCCATTCTCGCGATGCTGCGATTGCCGCTCGATCTGCTGTACCGGCTGGGCCCGGTGCTCGCCACGGGGTGCCTCGTCGTGAGCGCCGTCCTGTTTGTGATGGCCACCGTGTCCGCGGTTGGTATCGTCGGGGAGTTCGTCGTGGCACTGTGGATATACCCTCATGAGATGGCGGAGTTCCTCCGCGACGTGAAGCTCAAAGAGGTGATGCAGTTCTCGTCCCTTTTCACGTCCGCGATGTGGTTCACGGGCGCGCCCTTCTACGTCCTGCTCGGGGCGCAGGTGTGTGGGTTCGCCGCGCGCGGCGCCGTCTCGCGCCAGCGCGAATTCATGGCTGATGCCGACGCCGTACTCCTGACTCGTGATCCCGAAGGCCTGGCGCTGGCTCTCGTGAAGATCGCGGCCACCAGCGGGATTCCCGTGAATGTGCCCGCCGCCGCCGCTCACCTCTACGTGGTGGCGCCTCCTCGGCAAGCGGCCCGCTGGTGGGACAGAACGTACGCATCGCATCCGCCGATCGAGGAACGCATCGCCGTGCTGAGCCGGATGGGGGTCGGCATCTCGCCGACTGCGCGACAAGCCGCCGAAGCCGCCGCCGTCACCTTCCTCGCCGGTGAGGTCGACGAGCCGGTGAGGATGTCGGACGGCGCCGAGGAAGCGGTGACGTCGCATAAGCCAGCCCCGACCGCGACGCCGCCTGCCGCGCTTCGCGATATCGACCCGACGACCTTGCTGACCCACGCGGTCTCATACCTGCGCCTCACGAAGCCGACCTCGCTCTACGAGGCGCCGGATGCGGCATCAGCCGTGCTCCGGCAACTCTCCGGCGGAGTGGTTCTCGGGCTGCTGGGAGTAGACGGTGGATTCCTTCTCGTCGAGACGCCAGACAGATCGACGGGCTACATTGCGCGATCGACATCCGTGTCCTGGGAACAGTCGTAGCGCGGGGGGCTGACACCGATGTTCAGACGAGTCCTGAGCTTCGCCGCCGGAATCGCCATCCTGGTCGCCGCTTTGCTCGTCAATCTCTCGCTCCTCGACATCATCACGCTCCAGGACCTGAAGACGACGCTCGGCAAGACGGTGTCGGTCATCGCCGTCAGCACGATCGCCATCTTCCTGTTCATCGCGGTGATGAAGATCGGCGAACGACGTTGAAGCGTTGCCGAGGCTGACGCGGTAGCTTCCCCACGGAGCGATGCTCGGCGGCGTGGCCTACGACGTTGTACGGCGAAGATGTACCCTCAGAGGTTGCCGAGGAGATCCGTAACGATCGCGCACGAGCAGAACCGGTGGATGAGGAGCTGGCGGAGGTAATCGCAGAGGCTCTCATGGCCGATTACGGCGGCGAGGAATCGATAACTCGCGCCGCGGCCGCCGCGACTGGAACTTCAGACCTATGTGACGATCATCTTCGAGTTCGGCGATCTCCGCTGTCCGCACGACTTCCGCGATCCCCAGCGACCCCGAGCGCCGCAGCCAGGAGACAGCAATCCAGCCGATCGAGGCCCACTGATGTCGCGTAAGTTGGTGGGCCGTCCGGGACTCGAACCCGGGACCCCCTGATTAAAAGTCAGTCTCAGGTGCAGCCTGGGCGGCACACGGACACCCACAGAGCCTCGAGAAACAAGCTTTCCTAAGCAAGGCTCGTGGCCTGAGATCAGCCGGGTCCTGGACTGGTGACCTGATGGTGACCTTTGTCCTGACAGGCACGTATAGCCCGGCGCAGCCGCGCCACCTCGCGCGCAGCGTCGAGGTCGTGCCCTGGCGCAACTCGGCGTGAAGTCTTGGGGTGAGACGGCATAGAGGCGTTTGAGCGCGCGCGCGCCGGTGGTCATGGCTTCACTTTACCGGAAGAGCCGACGTACACTCGAAACGGACAATAGGAATGTCACAGTGACTGCTTTTATTGTTCACGGGTGGCGCTATTTCCGCCGCCGCGGTCTCAAGGCTACCGTCCGTACAATGATCCATCGTTTCATCTACGGCTTCCACAAGTTCGTCGTCTACCGTACCTGCCTCGCTGGTCCACCTGCGGCCGACCACGTCCGCGATATCATGTTTCGCCTCGCGACACCGGCCGATCTTGATCACCTCGCTGAGTTCGAACGCTATGGCTTGGGCACAAGCCAGCGCGCCTACGTCAACGACGACCAAGACTGGCTATTTGTCGCTTGTCACGGTGATCGGATCGTGGCGACTCGGCGGTACAGTCGTGATGTCCCGCCCGGCGGCTTGATGTCACGAGTGCTCCAGCTCGAGCCACGCCAGGTCTGGTCGGCGGACGCCTTCTGTTTGCCCGAATATCGCAATCAGGGTCTGAATCGCCATTTCGGGATCTTCACCATGCGATTCCTGGCATCGCAGGGTTATACGGAGGAGTTTGGTGTCATCGTCGCGACGAACATCCCATCGCTTCGCAGCGTTCTTCACCGTGGTAGCCAGTTCGTCTACTTCGTCTCGTACTCTCGACTTCTGTTCTACGAACGCCTGCGCGTGTCGAAGGAGGTTCCGACGGAGCTGACGCGCGACGGCTAAGCGGCGCGAAGCAAACTCGCCCGCAGGATTATTGCTAAGCGATTCGGGATTGAAGAAATCCGACGTAGCGAAACCCGAAGAGCGCCGCACAGAGCACTTCTGCGGCCTCGGCTGGAGTGAGCAGGGCCTCAGGCTTGCCGCGATGGGCGATATCATTTCGGAGTCTACGAAGTCGATTGAGAGCCCCGCGAATATGATCGGGGAGATGAGGAACACGACTCCACTCCGCCACGAGCGGGAGGAGCACGTTTAGCTGGTGACTGTACGTGGCCGCATCATCCAGAAACGGCTTGATGTGCGCGTTGGAAATCGTGCGGCGAGCCAAGTAGCCGAAGAGAACACGGAGAGGGGTGAGGGGGCCCACTATGGGCCACCACCAGGGAGATCTGGTCCCTGGCTGGCAGCTGTACCTGGCTTGCGTCTTGACAACCTCTCGACAGGCGCAGATGATCCCGGCACCGCCTGACCTGGAAAGTTCCCTATGCCAATGTAGAGGAGGTGCGTCAATGCCCAAGTACGTGATCGAACGGGAAATCCCTGGTGCGGGAAAGCTGTCACGGCAAGAGCTGCAAGCGATCTCGCAGAAGTCGTGTGGAGTCCTGGGCAAGCTCGGGCCGCAGATTCAGTGGGTGGAGAGCTATGTGACAGATGACAAAATCTATTGTGTCTACGTGGCTCCGAACGAGGAGATGGTGCGGGAGCACGCTCGGCAAGGAGGCTTTCCTGCGAACCGCGTCTCCGAAGTGCGAGCGGTGATTGACCCGACGACGGCAGAGCGCTGACCTGGGCCAGGCCGTTGTGAGCAACACGCGTCTCCCGCGAGCGTCGAGTTGCCCTCGGCGCTCGTGGCGTGTTTCGGCCCGTGAGTATGAGTCTTATGGCCAGCCGAGTACGCCGCACCCCGCCAGCGCGACGAGCACGGCCACGGGCGCGAACAGCGTCCGCATCACCCCGAGTGTTTGGGAAAGCAGGATCGACGACGAAGAAGGCGAGTGGGGCTGTTGAACCTATCCTGCCCACGTCACCTAGTTTCTGCTGACTTCGAGACGGGACCAAGAAATCAGGGCGTTCATTGCATCCCCGAGCGTCACCCACCGCTCGAACACCACTCCGCAGGGACACGTCACGGTGAGCAGGTAGCCGTTCCAGGCAGACTCGGTCGCGTCGCCGGTCAGCGGGCCATGCCAGCGATGATCACGAACGAACTCTTCAATGTCGGCGAGGAGAGTCATCGGATTACTTCGTCCGCCCGCAACAGCACCGACGACGAGATCGTCAGCCCGAGCGCCGTGGATCCCCAGTATTGCATCAGAGTTTATTCCTTGGCCGCCGCGAGTCGGCTGGGCCTCGCAGCGGTCAGCGCAACGGAGCACGATAAAGGTAGCGTGTGTTCACTTCTGTCTCGTTCCCGTCCGGATCGAAGATAAACAGCGCCCGGCCTTTGAACGGCTCCTGACGGTCGATCGGTCCGCGCGTCCGATGCTCTGAAACTTCTTGACGACCGCGTCGAAGGTCTCCTCAGTGACGGTAAAGGCAAAGTGCATCGGACCTCCTGCTTGATGCCGACCCGTGGAGTTCGCGATCTGTAGCACCAGATGCCCTCGGTCACACTGGAGATAGGCGCGCTCGTGATCGCGCTTGTCGAGCGGGATGCCCAGCTTGTTGTGGTAAAAGTCGATCGCCCTGTCCAGGTCCTGGACTTTGAGGAAGATCTCTTCGATACCAACGAACCCCATGTCCTACCTCCTTCAGTTCAGAGCGGTGATCTCCTTGCGTAGCCGCTTGATCTCATCGCACGAGTTGCGTTTGGGCCGCCTCCAACCAGAACGGCATGTCCATCTCGCGGTACATCGTCGTCGGCCTTAGCTGCAGACGATCCGCTCATTCACTAGGGTGCGCCGGGATCGTGAACGTGAAGGTCGAGCCCGCACCGACCTGGCTCTTCACCCAGATCCGGCCGCCATGCAACTCCACGAACCTCCGGCAGAGGGTCAGCCCGAGGCCTGTCCCCTCGGCCTTCTTCTTGTCCGCCGTTGATCCGCCGGGGCAATGCCCACCCCTGTATCGGTCACCGAGATCTCGGCCATGCCGTCCACCACCCCCGCCCGCACGTTCACCCGGCCCCCCTCGGGAGTGAACTTCAAGGTGTTCGAGCGGAGGTTTAGGAACACCTGCTTGACCTTCGCTCGTCGCCGCGAATCTCACCCAAGCGCTCGTCCACCGAGTGCTCCAGCGTAATCCCCCGTCGCCGGATCGTAGCGCAGCGTGGGTCGGACGCCCCCACTTCGAGGCGACCGCGTCTCCACGACCTGCCCAGCATAAAAGGCCCAGCGGTGGACCAGATGACGACACACAGAGAAACGACGTGTCATAGCAAGTGCCAGCGCGGCTCCGGTTCGGCGGCGGCGCGAAGATGATCGACAAGCCAGTCACGCACACCGGCGGCGAGATAGAACGTTTGGCCTGAGTAGGTCTGCCTCGGCCCGGATCAGCCCTTCCTCGAGCGCCAGCTTGGCGAGCGGCGTATGCGGGAGCACCCTGCTGGCAACGCGCAGGGTGGCAAAAGCCGGGGCTGCCTGGCGCAAGAAGGCCAGTTTCTGGTCCACCGTGGTGCGGGTCTCGCCAGGCGTGCCAAGGCCAATGGCGAGGGTGAACGGCAGCCCCCCCTGGCGGCAGAGCGCGGTCAGCCGACCGACCTGTTCCAGGGTCAAGCTCACGTCTGATGGCTCGGCACTGTATCCTTCCGTCCCGGCAAGCAGGGCCAGCGAACAGCCCGAGCGTTTCATCAGCTCGATAAGCTCGGCATCACACTCTCCTGGCCGCAGATAGCTAGTCCACCTGAGGCCCAGGTTGGCTTCGATGAGGGCCTGACAGAGGGCCTTCGCGTGATGCAGCGGGATGTTGAAGCCGGAATCAATGAAGAAGATCTTCCGGATGTCATGGTCGTGTCGCAGCCGACGCACCTCCTCCAACACTTCTGCGGCCGGCCGCATGCGCCAATCGGGACTGCGCTGGCCCGTGCCGTCCGCGGTGGCGTAGTAGTACGGAGCCAGCTTGTTGACCACGCCAATACCAAAACCGGCCTTGTCATAGCGCTGCAGATCCAGCAGGTCGAGGCGCGGCGGCGTCTGAAACTGCGCTGTAAAGTGCTCTTCTCGTACGACGGTGTTGCCCCCGTCGCGATATACCAGGCCAGGCAAGTTCCCGAATACCGTTCTGGCGGCGAGGCACTCGACCAGCTGGCCAAAAGACGCGGCCGCATCACCCGCGAGACCCAGATCGGGAGTCAGGTAGTCAAAGCACGCCGATGGCAGGATGCTAAATGCCGGCCCCCCACAGACGATGGTGGCAGTACTCACCTCGCGCAGGTGACCAATCAGGTCTTTCACCGCGGGGAGATGCCACACAGGGTGTAGGTAGCTTTGATTGTCCAGGTTGCGCAGCGACAGGCCGATCACGTCGGGCTGAAAATGCTGCACCGCCGTCGCGCTATCTTGTATGGCATTCTCTGAGAACATCAGATCGAGTACCTGCAAGGCGTGGCGTGCGGTGTCGATGTGCGCCGCAACATAGGCGAGCCCAACCGGTACGGGCCGTACCGTCATGCGGTCCATATAGCGATCCGCCTGGTTCGTAGCTATCAATAGGACTCTCACACTCTCAGTCCTCGATGTCCTCCTTGAGGCACTCCAAGGGTTTCAGAAGTCGCGCAATTCTGATTCATGAATACGTTCTCCACGCCCCGTACGCGCCTCCTCACCCTATGGCGGCAAGAGCCAGCCGGCTGACGCGTGGGCGGGGAGCGGCGACTTCTGAGAATGGGCTGGAGCCGACTAGCCCAACATTTCGCCGCAGCCAGCCCGCCGCGCCCAGTACTCCCAGGCGCGCTGGGTCTCGGGCGAATAGGGCTTGTAGCCCGCGTTGCGGGCGTTGATCTCGCCGAGCGACAGCGGCTTCACCTCGCCGAGCGCGAGGGCGGCCAACAGGGCCCGGGCGTTGCGCGGCGTGTAGACGGACATCCGCACCACCTCGATGAGCGAGCGGGCGGCGGCGGCGAAGCCGTGGCCGCGCATCAGCACCACGTTGTTGCCGCCGAGGCCGCGCGCCAGGTCGCGGCCCTGAGCCATGTTCGCGACTAGGAGGTTCGTGTCTCCGAATCGATCGGCGATGTCCCACACCGGCACCTCGGCGCCCATGAAGCTGCCAGAGTGGATCACCGGGCGAAGCGGCGTCTGGGTCACGGTGAACGGCAGCACCGCCTCGGCATGGGCGTGGGCGACGGCCATCACGTCGGACCGCGCCTCGTAGATCGCGCCGTGGATGAAGCGCTCCAGATAGAGCGCCCGCGTCTCCTCCCGGGTCGGCGTTCCGTCGAGAGTGAACTCGACAATGTCGCCGCGCTCTACCAGTTCGGGCGCGACCGAGCGCGCCAGCAGGTAGCGGCCGGGATCGTCGGGATGGCGGTGGCTCACGTGACCGTAGGCGTCGACGACGTCCTCGTTGGCGAGGATGCGGTTGGCAATCACGAGCTCGCGCACGATCCGATCGAGGTCGCTCATAGCCTGTCCTGATACCGCGTGAACCATCCCTCGTCAAGCGCCGCCTTGGCCCTACTCCGCGCGAGACCCGGGACCTTCGGTCATGGCCATGATGGGAATCCCTCGAGTGGCCGGCTCGGCTCGCAGCCGTCGGAGCGCCTCGATCCCGTCGATCCCGGGGAGCCGAATGTCCATCAGGACCAGGCTCGGCCCTCCTCCCCCGTCTCGGCCTCAATGATCGCGTAACCTTTGAACGTCAACACGTCCCGGACGAGCTTGCGGCTTTTGTCGTTGTCCTCGACGACGAGGATCAGCTCATTCGCCACAGCGTACTG
>WNFC01007216.1_pt1 | contig 12221 bp, 10 predicted proteins | sample 5400541 | NCBI WGS metagenome assembly WNFC01 (sample SAMN13153342, study PRJNA577476) | soil metagenome | isolation source: 120 cm saprolite under Douglas fir tree site 2 hole 2 replicate 1 | place: USA:California | collected 2015-04-18 | reverse complement strand
CGAATACACAGACCTCTTCTTGACTGTGATTCTGGGCCTGGGTCTGGTATTTGAAATGCCGGTCCTGATTTTCTTTCTCGCGCTGATGGGCGTAATTACCGCGGGATGGATGTGGCGAAATATTCGTTATGCCATCCTGGCGATCTTCATTATTGCGGGGATACTCACGCCAACCCCAGACATTACCAACATGTGTATTTTCGCCGCTCCCATGCTGGCCCTGTATGTCTTAAGCATTGGGATTGCGTGGTTCGTGCATCCTACGCAAAGGAAGGCGCGTGAGGCGCGGAGAGCAAAGTAAAGCCTCCAAATCTTAAACACGAAGGACACGAAGTCGCACGAAGGAAGCGTTCGAATGAAGACCAGTGCTAGTGTGGTTTTATTGACTTCTGTGCTGCTTGGGCTTTTCGCGTGTGCTCGCAGCGCCCCAGTGGATGCCGCCCTGCGGGCAAACGGTGATTCTCCGCCCAAGGCTGAAGCTCCTCCAGAGGCCCCGCCCGCGTTCAACGCCAATCGGGCCATGCAATACGTAAAGGAAATCGTGGCCTTCGGCCCCCGTCCGATGGGAAGCGCGAACCACAAGAAGGTCGAGAATTACATCCTTACGCATCTCAAGCGTGATACGGTCGAGCAAGACGATTTTGAGGTGGACACATCCGAGGGCAAGTTCCCGGTCCACAATATCATTGCCAAGCTCCCCGGCACGCGTGACGGGATAGTGGTCATCGCCAGCCACTACGACACAAACTGGCCGCTGAGGAACACGTCGTACGTGGGGGCGAACGACGGGGCTTCCTCCAGCGCAGCCGTGCTCGAAATCGCGAACCAGCTACGAGGAAAACCGCGAAACGGTTACAGCGTTTGGCTGCTTTGGGACGACGCAGAAGAATCCATGCGGCTGCCGTGGTTCGATCCCGAGAGTCTCTATGGTGTTCGCCACCTGGCGCAGAAATGGCAGGATGATGGGACGCTCAAGAAGATCAAGGCATTTATTTTGCTGGATATGATAGGCGACGCGGATCTGAACATTGATCGTGACCACAATTCAACTTCGTGGCTGGAAGATATGGTTTATCAGGCAGCGACGAAGCTGGGATATCAGTCGCATTTTTTCGCCCGAGACAATGAGGTCGGGGACGATCATGCGCCATTCATGCAGCGGGGCGTGCCCTGCGCTGATCTGATCGATCTTGATTATGGTTACAACAATGTTTTTTGGCACACTCCTCAGGACACGGTAGACAAGCTCAGTCCCAAGAGCCTGGAGATCGTTGGCACGGTTACGCTCGAAACCCTGAGGCTGCTGGATCAGAAATAGCTCGCAACCCCAGACCTTGGTTGGATGTCATCCCGATCCCGCTGCCAAGCGGGAGAGGGATCTTACGTCAATCGACATCGCCCGTGCAGTCGGTGGGACTATCCAGCGTCCGCTGCCTCAGAGGTTCCCATGCTTCATGGGTACTGCTCTCGGCTACCGTGCAAGTTCGGGGATGACGCAGAGAAAGGGGAGTAGCTTCAGAGCCCGCATGGCGAGGCCGAGGTTCGTCCTCCACCACTTTCTCTTTGCGTGAGTTTCATTTCTAATTCGGCTTGCACTCGGAACTGCTCGTGAACCATGGTACTGTTCTGGATTCTGTTCAATGTCTTTGTTGCTGCGATGCTGGCGCTCGATCTGGGCATTTTTCATCGCCGGACCCAGACGCTCAGACTGCGGCAGGCACTTGCCTGGAGTGCCCTGTGGATCGGGCTGGCCGCGGTCTTCGCCGCTCTACTCTACGTTTGGCAAGGCCATCAAGCGGCGCTCGAGTTCTCCACCGGCTACGTCATCGAGCTCTCGCTCAGCGCTGATAATCTGTTTATTTTTCTTCTGATCTTCCGCTACTTCCGCTTGCCGGAGCCGGAACAGTACCGCGTTCTTTTCTGGGGGATTATCGGAGCCATTGTCATGCGCGCGGCCTTCATCGTTGCCGGCGTTGGCCTGATCCGAAGGTTTCATTGGGTGATTTATCTCTTCGGCCTTCTGCTGGTGTACAGCGGTGTGCGGCTGCTTTTCCAGCGTGGAGCGCAGGTGGACCCGGAAAGAAATCCGGTCCTACGCATGTTTCGCCGCCTGACCCCAGTCACTGACGATTATGTGGGCGGCAAGTTCTTCGTGCGGCGCGAAAGGCTCTACGCGACTCCGCTGCTCCTGGTGCTACTCGTGGTCGAGACCACTGACGTTATCTTCGCGGTAGATTCCATTCCCGCGGTCCTTGCGATCACGTTGAATACCTTCATCGTTTACACGTCAAATATTTTTGCGATCCTCGGTCTGCGGTCGTTGTTCTTCGCGCTCTCGTCTCTGATGGACATGTTCAAGTACTTGCATTATGGGATCTCGTGCGTTTTGGTCTTTGTGGGATTCAAGATGCTGCTTTCGCACTACTACGTGATCCGGACGGATGTGTCGCTGGCAGTAATCGGCGGGATTCTGCTGATCACGATTGTGGCTTCAGCCCTGCACCGGAAACAGCCAACCATCAGCGCTTGAACGTCTATTGAATCGCGCGCCGGTCTTTAATTTCCTGCAGGTGGTGCCTTAATCTGTCCACAACGTCTTGCCGTTGGGAGTCGCTGAGTTCTTTTCGAAGTTCTTCCAGAGCGAAGTGGACAACGTCATGGTGGTGGATCTCCTCCGGCGCCACATCATTACTCAGCTCCAGCCAGATCCCGTGCAGGAGATCAACTTCTTTGGGTGTGAGATGCGGAGCGTGCGGTCCCAAGTAGAAGACCTGTTCCTGGCCGGTGGGGGTGTAAACGGCAAGCGTCAACTGCGGCTTGGGATCGGACAAGCGCTCCCACGCGAGCCCAGCTACACGAGCTTCCTCCGTAAGCGGGCGGTTGGGCGATGCGCCCAGCACGACGACAGATGACTCCAGACTTTGGGCGGATCGCAAGATGGCGTCCCATTTCTCAGTGGCCCCTGCGACCGCAAGATGAATGGTTTTCCCCTTCTTCTCGGCCAGTGCCAGGGCGCGGGTAAACAGCGTCTGCTCCTCGGAACTGAAGAGTTGCTCCGGTTCCAGCTCGTATTCTCCCGCGTCAGCGCGACCCAGAAATCGGAGATGGAGCGCGACAACATCCTGGTTGTGAGGATCGACGCGATCGAGAGTCGCGGCCAGGTTATAAAGCGTGTTGTAGTTGCGGATCATCACCAGCACATTACCCGGCCGGACTCCGAGAGCCTGCGGAGTGAGGTTGTCGCCCGCCTCTATGTTGAACTGATCGAGTTCGGCGCGTTCACTAGCGCGCTTGCGGGTCACTTTTTCCGAGATCTCGAAGACCGCGAAGAAGATGATTGTGAAAGCAATGCCGGAAATCGTCGCGACCTCTTTGGTAAAGAGATTGATTCCGCAGAGCGCGATCAGGGTGAGGGTAATCAGCGCCAGTCCGAGGGGAATTTCGGTCTTGCCAATGTGGAAGTTCAGGGGCACGCGAAACTCGCGCTTTCCCGGTTCTTTGTAGCGCAGCACCAGGACCGCGAGTCCTTTCATGGAGAAGCTCCACATCACGCCAAACGCGTAAGCCTCGCCCAAGAGAAAAATATCGCCGCGGCTCAGGATGATGGTGAGGAGTTGCAGTGCAACCACCAGATTGAGGATGCGATACGAAGTCCCGAAGCGGCGATGCGGTTTGCGAAACCACTCAGGAAGAATTCCATCCTCGGAGACCCGGTTCAGGACGCCATTCGATCCGACAATAGCGGTATTCACCGCGCCCGCCAGCATCAGCACGCCGACCACAACGACGAAAGCACGGAACACGAGCCGCACAGATACTGGTCCGACCAGATACATCGTCAGCCCGCCGATCGGATTGTCCTGAAAACTGGCGCGCGCTGAATCGGGGATGATCATGACCGAGAAAAATGCAACCCCAGCCGTGAAAACCAGGCTGTAAAGGAAAATAACGGAAGCGGCTTTCTTTAGGTTTGGAAGTTTCGGGTGTTCGATTTCCCGATAAACCTGGGCCATAGTTTCCTCGCCGCTCATGGCGAGAACGGAGTGGCCCAACCCAATCAGAATTCCGATAAGGCCTACTTTGTAGGGGAGAGAGGTATGGCGCAACCAGCCCAGCGCGCCTCCATGTTCGCCGGTCAGATAAGTGATGTTCCGTAGGTGTGGCCAAGGTGGAAGATGACCGCCTTTGACCACGATTGTGTAGCAACACCAAGCCACCATCATGACCACCATCACCGTGGTCACGTACATGATGCGCAGGGCTTTTTCGCTGGACTCAGGAATGCCTTTGATGTTCTCCCACCAAAAGTACAGCGTGACCAGCACCGCAAAGAACGCCGCCCCGGCATTCATGGGGATCGCCACGTGCGAATGCGAGTGCTGCAGAAGCTCATTCAGCAGGCCGATCAGGTAGAGGCCCGCCGAGACGCCGCTGATTGGCCCAGTCAGGATGTAATCGAACATCAGGGCGGACACCGAAAACTTGGCCAGCGTGGAACCCATCGCCTCCTTTACGACGCGATATACGCCGCCGCGCACGAACATCCCGCAGCTCTCGATGTAGAGTGCAGCGACGGTACCCGCCAGCAGCATGATTGCTACAACGAACCACGGAGCTGGCTTACCGACAAAATGCTCGGCAATGGCGCCGGCGTAAAACGCCGAAGAGCCCATATCGTTCAGCACGATGGCGGCCACGCGCCAGAAAGAAATAAACGCCAGCATGGCGCTCGAGGCGATTAGCACACGTGCTGTAGTGCTCGGTGCTACTTGCTTGGGAGGAGCAACTGAAGATGGCATCTAAGATTCAGCTCGTGCGCGTTTTCCGGGTGCCGCGAGAGTCCAGAGCGCAGCCCTTCTTGAGGATGAACCAGCCCGCTGGCATCAAGTCTTATTCCACCATGTTCCGCATAAAGAAACCGTAAAGACGGAGAGAAATTGCTGTCGATTCAGGTAGTTAGCCGGACATTGCGGCGTGAGCTTTCGGCGTTGAGCTATCCCGAGGCTGACCGCTCGGTACGCTTTTCAGGATGGAACATTCACAGATTTCAGCGGAAGGGCGAAGGAGAAGACCGAGCCTTGCCCCAATTGGCTAGTGACGCGGATAGATCCGCCATGCGCTTCGACAACCGCTTTTGCGATCGCCAGGCCCATCCCCGTGCCTTGCACTGAATAGCGGTTGTCCTTGCCGCGAAAGAACTTGTCGAAAATTAGCGCCTGCTCAAGCTCATCAATTCCGGGCCCGCGGTCTGCGATGTTGACGACGAGTTCAGCGTCGGTTCTCTCCACTGAGATCTGGATCGGAGATTCTGCCGGCGAGTACTTCGCGGCATTCTCCAGCAATTGTTGAAGCACATTCACGATGAGTTCGAGATCGAACTCCACCAGAGGCAGTTCAGCCCTGGTATTAAATTTAACCGGATGTCCGTTGACGGTCTTCTTTGCCGATTCCAGGGCCCGCTCGATGGCCTCGCGTATGTCGTGTGGCGTGAGATGGAGTTCAACCTGCTTCGATTCGAGGCGCGCCATCTGTGTGGCTTCTTCGACCAGGTGGTTCATGCGATCGGACTCTTCATTGATGACTGTCAGCAATTCATTCTGCTGCTGAGTATCGAGACCGCCGGAGAGCAAGCTCGTCGCCGAGGCTTTGATTGCCGTCAGAGGAGTACGGAACTCGTGCGCGACGGAGTCGAGGATGGCAGAGCGCAGTTTCTCGTTTTCACGCGCGGCCTCGGCCTTACCAACATTCTCTATGGCGCGAGTGCGCTCAATCGCAATGGCAACCAGGGTTGAGAGTGCGTCAATGCTCTCGTGGGACAGAGTTGTGCCGGAGATTCCAATTGCACCGACGCTCCTCACTCCGAGCCGAAGCGGAACGTAGGCCAGCGCATTTTCTAAATCCATCACCGGCTCGCCACGCGCGGCAACCGACTGCAGGCGTCCGGTCTCAATTTCGCGAGTATCCGCGTCGGAACGGTACACGTCGGTCCGATCCGAGACGAAAAGTGCCGCTCCCTTGCTGCTGAAAGTCTCGACTATGTGACGCGGCACGAGATTCAGCAGCTCCGGCACGCTTTCAAGCGTAAGCAAACGCTGACTGAAGGCATAGAGGTGCTCAAGCTCGCGCCGGCGCTGGTTCGCTCGCAACGTCTCCCGGCGCGCACGTTCCGAAAGCTGTCCAGCAATCATCGCCGTAGCAAGGAAGGCGAAGAGTGCAGCCCAATTTTGCGGATCGGCGATGGTGAATGTGCCGAAGGGAGGAAGGAAGAAGAAGTTGAACGCAAGCGCCGAAAGCAGCGCCACAAAAGCCGCATACCAGAATCCCCAGTTCGCCGAGACCACCAGGACTGCTAGCAGCAACGTCAGCGCGACTGTTGTCACATTCGCGTGCAGGACGTACTTGTAGAACAGCACAACTGCAGGCACAATCAGCGCGCACGCAACTGCCCTAAAGCCGAACCTTGCGTGTGATATCACGGCGTGATTGTAAATTAAGTCGTAAATCCCGAGCGCAGTCGAGGGGGACCGCTCCTTTGTCGACAAACCGCTGAACTCAGATGACAATGGATTTGTGCAGAAGCGTCCTGAACAATGGTTGGAAGAGGTCGCACCAGAGAAGAAGCAAGGTATTTTTAAGCTCTTCCTGGGCTATGCCCCTGGTGTTGGCAAGACCTACAGCATGCTGAGCGAAGGCATCCGCCGCTACAGCCGCGGTGAGGACGTTGTAGTCGGTGTGGTGGAAACTCATGGGCGCAAGGCTGTCGCAGACTTGGTGGCCAAGCTGGAAACCGTCCCGCGTAAGCAGATCGACTACAAGGGAACCGTGTTCACTGAGATGGACGTTGACGCGATTCTCACACGAAAGCCCGCGGTCGTACTCGTCGATGAGTTGGCGCACACAAATATCGAAGGTAGCAAGCATCCCAAACGCTATCAGGACGTGATCGATCTTCTCGACGCGAAGATTGATGTGGTCTCCACCGTAAACGTGCAGCACATCGAGAGCCTCAATCCGCTAGTGGAACGTATTACCGGTGTTCACGTTCGCGAAACCGTTCCGGATTGGGTGATTCAGCATGCGGAAGAGATCGTAATGTCCGACCTCACGCCCGAAGCATTACAAACTCGAATGCGGCGCGGAGACATTTATCCGCTCGAACGTGCCGAGAAGGCGCTCGGGAACTTCTTTCGTCGCGGAAACCTGATTGCCCTCCGGGAGCTGGCTCTGCGGCAAGTCGCGCAAGTCGTGGACAAAAGCCTGGAGGCGCACTGGACGCGCGAGGGCTTGCAGCCAACTGTCGCAGTCCGCGAGAAAATCGCGGTGGCCATAAGTTCCAATCCTGTGGCGCAATATCTGATTGCTCGCGGCGGCCGGATGGCACATGGCATTGACGCTGAATTCTACGTGATTTACGTAGACTCACCCGCCGATCAGGACGGTGACAACCGCCGCTCTCTGCAAGAAAACATCCGGTTTGCTGAGAACCTGGGCGCCACGGCTGTCCGGCTGCCAAAAGGCAACATCGCAGAGAGAGTGGCGGAGTTTGTTCGCGAAAAGCACATCACGCACGTCATCTTCGGACGCTCTGCGCAAGAGGGCTGGCGTAAGTACCTGTACTTGACGGTCATTCAGAAATTCCTCCGCCACGCGCCTCCGATTGACGTACACATCGTGACGCAGGAGGCCAAGTGAAGCCCGCCAATCACCGGCGCATCCTCGTGGTTGACGACGAGCCGCAAATCACGCGCGTGTTGCGGACGTCTCTGGATGCTCATGGTTACGATTTGCGCGTCGCCAACGACGGAGAAACCGCCTTGCAGATCGCACGAGACTGGCCACCAGACTTGATGATCACAGACCTCTCCATGCCGGTAATGGATGGACTCGAAGTCTGTCGCCGCTTCCGCCTCAAATCAAACGCTCCGGTCATCGTGCTCTCGGTGAAAGGCGAGGAGCGCACTAAAGTGCAGGCGCTTGATGCCGGTGCCGACGATTACGTCACCAAACCTTTTGGCATAAACGAACTCCTTGCGCGAGTACGCGCGAACCTACGACGTGCTCCGCAGGAAGAAAGTAGTGGAGGGGTGATCGAAAATGGTGATTTCCGTATTGACCTGGACGCCCACACGGTTTCCGTCCGTGGCCGCGAGCTCAAGCTGACCCCAAAGGAATTTGAGCTTCTCGTCTATTTTGCCCGTAACCCGCACAAAGTTGCTACGCACCGCAAGCTGCTCTCTGCAGTCTGGGGCGCAGGCAGCACCGAGCAGCCCGAGTACTTGCGCGTGTTTATCGGCCAGCTCCGGAAGAAGATCGAAGCCGACACCGGATCCCCTGCCTATATTCTGACCGAGCCCTGGGTGGGATATCGTTTTGAGCCAAGCGGCGTGATCTCTGAGTAGAGTCGCCTCCACGCATTCAGCTCACGTTCTTTTTTTCCCCTTACGTTTTCCTTACGAACCTTTTAGTCCGTCCTTATGCCTGGCCTGCTGGAATGAACTCTGAGTTCTCAGTTTCCGGCTGAGTTCTCGGGAAGGCGGATTATGGCAGGGCTCGTGATCTTCACTTTAGTCGCAATGGCAGGCTGCGCCTTCCTGATCTATTTTATGTTCGCCTTGTGGCGTGATTCACGTAATTCCCGCCGAGAGCCAAGAGTGGAGATTAGGAGAGTGCCGAGCTTGAGAAAAGAAAAAGGCAGGTTGCTTCATGTGTACACCGCCGAAGACTTTGGTGTGCGCGAAAAGAAATGGCTTTGAGAGATCATGAAACCTTCACGTGTGCGAAGTGAGGTTGGAGAACGAATATGCAGGACTTGATTTGGGTAGCAGTTACGATCGCCTTCTTCGCCTTGTCAATAGGCTACGTTCAATTCTGCGATCGCGTGAAGTGAGGAAAGCGGCATGGCACTGGAATCGTTAATCATGCTCGTCGTGAGTGTCGCAACCGGCGTGTATCTGCTGTATGCCCTGTTGCGACCGGAGAAGTTCTGATATGACCGCGAATGGCTGGGTTCAAATACTTCTATTTTTCGCGCTAATTTTCCTGGTCACTAAACCGCTGGGAATCTTCATGGCGTGCGTTTTCAATCGGGAAAAGACGTTTCTCGATCCCGTGCTTCGGCCGGTTGAGAGGCTGCTCTATCGTGTGACAGCCGTTGACGAGAATCATGAGATGCGCTGGACCGAGTATGCCATCTCCATGCTGCTGTTCAGTGTAGTTTCGATGCTGGTGCTCTACTTTATCCAGCGGGTGCAATACTACCTTCCTTTCAATCCGCAGAAGCTGACAGGCGTGAACCCGCCACATCTTGCTTTCAATACGGCTGCTTCTTTCACCACCAATACCAACTGGCAGGCCTACAGCGGCGAGACGACCATGAGCTATTTCACGCAAATGGCTGGCCTTGCCTATCACAATTTCATGTCGGCGGCGGTTGGGATAGCGCTTGCGATTGCTCTGATTCGCGGCGTGGCGCGGCGGCAGATGCAAACGATCGGGAATTTCTGGGTGGACTTGGTTCGCTGTTGCCTGTGGGTTTTCTTGCCGTACTGTATCGTCGGCTCGTTGGTGCTGGTTTCGCAAGGAGTAGTCCAGAATTTCAAACGATACGACACGGTCAAGCTGCTTGATCCGCAACCAATCCAAAAAGTGGACGCAAGCGGTAAACCTGTAGTCGGCCCGGATGGCAAGCCGGTCATGGATACGGTTTCTACGCAGACGATCGCGCAAGGGCCGGTGGCATCGCAGGAAATCATCAAGGAATTCGGTACTAATGGCGGTGGCTTCTTCAACGCCAATAGCGCCCACCCATTTGAGAATCCAACTCCGTTCTCAAACTTGTTCGAAATGTTTTCGATTTTCGCTTTAGGAGCCGGACTCACTTACACCCTGGGGCGAATGACAGGTTCGCAGCGGCATGGCTGGGCGGTCTGGGCGGCCATGGCCGTCCTGTTCCTGACCGGCGTTACCAGCGCCTACTGGGCTGAATCTCGCGGCAATCCCTTACTGAAGGGGGTCGATCAGCGTGCGAGCGCCACACAATCCGGCGGCAACATGGAGGGCAAGGAAGTCCGCTATGGAATCGCCAATTCGACTTTGTGGGCGACGGTGACTACCGACACCAGTTGCGGTGCGGTCAACAGCATGCACGACTCCTACACGCCGCTCGGCGGGATGATTCCGCTCGCCAATATCATGTTGAGCGAGACTGTATTTGGCGGAGTCGGTTCCGGACTCTACGGCATGATTATCTACGTGGTGCTCGCAGTGTTCATTGCCGGACTCATGGTCGGCCGCACGCCCGAATATCTGGGGAAAAAGATCGAAGCTTATGACGTGAAGATGGCAATGTTGGTGACGCTCGTCTTTCCGCTAGCGATTCTTGCACTCACCGCAGTGTCCGTGGTGAAAAGCTATGGAGTCTCCAGCATCTTGAATCCTGGCCCGCATGGCTTCTCAGAGATTCTGTACGCGTTCACGGAGGGAGCGGGTAATAACGGCTCCGCGTTCGCTGGATTGAACGCGAACACACTTTTTGGTATAACACGACACTCGGGCTGGACACGCTGATCGGCCGCTTCTTGATGATCATCCCCATGCTGGCGATTGCGGGCAATCTGGCAAAGAAGAAATATGTTCCACCGTCGCTCGGGACGTTTCCGGTCACGACGCCGCTTTTTACCGTGCTTTTGATCGGAACGATTCTCATCGTTGGAGCCCTGACATTCTTCCCGGCACTCAGTCTGGGACCGATACTGGAGCACTTGCAGATGATGGCAGGAAAAACATTCTGAACCGGAGACTGACACCCAAGTGAATCTGCTATCGGCGTTTGGCTTATTTGCGGTGACGGCGATGCTGGTTACCTACGCATTGGAGGCGAAAAGCACTTGGTTCATCCTGGCATTCGCTTTTGCATGTGCCTTGGGGTCGATCTATGGCTTTCTCCAGGGCGCATGGCCATTTGGTCTGGTTGAGGCCGTATGGGCGGGAGTTGCAGTTCGAAGTTGGTGGTTGAAAAAGATTTCAGAAGAATGACAGCCAGCACTCAGCGTTCAGCGGTGTAGCTGAAAGCCGATGGCTGACAGCTGATGGCTAATATATGGCAAAGAAATCAAAGGCTGTTTGGGAATGGAAGATTGTAAAACGGGCAATCTGGGATTCATTTCTGAAACTCAATCCACTAAAGATGATGGGGAATCCCGTCATGTTTGTGGTCGAAATCGGAAGCGTAATCACGACCGCCCTGCTTTTCAAAGGCGGCTCAGATTTCAAGTTCAATTTGCAAATCACTCTATGGCTCTGGTTTACGGTGCTGTTCGCCAATTTTGCCGAAGCGATGGCCGAAGGCCGTGGCAAAGCCCAAGCTGATACTTTGCGCAAAGCGCGATCCGAAACTTTGGCCCACAGAATCCTTGGCAGCGGCTCGACTGAGGATGTTCCCAGCTCTAAACTCAAAACCGGAGACCTCGTCCAGGTGTCAGCCGGCGAATTGATTCCCTCCGATGGTGAAATCATCGAAGGCGTGGCTTCCGTGGACGAGTCAGCAATCACCGGCGAATCCGCCCCGGTGATCCGCGAAGCTGGAGGCGACCGTTCTGCGGTCACCGGCGGCACTCGCGTCCTTTCCGATCAGATCAAAGTCAAAATCACCTCTAATCCCGGCGAAACATTCCTGGATCGCATGATTGCCCTGGTCGAAGGCGCGGAACGCCAGAAAACTCCTAATGAGATCGCGCTGAACATTCTTCTCGCCGGCCTAACGATTATTTTCTTGCTCGCTGTTGTGACGCTACAGCCCTTCGCGATCTACTCCGGTTCGCCACAAACCGTGTTCGTACTGGTTTCACTTTTGGTCTGCCTGATTCCCACCACGATTGGCGGTCTACTCTCTGCCATCGGCATTGCTGGCATGGACCGGTTGATTCAGCACAACGTGCTCGCGATGTCAGGCCGGGCGGTCGAAGCAGCCGGTGACGTCAACACCTTACTCCTCGATAAGACAGGGACCATCACACTCGGCAACCGTCAAGCCTCGCGGTTTGTGCCAGCGCCTGGTGTTAGTGAGCAGGAATTAGCCGACGCAGCGCAGCTCTCATCTCTCGCGGATGAAACTCCGGAAGGCCGGTCCATCGTGGTCCTCGCTAAGGAAAAATATGGCCTGCGGGGGCGCGAGTTGGGTTCCCACGAGGCTGCCTTCATTCCTTTCTCCGCTCAAACGCGCA
>WNFC01030423.1_pt1 | contig 12222 bp, 11 predicted proteins | sample 5400541 | NCBI WGS metagenome assembly WNFC01 (sample SAMN13153342, study PRJNA577476) | soil metagenome | isolation source: 120 cm saprolite under Douglas fir tree site 2 hole 2 replicate 1 | place: USA:California | collected 2015-04-18 | reverse complement strand
CTTTCCTAGAGCGTGTCCCATTCCTGCGGAATCGGACACGCTCTAGATTCATTCATTGGCGCATGTCCTTTTCGGCGAACCGGTGTCCACCCCCGGATCAAGTCCGGGGGCAGGCTTTCGCCGGGACTTGCGCTAATCCTCCGCCACGAAGCCCGACGCCTTCACGATCGGCGCCCAGCGCGCGATGTCGGCCTTCACGGTGGCGGCGAACTGTTCGGGGCTCTGGAATGCCGGCTCGTTGCCGAACTTTGCGAGGCTGATGCCGAATTCGGGCGAGCGGGTGACATCAGCGACCGCGGTGCTGAGCGCGCCCACGATCTCGGCCGACGTTTTCGCCGGCACGAACGCGCCGAGCCAGGCCTCCGCCACCACGTCGTAGCCTTGCTCGCGCATGGTCGGAACATCGGGCAGGAACGGCGAGCGGCGCGCGCCGGTCACGCCAAGGATGCGGACCGCGCCTGACTTCGCTTGCACCAGCGTCTCGCTGATCGGATTGACGCTCGCCGGCACGTGTCCGCCGAGGAGATCCTGCAGCGCGGGCGCGCCGCCGCGGTAGTGCACCGGCGTCATCTTGATGCCGGCCGTGTTCGCCAGCATGACGCCGACGAAGTGAGGGGTGCCGCCGGCCGCGGTGGTCGCGAAAGTGGCGCGATCGGGATTGGCTTTGCACCACTGGACGTAATCGGCGAGCGACGTCACGCTCGCCGGCACCGCCGGCCCGACGATGTAGGTGAGCATCGAGCGCGCCGCGGTCGCGACCGGGGCGAGGTCGCGCAGCGGATCATAGTTCAAGGTGCGAAAGCTCGACGGATAAAGTGTGATCGGAAAATCCGGCGTGAACAGCATCACGCTGCCGTCGGCCTCGGCGTTCTTGACGTATTCGACCGCGACGCGCGCGGCGGCGCCCGGCTTGTTCTCGACGACGATCGATGACGCGAAGGGCACGCGCATGCGGTTGGCGAGGAGGCGCGCAATCACGTCGGTGCCGCCGCCCGCGGGAAATCCCACGATGATGCGGACCGGCCGCGTCGCCTGCGCGCGTGCCGGCGCGGCAAGGCCTGCCATGGCAAGGCCGGTTGCGGCGAGGAGATGGCGGCGGGTCAGCGACATGAAGCTCACGCCTTGATGCCGATGGTCATGCGCCGCAGCACCGCATTGTGCTTGACGAAATGATGACGCAGCGCCCCGGCGGCATGCACGAGCACGAGCGCGGCCAGCACGTAGGCGAGATACTTGTGCGTCTCCTCGAGCAGCGGGCGCAGCGCGCGGTCGTGGATGAACAGCGGAATTTCCAGCCCGAAGACATCTTTATTGAGCGGCGTGCGACCGGTGCCGGCCATGGTCCAGCCGGTGAGCGTAGCCGCGAACATCAGAAGGTAGAGCCCGAGATGGCCGAGCTGCGCGGCGCGTCGCTCCCAGGGCTTGAACTCGACGGGCAGCACCGGGACCGGGTTCATCCATCGCCACAGCAGCCGCAGGACCAGCAGGACCATGAAATCGTAGCCGAGCGCGGCGTGGCCCGCGTAATGCGCCAGGCGGTCGGGGCGCGGCGCCAGATGCGTCATCCACCAGCCGTGCCCGAGCAGCAGCAGGATGAGCACGGCGCCGAGCCAGTGCAGCAGCTTGGCGGGCCAGCCCCATTCCTGCACGGTGCTGCGGATCATCTTTGGGCTCCCTTTAAATCCGCGCCAGGACATGCGATGGAACGCAAGCGCGCGTCAACGGACATCGCTTGGAAGCACCGCCAGCGCGCTCGCCGCCGCCATCGTATCGCCATACCGGCGCCACGGTGGGATGGACCATCGCATTCCCCGCCTCAAGACATTCCTCAGCGGATTCGGGACATCGATAAATGAGCAGAAACAGCGCAAGACGATTCCTTCTCGTTGGCACCGTGATCTCGACCTGCGTGCTGCTGGCCTCGATGGGCCCCGCGCACAGCGAGCCGAACATCCGGCTGGCGCAGGCCGCCCAACCCGATCCGAATCAGCCGCCGACGAAACCCGGTCAACCGCCGCCGCAACGGCCGCAGCAGCGTCCGCCGGCAGCGGCGCCGCAGGCCCCCGCCGCGCAACCGCCGCGTCCGCCGCAGCCCCCGGCCGTCCAGGCGCCCAAGCCGCCGCCGGCGAGCGCGCCCGCGCAGGTGCCGCCGCCCGCGCCGGTGCAACGGCCCGCGCAGAGCGCGCCGCCTCCGCCGCCTCCCCCGCAGAGCGCGCCCGCGCAACGGCCGGTGCAGACGGCCCCCGCGCAGCAGCCGCCGCAACGGCCCGCGCAGACCGCGCCAACTCAGCCGCCGAAACCCGGCGCGCCGGTGCAAGCAACGCCACCCGCGCCGGCGCCGCAGCAACCGGCGCAGACGGCGCCCGCACGACCGGGCCCGCAACGCCCGGGCGTGCCTCCCGCGCCCCCGCAACAGCCGGCGCAAACGCCGCCGCAGCAGGCGCCCGCCGTGCAAGGCCCGCCGCCGCGGCTGCCGCAGGGCGTGCCGGCGCAGCTGCCAGCCGGCGCAAACGCCGCCGCAGCAGGCGCCCGCCGTGCAAGGCCCGCCGCCGCGGCTGCCGCAGGGCGTGCCGGCGCAGCTGCCGCCGGTACAGCAGCCCGGCGTCGCGCCGCAGGCGCCGGCGACGCAAACGCAGCGTCCCTCAGCGCCGCCGCTGCCGGCCCCGACCGTGGCCGCGCCGGCAGCAACACCCATCAAGCCGGGCATGCCGGGAGGTGGCGCCGCGCTCGCGCCCACGTCATCGCAAGGCCAGCCCCTCGTGCGCATGGATCAGCTGCGCAACGAGCGGCAGCAGACCGTCGAAGGCAACCGCACCATCATTCGCGAGCCGGATCGCGTCATCATCCGCGAGAATGACGGCCGCTTCCTCATCCGCCACAGCGATGTCGACCGCTTCCGCTACGGCGCGCGCGACGTGCGCGTGGAGCGGCGCGGCAACGACAACGTCACGGTGGTGGTGCGGCCGGACGGGGCGCGCGTCGTCACGGTGGTGGACCAGAACGGCATGCTGCTCCGCCGCTCGCGCATTCTGCCCGACGGCCGCGAGATCATCATCATCGAGCAGCGCCCGGTGATGGCGAACTATAATTATTACGTCGACCTGCCGCCGCCGGTGATCCGCATTCCGCGCGAGCGTTACATCGTGGAGATGGAGCGGGCGAGCCCGGCGATGATATTCGAGGCGCTGGTCGCGCCGCCGATCGAACGGCTCGAACGGCCTTATACGCTGGATGAAATCCGCTACAGCCCGATGATACGAGAGCGCATGCCGCGCATCGACATCGACACGGTCAATTTCGAGTTCGGCTCGTGGGAGATCACGCCCGACCAGATCGACCGGCTCGCGGTGATCGCGGAGGGCATCAATCGCGCGATCAGTGCCAATCCGCGGGAGACGTTCCTGATCGAGGGCCACACCGACGCCGTCGGCTCCGACGTCGACAATCTGTCGCTGTCGGATCGCCGCGCCGAGTCGGTGGCGCTCGCGCTGAGCGAACGCTTCCAGGTGCCGGCCGAGAATCTGGTGACACAGGGCTACGGCAAGCAGTACCTCAAGATCCCGACCGAAGCGCCGGAGCGGCAGAACCGCCGCGTCACCGTGCGGCGCATCACGCCGCTGCTCGCGGGAGGGTGAGGGCAAAAAACGGCCGCGTCGTCATTGCGAGCGACCCGCCTACGCTCGCTGCGCGAGCTACGGCGGGTTTCGAGTCCGCCGCAGCGCGGAGCGCAAAGGCGGAAGCGAAGCAATCTCACTTCACTTGGTCATACGAGCGCGGCTGAGATTGCTTTCGCGCTTCGCGCTCTTCGCAATGACAAAGAGGAGGCCGGACGAGGCGGTCGCTACCCGTCGCCGCCCATGATGATGCGGTGGACGGAGACGACGCGGCTGATCGGGAATTCGAGCGCCTTCTTCGGATTGAACTGCTCGAGCTTGAGACTCTTCGCCTCGCGCACCATGAAGCGCTTGATATAGGCGTGCGGCGGCTCGCCTTCCTCGGCGGCGACCTGCGCCACCACGAAGTCGCCGCGCCGCACCGGCAGGCGCGGATTGACGAACACCGTCTCGCCCGCGAAGTAGCGGGGCTCCATCGAATCTCCGACCACGTAGACCGCATAGGCATCGGGCACGCCTTGCAGCGAAGGCGGTGCGAGCACGTCGGCAATGCGGTTGCCGTTGAGGATGAACTCGCCGTCCTTGCCGCCGACCGCCTGGCCGAACGCGGGTATCGCGGCGCCCATCTGCGCCGGACCGCCGAGCTCGGCGTTGCGCGGCGGGGCAGGGGCGAGCATCGCCTGCGCGGGTGAGTGCAGCGCGAAGCGCGCATCGCCGCCATTGCCCTCGAACACGCCGGCGCCCGCGCGCAACACCGGCGCGCCTGGCGCATCGCCGCCGCCGAGGCCGAACTCGCCGCGGCCGGCGAGCAGCCAGTCGAGCGACACGCGGAAGAATTTTGCATAACGCTGCGCGGCGCGGCTCAAGCCCCGGCTCCCGTTCTCATGGCCGAGATAGGTCGGCTCCTCGACGCCCATGGCGCGCGCGGCGTCGCTCGCGCTCGCATAGCCGGCCTGCTCGCGCGCAAAGCGCAGCCGGTGGTAGGGCTCGTGCAGGGTCATGGCGGGACTCATGGTCACTCTTTTTGCATAGAAAATTATGCGATGTGAATTGACATTGGAATGCAATTCGCATAGAACCGCATTCATGTCAATGGCCGCCTCGACAGCCGTTCGATCCTCTCTTGCGCGCGACTTGCCCCACGGCGTCGCGCGCGCGGCCGGTCCCGATTGCCCCTCCCCCGGGACCGGCCGCACCCCTTCGGAGAGGGAATGGCTTTCGCTGTCGTCCGCACCTCGCCGGGCGAGTTTCTCCTCCGGTTTCTCGGCTGTCCCTGGGTGTCGCGGCGTCCGGCCGGCCTCGACCCAACCAACAAGAAGGAACCCGCCATGGCAGACAATTCATGGGCGTTGGGCGGACCAGCGGGCATCGCCCAGGCACTGCGCAATAGGCAGGCGCTGCTGCCATCGAAGACTGACAATGGCCTGACGGCGCCAGTCCCAAAAAGCCATCGCGATGAGCAGAACCTTGCGAGCCGCTGCGGCGATCGCGCGTTCAAGCGCGCGATGCTGAAGGCGATCCGGTGCGGGGCCGAGCGCGTCTCGCCGGGCGTCGTCAAATGCACCACGACGCGCTACATCCGGCGCATCCTCGCGCCAACCGACAGCGGCTATCGCTCGAGCGCCGGCTATACGGCGGACATGGGCGGCACGTACAGCAGATCTCCGTGATCCGCGCTCTCCCAGCCGGCCAGTCGCGACGAACTGCCCATTCGGCGGACGGCGCGGTGCGAACCCACTTTCATTTCGTCCTCGGAGAATCCGACGTGAGCCGCCACAAGAAACCAGGCGTCCGGCGCGACGCCGCTGGCAAGAGTCGGGGCGAATCGACGGAGCAGATACGCGCCGTGGCGCTGGCGCAGCGCATGCGCGACGTCGGCGCGGAGCACGCCGCCAATCCGCTCGCCGGTCATGCGCTCGGGCGCCTGCGGCTGCGCCATCAGTCGTACGGGCCGCAGGATCCCTGCTCGATCAGTCCCGAGCAGTACGAGGCGGGCGAGCGCTATGCCGTCATTGCGGTGCGCCACGCCGCGATCATGGGCTATGCGACCGGCTCGCCGCGGGCCGCGGCGTTCGGGCTCCTGGCGGCCGGTGCGTCCTGTGGCGAGGAGCCGGACGAGGCGGTGATCCTGGCGGTGCGCCGCGAGTTTGCCGACTGCTACCGCGCGCTGATGGACGCCGGCAGGGCCATCGGCCAGGGCGCCAAGGTGGCGCTCGTGACCTACGACACCTGCCTCGACCGGCGCAGCTTCGAAAGCCTCACGCGCGCCGACATCGGCAATCTCAAGGTCGGACTCAATGCGCTGGCGCGCCTGTTTCGCGGCCGCGGGGTAGTGTGATGGCCACAACCTGCAGTAGGCCAGCGTCCCCGCCGGGTTCCATTGCAGATCGATTGTTATCGATTGTAAGAGCAACGGAACCGGAAACGGTGGCTGGAGGCTTGAATTCCCGCCACTTCAATCTGCGGTTGCGGGGTCAAAATTCAACGAAAGTTAACCGCGTTTTGTCAGGATGCCGAACCTTGGGCGGGGAGCGGCCGATTTCCATGGGACGATTCGTTTCCAATCTCAAATTGCTGAACAAGCTGGCGATTCCCGGCGTGACCATCGTGATCGCGGCGCTCGCGACGGTGGTGCTGGCGCAAAGCTGGATGGGAGTCGTCGAGCGCAATGTCTCGATGATCGTCGATCAGCATGCGACGCGGCTCGATCGCGTGCTCACCATCGTCGGCCACATGCACGAGGCGACGCTCACCCAGCGCGACCTGCGCATGGCGCGCAAGGTGGAGGACGCGGAGAAGCTCGCCGCCGAATACCGCGGCAAGCTCGCCGACACGGCGCGGCAGATCGACGCCATCGTCCCGCTCATGATCGATGCGGAGCAGCGCAAGCTCGCGCTCGAGGCGAAAGATGCCTTCGCCCAGTTCATCAGCACGAGCGGAGAGCAGAGCGCCGCGATCGTTCACTCGCTCAAAACCAGCGCGGCGCTGCCCAACAACGGCGTGGGACGCGTGTGGCGCTACAAGGTCGACGAGCTCCTGGGCAAGATCGTCGCGCTCAGCCGCGAGGATATCCGCCGCGCCAAGGAGCAGGGCATCGCGGAAGGGCGACGGGCCGTGATGACGCTCATCGGCATCACCGCGCTGGCGCAGCTCATCGCGCTCGGCATGCTTGCGTGGATCGCGATCGTGCAGGTCGCGCGGCCGCTCGGCGGCATCACTTCCTTGATGAGCCGGCTCGCCGGCGGCGACCTTTCGGTCGAGGTCGAAGGCGGCGAGCGGCGCGACGAGGTCGGCGCGCTGGCGCGCGCGCTCGCGGTCTTCAAGGGCAACGCGCTCGAGGCGAAGCGTGCCGCCGCGCAGCAGGAGGCCGACCGCGCCGCAAAGGTGCGACGCGCGCAGGCGCTCGAGCAGTTGACCAAGGATTTCGAAAGCCGCATCGAGACGCTGGCGAACGCGCTGTCGAGCGCGGCGCGCCAGATGCAGACCGCGGCGCAATCCATGTCGACCACGGCGGACGGCGCCGGGGAACAGTCGGTGGCGGTCGCTGCCGCCTCGGACCAGGCCTCAGCCAACGTGGCGACGGTCGCCGCCGCGACCGAGGAGCTGGCGGCCTCGATCAAGGAAATCGCGCGCCAGGTGACGGAATCGGCCGCGATCTCAGGCAAGGCCGCGGTGGAGGCCAAGCGCACCGACCAGACGGTCCAGGCGCTCGCCGATTCCGCGCAGAAGATCGGCGAGGTGGTCGAGCTCATCAATTCGATCGCGGCGCAGACCAACCTGCTCGCGCTCAATGCCACCATCGAGGCGGCGCGCGCCGGCGAGGCCGGCAAGGGATTCGCAGTGGTCGCGGCCGAGGTGAAGACGCTCGCCGCGCAGACCGCGGCGGCGACCGGCGAGATCGCGGGCCAGGTCGGTCAGATCCAGGCGGCGACGCGGGAGGCGGTCGCGGTCATCCGCGGCGTCGCCACCACCATCGAGGAGATCAACAACATCGCGACCGCCATCGCGGCCGCCATCGAGGAGCAGGGCGTCGCGACCGAGGATATCGCGCGCACCGTGCAGCAGGCCGCCAGGGGAACACAGGACGTCTCGACCAACATCGGCGGCCTGCGGCAGGCCGCGACCGACACGCGCGGCACCGCCGGCCAGGTGCTCGAAGCCTCGGATGCGCTGAGCAAGCAGGCGCACGAGCTCACCAGCGGTCTTGCGGAATTCTTGACCGCGACGCGGGCGGCGTAAGCCGGCGCGGCGGCGATGGCCCGACTCGCAATTCGGCAAGATGGGTATATAAGGGGCAGGGCGAAGGGCGTGATTCCTTAACGACTTTGCTGCAAGTTCCCCCATTCAAAGGATATTGGACACTCATGGCGCGACGCATCGTCGACAAGCCCATCCTCTCGGTGGCGGCCTCGCAAGAGGCGCCCGACGAGTTGCACGTAACCGATCAGGACGAGCGACCGAAAAATATGCCGGCCAACAAGCTTCCGATCGAGGGATTTTCGCTCGAGGTCGACGGCAAGCTCAAATCGCAGCACGCCACGCAAGCTGCCGCGATGAAGGCCGGCGCGGAGCTCAAAGGCAAATTCCCGGTGCTCCAGGTCAAGGTCTACGACGCCGCCGCGAGGGAGGCGAAGGCCGTGCCCGGGTCCGCCGCAAGCGGCTGCGTCGTCTATACTCATGGACGCGCGGACAATAGACTCCTAGTCATATCGCCACGCATTGATCGCTGATCAGTGGGCAAGCCCGCGCGAACTGCGGGCATTCGATTTGATGGGAGGATGAGATGGACCGCCGCAGTTTTCTCATCGGCACGTCGGCCCTCGTCGCGGCCGGGACGGCATGGGCGCAGGAGACCTACCCCTCCCATGCGATCACGATCGTCAACGCGTTCCCGCCGGGCGGCGCCAACGACATCGTCACGCGGCCCCTCGCGTCCGTGATGGAGCCGCTGCTCAAACAGCCGGTGGTGATCGAGACCAAGGCGGGCGCCGGCGGGCAGGTGGGCGCGCAGGTCGTCGCGAATGCGAAGCCCGACGGCTACACGCTCCTCTCCCACAACACCGGCCTCTCGGGCTACGCCGAAGTGGACAAGCTGTTCGATCGCCCGCCGAAGGCGACGCGCGCCGATTTCATTCCGCTCGCGCGGCTTGTTGCCGATCCGGTGGTGCTCCTGGTGAATGACCAGCAGCCGCACAAGACGCTCAAGGAGTTTATCGAGGATGCGCGCCAGCATCCCAACGCCATCCTCTACAGCTCCGGCGGCCTTTATGGCGCGACCCATCTGCCTATGGCGCTGCTCTCCTCGGCGTTCGGCGGGCTCCAGATGCGTCACCTGCCGACCAACGGTGGCGGGCCGGCGATCACCGCCATTTTGGGTAACCAGGTGCAGGCGACCGCCCAGTCGGTGACGGCAACGCAGGCGCACATCAAAGCCGGTAAGCTACGGCCGCTCGCCTTGTTCGGTGGCGCGCGCTCGAAGGTGCTGCCCGATGTGCCGACGCTCAAGGAGCTCGGCTACGACGTCGAATATTATCTGTGGGTCGGTCTGTTTGCCCCGAAAGGGACGCCGGATGCGATCGTGTCCACCCTCCGCGGCGCCATCAACAAGGCGGCGCATGGCGAGCAGTACACCACCGCTATCGGCAATGTGGGCCTCGACCTCGCCTATCTGGACGGCCCCGAGTTCGGGAAGTTCTGGGACGCCGACATCAAGCGCATCGAGCAGGCGGTGCGCGCCATCGGCCGGGTGTAGCGCGTCTTGTCATTGCGAGCCTCTTAGGGTGGGCAAAGGCGGCCGAAGCGATAGTATGATCCACTGAGCTGGCCCCGCCGCGCCCACGCGTGGGCACGGCGCTTCGCGCCTTTGCCCACCCTACGGAAGGAAATCGCGTGCCCAGTCACGGGGTCGGAGCTTCGGTTCTCCGCAAAGAGGACGAGCGCTTCCTCCGGGGTGGCGGCCAATACGTCGCGGATTTTCGCATGCCGGGCGCGCGCGAGATCGCCTTCGTGCGCAGCGCGGTGGCGCACGGACGCATCCGGCATGTGAACATTCCCGACGCGCACAAGGATGCGGTGTTCACCGCAAAAGACCTGGCCGACGTCAATCCGATCCGCGCCGCAACGGCGCTTCCCGGCTTCAAGCATTCCTCCGAACCGATCTTGGCGAAGGACAAGGTGCGCTATGTCGGCGAGCTCGTCGCCATGTGCGTCGCCGATTCGCGGGCGCAAGCGGAAGACATCGCCGCGACCGTGGCGGTCGATTACGAGGAGTTGCCGCCCGTCGTCGACATGCTCGCCGCCCGCCGTGACGGCGCGCCGTTGGTGCACGAGGACTGGGGCGACAACGTCTTCATCGAGTTCTCCCATAACGGTGACATCGACGGCGTCGCGCAGAGGGCGGCCATCATGGTGACCCGCGAGATCCGCACCGCCCGCCACTGCATGTTTCCGATCGAGGGACGTGGCACGCTCGCCTATTGGGACAGCCGGCTGCGATATCTCACCGTCATGAGCGCGACGCAGATGCCGCACATCGTGCAGCGCGGCCTCGCCGAATGCCTGGGCCTCAATGACGGGTTGATCCGCGTCATCTCGCCCGACGTCGGCGGCGGCTTCGGATACAAGGGCCTGCTCTGCCGCGAGGAGGTGGCGCTTGCGTGGCTCGCGCTGCATCTGAAAGTGCCGGTGCGCTGGCTCGAGGATTATCGCGAGCATCTCACCGCCAATGCCAATTGCCGCGAGCACCATTACCGCATCACGGGCTACGCCGATCGCGATGGCCGGCTGCTGGCGCTCGACTGCGTCGCCAACGTCGATGCCGGCGCCTACTCGGTCTATCCCACGTCATCCGCGCTGGAGGCGGCGCAAGTGATGAGCCTGCTGCCGGGTCCCTATGACTTCAATGTCTACCGGTGCCGCGCGGCGGCAGTCGCGACCAACAAGTGCGCAATCCTGCCCTACCGCGGGGTGGCGCGTACCGGCGTGTGCTTAGCGATCGAGACGGTGATGGATGCGATCGCGCGCGAAGCGGGCATCGAGCCGTACGAGATGCGGCTGCGCAATCTGGTCCGCCCCGAGCAGATGCCGTTCGAGAACGTGGTGAAGAAGCCGTTCGACGGCGGCGACTATCCGGAATCGGTGCGCCGCGCGGTGGCGGCGATCGGGCTACCCGCCATCCGCGAGCGCCAGCGCAAGGGAGAGCCGGACGGGCGGCTGGTCGGCGCCGGCTTCTCGATCTTCTGCGAGCAGGGCGCGATGGGAACCGCGGTTCTGGCGAGCTGGGGACGCCCCGTCGTGCCAGGCTACGAGCAGGCGGTTGTGCGCCTGACCGCGGACGGCGACGTCGAGGTCCGTGTCGGGACGCACTCGCACGGCCAGGGACACGAGACCACGCTGGCGCAGGTGGCGTGCGAAATCCTTGGCGTCGAGTTCGATCGCATCAAAGTGCTGCAGGGCGACACATTATACAGTCCGTTCTCGACCGGGACCTGGGCGTCACGCTCGATCGTGATGGCGGGCGGAGCGGTGGCGCAGGCCTCGCGCGCGCTCGCGGCGCGTGCGTGCCGCATCGGCGCCTGGTTGCTGCAGGCCGAACTCGCCGACGTGCATGTGGCGGGCGGCAGCGTCGTCGGCCGCGCCGGCAGCGTGACGCTGCGCGAGGTGGCGCGAGCCTGGTACCTGCAGCCGCAAAACCTTCCCTCCGGTGTGGACACCGGCGGCCTCGAAGTGACGGTCGGCTATCGGCCCGCGCGCGACGCCGGCACGTTCAGTTATGCGACCCATGCGGCGGCGGTGGCGGTTGACCCGGATACGGGCGGGATCGATGTCCTCGACTACGTCGTGGTGGAGGACGGCGGCAAGCTGGTCAACCCGATGATCGTCGACGGTCAGGTCCGCGGCGGCGTCGCCCAGGGTATCGGCACCTGCCTGCTCGAACGCATGCCGTTCGATGCGCAGGGCCAGCCCCTGGCGGCGAGCCTGCTCGACTATCTGCTGCCGAGCGCGACCGAGGTGCCGAGCATTCGCGTACTGCACATGGAAACGCCGTCGCCGCACACCGAATTCGGCATCAAGGGCATCGGGGAGGGCGGTGCGGTCGGCCCGCCTGCCGCGATCGTCTCGGCCGTGAACGATGCGCTGCGGCCGCTCGGCGCCGAGGTGCACGATCTGCCGCTCACGGTCGAGCGGGTGCTGGGCGCGATCGCGGCCGCGCGGGGCGCGGGGCGCGACGTGACGCCCCGAAACCCGTGAACGGCGTTACTGCCGCAGGTCCGCCGCGTTGGCGACGCCCGACGATGTCATCAGCACCCTGAGACCATCCTTCACCGGGTTGGCTGTCGTGCTCAGGAGCGTGATGAGGGCGAGCGACGAATAGACGCCGATGACGATGAGCCGCCAGCGATTGACGAATCTCTGATCCTGTTCGCTCAGGTTTCTGCGCTGCATGACCGATCTCCAGGGTCTCGGGGGTGATGGGCGCCCCGAGGGAGCGCCCGGTTCGGATCGTGCAAACTGAGTCGGCTAGTCTCTCTTCAAAGTGACCACCGGGCCGATGCTCAGGATGCCGTCGTAGAGCGCATGCGCCTCGGCGACGCGCCCTTCGGCGCAG
>WNFC01008439.1_pt1 | contig 12222 bp, 11 predicted proteins | sample 5400541 | NCBI WGS metagenome assembly WNFC01 (sample SAMN13153342, study PRJNA577476) | soil metagenome | isolation source: 120 cm saprolite under Douglas fir tree site 2 hole 2 replicate 1 | place: USA:California | collected 2015-04-18 | reverse complement strand
TAAAAAATCGGAAGCTTTCGCCCAGAAGTACGTCGACATTCAGCGCGAGCAATTCAAACGCTTGGGTGTCCTCGGCGATTGGGAAAATCCGTACCTGACGATGGACCCGAAATACGAAGCCGAAATCCTGCGCGCGTTTGCCGGCTTCGTGGAAAAAGGTCTCGTTTATCAATCGAAAAAACCCGTCTTCTGGAGCACGGGCGCGCAGACAGCGCTGGCCGAAGCCGAAGTCGAATATCAGGAGCGCGACGACACCGCCGTTTACGTGAAGTTTCCTATTGCCAGCGGCGAGTGGAAAGACAAAGCCAGCATCGCCATTTGGACGACGACGCCATGGACTCTGCCTGCAAATCTGGCGATCGCCGTCGATCCAGGCGAGATTTACGTTGTCCGGCAATTCTCGCGCGAGGGGACTTCCGAAACACTTCTCCTCGCGGACAAACTGGTCGATCAATTTTGCGCGAATACGAAATTCGACCCGGTCGGCGAGCCTCTCGAGTCGTTTCCCGGCGCTAAGATCGGCAAGATCAAAGCGCGACACCCGTTTCTGGATCGGGAAGTAATCGTGCTCACGGCCGATTTCGTAACGATGGACAGCGGCACCGGCGCGGTGCATATCGCGCCCGGTCACGGTGAGGACGATTACAATCTGGGCCGTGCAAACAAACTGCCGATCTTATCCCCGGTCGATGACCATGGCCGTTTCACTGAGGAAGCTGGTTTGCCGAATTTGACGGGCAAATACGTCTTCGACGCCAACATCGACATCGTCAATCTGCTGCGTGCGCGGGGAATGCTGCTTGGCGAACAAAAGTTTCATCACTCCTATCCGTACTGTTGGCGCTCGAAAACGCCGATCATCGAACCGTTGAGTCGCGCCCCGATTGGGTGATTTCGCGTCAACGGAGCTGGGGCGTGCCGTTGCCGGTTTTCTACTCGGCCGAGGGCAAGCCGATTCTCGACGCCAAAATCATCCGCAAACTCGCCGATCTTGTTGCGGAGTGCGGCTCAAACATTTGGTTCGAATTGAACGATATCGATCTTGCGGGGGAGCTCGGCTTGCCTGAAGGCACGACCCACCGCACGGACACAATCGACGTTTGGATCGACAGCGGCGTCTCGCACAAGGCCGTGCTCGCGATTCACCCGGAATTGCACGATCCGGCCGATATGTATCTCGAAGCGACCGACCAGCACCGCGGCTGGTTTCAATCCTCTCTCATGACGAGCATCGCCCTGAACGGCCGCGCACCCTACAAGACCTGCATTACCCACGGCTTCGTTGTCGATCTTGACGGCAAGAAAATCTCGAAGTCCGGCACCTACGACAAGCCGATGGACGCGGGCCACTTCGTCGGGCGACATGGCGCCGATCTCGTTAGGCTATGGGCCAGCAGCATCAATTACACGGACGACGTGCCATTCTCGGAGGAAATGTTCAGCCGCCTCGGCGACACTTATCGCCGCATTCGCAACACCCTGCGCATCTTGTTAGGTAATCTCTTCGATTTCACTGCGCTCTATGAGCGTCGCCATTCCTCGGGAGAAAGTTTGCGACGGTCACAGACCGCCGCTACAGAAGAGACGAAGTTTACAACGATTGATTGGTGGATTCTGGAGCGACTCGATCGAGTGATTGCCGATTGTCGAGCCGCTTACGAAGCGTTTGAGTTTCATAAGGTCTATCACGCGCTCAATCACTTTTGTGCGGTCGATCTGAGCTCGCTTTACATCGACATCACGAAAGACCGGATGTATTGCGACCCTGCAAACGCGGGACGGCGACGCGCGACCCAAAGCGCAATGCACGAAATCTTTGGAGCTCTTTGTCAATTGCTCGCGCCGATTCTGGCTTTCACGGCAGAAGAAGCGTGGCGGCACTCCGGTGCCGGCGCCTCCGTCCATCTACAGGAATTTCCCTTGCCAAGCCGAAGGTCGGCGCGGCGACCGGAGGCGGGCGCGACAGAAGGATATGGTGAAGCGACCGGGCAGGTAAACGAATTGTTGAAATTGCGGGCATTGATCGGCCAGGCGATCGAGCAAGCGCGGCAGGATAAATTGATAGGGAACTCGTTGGAGGCGGCTGTTGCTTTGAAATCGAGCAGCGACGTGACCATAAAGATCGATAAGGAAGAGCTGCTGGAGTTTTTTATCATCAGCGATTTGGTAATTGAAAAAGCAAGCGAGACAAGCGCGACCGTGACGAAGACCTCTTACCAAAAATGTGCGCGTTGTTGGCGGCACCGTTCGACTGTGGGAGCAAGCAAAGAGCATCCCGATTTGTGCGATCGTTGCGAAAGCGTCGTTAGCAGAGGTAGGGATGGATCGCCGAGCCGTCCGACATGAGATTGATTTTCTTCCTTTCGTTGCCCCTTTATCTGATCGATCGAGCGACCAAATATCTCGTTCTAGGTCACATTGAACCGGACGAGCCGCGCGCCATCGTTCCGAACTTTTTTCATCTGGTGAACATCACCAATACCGGTGCCGCCTTCGGTTCGTTCAAAAACAATAACGCGTTCTTCATCGCCATCTCATGCATCGCGCTTCTCTTCGCGCTCGTGCTGCTTTTGGGGCGATCCAAATCGGGCAAGGCGGACTCGCTCTGGTGGACGCGCGACATTTGGCGCGACGTTTCGCTCGCGCTGCTGCTCGCCGGTGTCCTCGGCAATTTGACTGATCGCTTGCTTTACGGGCACGTGATCGATTTTTTACTGTTCGATTTGCACATTCCCTTTGCGCATCCGTGGCCGGCCTTCAATGTGGCTGACTCCTGCATTTGCATCGCCGTGGTCTGTTTCATCATTCATTCGTTCCGACAGGAGAAACACGTAGCGCAGCCCGCGGCCTAGCTGTCTGTGACCGTCGCTCGAATATTTCTGATAGGCCGCTAAAATCAGATGTGCCTGAACGTCTCCGAAGACTCGACTACGCGTTTCAATGCCTGCCGATTTATTTCGTCACGGCGTGCACGTACAAGCGTCAGCGGATCTTGAACAACGCTGATGTTCAAGCGCGCTTGATTGAATTCGGCCGAGCGGGCAGCGATCGGGGGGCATGGCTGGGCGCTTATGTTTTGATGCCCGATCATTTCCACGCATTCGTGATCATTGACGACGCGCGGCTTAGCCTCTCGATTTGGATGAAATCGCTGAAAAATTCATTATCGAAAACACTTCGAGCGTTGAGAGTTCCATCGCCTCACTGGCAAAAGGGATTTTTTGATCACATTTTGCGTAGCCATGAATCCTATTCCGCAAAGTGGGATTATGTTCGTCAGAACCCGGTGCGGCCAGATTAGTGAAAGAGTGAAGCGAATGGCCATTTGTCGGGGAGGTGTTTGACTTGGAATTCCGGGATGACCGCGTTTGAAGAAGTATGCGACGGTCATAGACCGCCGCTACAGTAATTGCAGGTGAACCCAATGGAAAAAACGGCCCGCGAGATCTGCGCGCGTTTGCGCGACCACGGACACGTCGCCTACTTCGCCGGCGGTTGCGTCCGGGACATGGTGCGCGGCCTTACGCCGAAGGATTTCGATGTGGCTACGGATGCTCCGCCGGAAGTCGTGCAAAGGATTTTTAAGCACACCTACGCAGTCGGCGCGAAATTCGGCGTAGTCGTAGTCGTCGAAAACGGAACCAATTTCGAAGTCGCGACTTTTCGCTCCGACGACGCCTATATAGATGGCAGGCGGCCAAGCGCGGTCCATTTTGCGTCGCCGGAACAAGACGCCAGGCGGCGCGACTTCACGATCAACGGCATGTTTTTCGATCCAGCGAAAGACCAGGTAATCGATTTCGTTGGCGGCCGCGCCGATATCGAAGCCAAGCTGGTGCGGGCAATTGGCGATCCGGCGCAGAGGTTTTCCGAGGATCGTTTGCGCATGCTGCGCGCGGTGCGGTTCGCCACCGTGCTCGATTACAAGATCGGCAAGCAAACGTGGGACGCGCTTGTTGCGAATTCTGCCGCCATCCTGGAGATCAGCGCGGAGCGCATTCGCGATGAATTGGTGAAGATTTTTTTTTCGCCGAATCGTGTGCGCGGCTGGGATTTGCTCGATGAAAGCGGATTGATGAGAACTATTTTGCCCGAGCTCGAGCCGATGAAAGGCTGCGAGCAGCCGGAACAATTTCATCCGGAGGGCGACGTCTTCGAGCACACGCGGCTGATGTTGCAATTGTTACCGGCGAAAGTTTCGGTGCCGCTCGTTTTCAGTGTGATCTTGCACGACGTTGCCAAGCCGGTGACGGCGCAGGTCGATGCAACCGGCCGGATCCGGTTTAACGAGCACGACCGGATTGGCGCGGCCATGACCGAGCAGATCATGGAGCGGCTGCGTTTTTCGCGCGCTGAGATCGACGCGACGGTCGAGATGGTGCGGCAACACATGGTGTTCAAAGACGTGCCGAAAATGCGGGTGGCGAAACTCAAGCGCTTCATGGCGCGACCAACCTTCAACGAAGAGATGGAGCTGCATCGAGTCGATTGCGAGAGCAGTCATCGCATCCTGGACAATTACAAATTTCTTCTGCGCAAACGCGAAGAATTCGCGAACGAACTAATTATTCCCCCGCCGCTGGTGCGGGGCGATGATCTGATCGCGCTCGGTCTGAAACCCGGACCAAGGTTCGGCGAAATTTTAGAAGCGGTCGAGACCAGTCAATTGGAAGGAACATTAAAAACTCGAGACGAAGCAATCGAGTGGGTGAAGCGTGAATATTCGTTAGGCGACAAAAGCTAGACGAAGCTGTGGGCTTCTGTAGTTGACAGAAAAAGGGTTAGCCGTTTTTGTCCGCCATGCACATTCAAGCCAAAATTTTGTCTATTGTCGTGGTCATCGCGGCGTTGGCTTCAACCGCGCGGTCCGATCTTGCTTTTGAAAAAACCGAGCTTGAATTGCATCCCGCTGCCGGTGATGAGACGGCGGTCGGTCATTTCAAATATCAAAACAAGGGCGACAACCGATCGCGATCAAAAGCGTGACGACCTCGTGTGGTTGCACGGCAGCAACGGCGAAGAACAGCGCCGATCCGAACGAAAAAGGGGAAGTGACGGCGACGTTCAAGATCGGTGATCGTACCGGCACGCAGCAAAAAGCGATCACGGTGGTGACTGACGACCCGACGCATCCAACGACCACGTTGACGCTGAAAGTAGTTATTCCCCAGGTGCTTCAATTGCAACCAGCGTTCCTCTTCTGGCAGGCGGGAGAACCGGCCAAATCCAAAACGATTGTCGCCAAAGCCGGTAAGGACATTTCTATTAAAAACCTGGATGTTTCATCGTCCAGTCCGGATTTTGTTGCGAAAGTCGAGCCCGGATCAGCTGCAGGCGAATTCCGAATTAACATCGAGCCGAAGCAAACCAACCAGGCGACCGCGGCGACCTTGACAATCAAACCGGCGCTGGCGAACGGAAAGCCAAAGGTGTTTTACGCAAGCGCGCGCGTCATGCCTCAATCGCCGGCCGCGGGACAATCGGCAAGCCCGCCTACCGTCCGCACGGCCAACGCAGCGCTGGCTGCGGCGTCAAAAACCGAATCAAACAAAGTGAAGGCCGACGCTTGTTCCCTGCTCACCAGCAAGGAAATCGAATCCGTTCAGGGCGAAGCGTTGAAGGAACCAAAATCGAGCGGGCAAACTGGGGGAGGCTTTGCTGTTTCACAATGTTACTTCGGGCTCCCTACGTCGAGCAATTCGATCAGCCTCACTCTGATGCAAAAGAGTGACAGTCCGGATGCGCGTGACCCGAAAGAGTTTTGGAAAGAAACGTTTCGCGGCGAAAAAAATGAAGAAAAGGGACGCGAAGAAGGGGAAGAAAAGGCCACACCACCTGAGAAAATTGACGGGGTTGGAGACGACGCTTTCTGGTTAGGCAATCGCGTCGGCGGCGAGCTTTATGTGCTCAAAGGCAATAGTTTCTTCCGCATCAGCGTCGGCGGAGCCGGGGACAAAGCAACTAAGATCGACAAATCAAAGAAGCTCGCGCAGATGGTGCTGGAGCGACTCTAGGGAGCGTCGTCAAGAATCTGTAGCGCCCTGCGGGCCGTCAGATCAGGTGCAAATGGAGAGACGGAGGCGGCGCGGTGCGCAGTAGTTACAGCTGCTTCGAGCTAAGGAAGCGAGGTTAGAGTCTGTCGTGGGCGATGGAAACATCGGCCGCATTGCGCTTTGACATCAAATACGAAACATCGGACATCTCTCCGAGCCGTAGGCTCTACGAAGCCGGAGGCAAACTCGGGATGCAAATTTTGATGATCAGCGCGGAGGGACCGCCGACGCAACGTGCCGGAGCGCTTATCGATGTACTAGAGGCGTTGCCGCACGAGCTGCGCGAGCGTCGCCATGAAGTCGCTGTCGCGCTGCCGTTCTATCGCGAGATTCGCGAGAACCCGGCGTGCAATGAAGAAGACACCGGCGTGACTGTCGATGTTCGCGTTGGCGAAAAAACTTACGTCGCCGAATATTTGAAAAGCCGGAGCGCCAGCGGCGTGCAGTTGTTTTTCATCCGCTGCGACGCATTTTTTGATCGCAACGGACCTTACGGAGAAGACGGTGTGCCCTATGAAGACAACGCCGCCCGCTTCATTTTTTTCAGCAAAGCGGCCGTCGAATTGGCGCGGCGCTTAACTCCGTCCCCGCAGATTTTACATGTCCACGACTGGGCGGCTGCGCTCGTGCCCGTTTATGTGCAGGCGCACCAATTGCCGTTCTCGACTGTGCTGACAATTCATCACCTGGCTGAGCAAGGCAGTTTCTGGGGACTCGATTTTCGCCTAACGAATTTGCCCGAGCGGTTTTTCACACTGCGCGGCGTCGAGTTTTTCGGGAAACTGAATTTCCTTAAGGGGGGAATTTTGTTCGCCGACAAGATCACGACCGTGAGCGAGCGTTACAAGCGCGAGATGCAAACACCGGAATACGGCTGCGGACTTGATGCTGTCCTGCGCGAAAACGCTTTCAAGCTCACCGGAATCCTGCATGGTGCGGATTACTCGCGCTGGAATCCGGAAACTGATCCGCTTTTGCCGGCGCTCTATAACTCGAGTTCACTCTGGGGCAAAGAAGTCTGCCGCGATACGCTTTTGGGTGATCTGGGACTCGCCCCTGCCCCGAGCGGCCCGGTCTTTGGAATGGTCACGCGAGTGGTCGAAGAAAAAGGGTTCCAAATCCTGGTGCCCGTGCTCGACCGTCTCCTTTCGGACGACGTGCGCTTGATCATTCTCGGCGAGGGCGATCCCGCGTTTGAGACTGCCTTGGCCGTCGCAGCCCGAAATTTTCCCACGAAGTTTGCATACCAGCGACACTATGAGGAACGACTCGCCCATTTGATCGAGGCAGGAATGGATGTGACGCTGATTCCCTCGCGCTTCGAGCCGGCTGGTTTGAGCGCAATGTACAGCTTGAAGTACGGCGCGCTTCCGGTCGCCCGCGCGACCGGCGGCATTCAGGAAATCATCGAAGATTATGATCCGACGACCAACAGCGGATATGGCTTTCTTTGCTACGAATATTCCACCAGCGCTTTTTGGGATGCGATTAAGCGCGCGCGGGAAATTTTCCGCGATCGCGATACTTGGATAATGCTGATGGCGCGTGCGATGGCGCGCAACTTTTCGTGGGACGCATCTGCGCGGCGTTACGAGGAGCTTTACAGCGAACTCGTTGGCACCAGCGAAGAAGCGGCTGCCTAAGTAGTGGCGCTCGCCGCGGCGAGCGAATGGCAACTTAGAAAGTTGCGCCACTACTTGATCGTCGATCTTGACTGGGAACGCGCGTTGCGTCGTGCAATTTCATTCAGCCGAATAAACGCTGGGTTGCGTCGTCCAACTTTGCCACCAAAACCAAGAGTCACGAAGCGAAACCAATGCAGCCGGCTCCAGCATTAAACCGTCCTGACAATATCTTGCAATCTCGCAGGCTTTCGTATCTGCTCGGCGACTCCGACGCTATGACTCGCGCCTCATCGATATTCCGGCCGTTGCTCGCCGGCTTGCTTTTGACCCTGGCGCAAATCGCAGTGGCCATTCTTCTCCTCGCACCAGAAGGCCCGCTCTCCGAGCAATATCGCGCTCTCATGCAGCACGATAGTTACTGGTTCATGAACATCGTCGATCGCGGCTACCAAACGATCGTCCCGCCCATTAACCACAAAGTCATGGAAGTTTCCAACGTCGGGTTCTTTCCTGCTTATCCGGCCATCGCAACGCTTCTGCGTTACGGTTTGCACCTGGACACGCGGGACGCACTGCTGGTGACCGCCCAAGCTGCTGCCTGCGGTTTCTGGAGTTACTTTTTTCTCTTTTGCCAACGGTGGAATCTTTCGCCCACTCTCCGATTTTTTGGCGCATTGTCGATCCTGGCGCATCCAGCTGCGTTCTTTTTAATCGCAGGTTATTCGGAATCTCTCTTTCTCATGGCTCTGCTCGGCTTCATTTATTGGAGCAGCCAAGAAAGTCGCACTGCAAAAATCTGGACCGCATTGCATGGAATGATCATGACGGGGACGCGACTCGTCGGAATCCCGTGTGCGGCGTTCCCGGTCGTCCGCCGCGTTTTCACAACCGGATGGAGCGCTCTGCGCGAGCCACGCGCGTGGCTTCGATCCTACGGCTCAGCCGTCGCCTTAATGGCGATATCGATTTTGGGCGCAGCGCTGTTTTTTCTTTATTGCCAGTTGCGATGGGGACACTGGAACATTTACATGCTCACCCAGTCGATCTGTTGGGGAATCGAGCCCGATTATCTCGCCATTTTTAAGCCGGCCACTTATCGCTGGCTTATTCCGGCTCTTAATGATCCCACCGAAATGAGCCAAATGTCGATGACCATAGGCGCGCTGTTCTTCTTAGTCATCGCGCTGTGCGAATTGACTCCGGGAATTCGCCGCCGCGCGGGATGGCCGACACGCCTTGGCATCTATTTTTGCGCGGCGGTGATTTATTACATCTCGGTCAGTGGCGTCGCTTCTGTCGCGCTGGAAAGCATGCTGCGCTATGAATTTTGCGCTCACGCGCTGATCGTGCTGGCCTTTTTGCATTTTCTGCAGCAATCTCGCGTCCCGCCAGCACTCCGGGCCTTCGGCATGACGGCAGTCGCCCTAGCCAGCGCGGCTGGTCTGAGCGTACAGGGATGGTACGTATGGAATTTCACCCGGGGAAACTGGGTGGCCTAATGAAAAGAACTGTCGCAATCATCGGAGCCGGGCCGGCTGGCTTGACCGCCGCTTATCTGCTCTCTAAGAACGAAGTTGATGTGACTGTGCTGGAGGCGGACCCGGTTTATGTCGGCGGCATTTCGCGCACCGCCACCTATAAAGGTTTCCATTTCGACATCGGGGGTCATCGCTTCTTTTCGAAATCCAAAGCGGTGGAGGATTTGTGGACGGAGATCCTGCCTAACGACATGCTGCAGCGGCCGCGCTCGTCGCGTATTTTTTACGATGGCAAATTTTTCGCCTATCCACTCAAGCCGTTCGAAGCGCTCATCAAACTTGGCATCGTAAGATCGACATTGTGCGTCTTGTCGTGGTTAAAAGCACGCTTCTTTCCCGTGCGTGAGCCGCGCAATTTTGAAGATTGGGTAAGCAACCAATTCGGTAAACGCCTCTTCAATACGTTTTTTAAAAGCTACACCGAAAAAGTTTGGGGGATGAGCTGCAAGGAAATCTCGGCCGATTGGGCGGCGCAGCGCATCAAAGGCCTTTCGTTAGGCAGCGCCATTAAGAATGCGCTATTGCCGCAGCGTTACAACGGCGACCGCACGAAAGTGATCAAGACGCTCATCAATTCGTTTCGTTATCCGCGCAAAGGTCCCGGCATGATGTGGGAGGTTTGCACGGAGAAGATGAAGGCGATGGGCGGCCAAGTCGAAATGGGGTGCAAAGTTGTCGGCTGCGAATATAACGAGCCAACATCGACATGGAGGGTTTCTTTTAAAGATCGGCAAGGCGATGTGCAGACGCTCGAAGCCGAGCACGTAATTTCTTCCGCGCCCATGCGCGAACTCGTCCGCGGACTTTCGCCGGCCGTATCGGAAAGAGCAAAACGTGCGGGCGAATCGCTCAAGTACCGCGACTTCCTCACCGTCATGCTCATTTTGAAGAATCGCGACGCCTTTGACGATAACTGGATTTATATCCACGATCCGAGCGTCAAAGTCGGCCGCATCCAAAACTTCCGCTCCTGGTCGCCGGAGATGGTGCCCGATCACGATAAAGCTTGCTACGGCCTCGAATATTTTTGTTTCGAGCATGACGGGCTGTGGGATTCGCATGACGAGGAGTTAGTGGACCTGGCCAAAGGCGAGCTCGTTCAAATTGGTCTCGCCCGGACAGGCGACGTGCTCGATGGCTGTGTCGTTAGGCAAAAGAAAGCTTATCCGGTTTACGATGACGATTACGCGATGCATATCGCGACCATTCGTCAGGAACTCGAGGCGCGTTACCCGAATCTCCACCTTGTCGGCCGGAACGGGATGCACAAATACAATAACCAGGACCACGCCATGATGACTGCGATGTTGTGCGTGGAAAATATTTTGGCCGACGCCAAGCTCTACGACCTCTGGCAAGTGAACCAGGATGCCGAATATCATGAAGCTGGCGCCGCTGTTTCGGAGGAAAGCGATGGCACCGCGTTGCGTCTGGTGCCGACGCGCGTTGTCACTGCCTCACCCGAGCTCGCACCCGAAGCTTAACGTTTGTGACACGCGGAACGCGGCGCAAATTGCGCAGCCGCTGGCGGACGACAGCAGCGGCCACGATTCGCTGCTTGAGTTGATCGGGGACGCGCGTTTCGCTTTGCTCGGCGAAAGGTCGCACGGGACGCGTGAATTTTATTTTGACCGCACCAAGCGCCTCATCGTCAAAGGATTTGTTGTCTTGCTCTTCCTCCGTTTCGAATTCGATGACGAGCACGAGTAAGAGAAAGAGTAGGAGTAAACTAATGAACGAGGTTCGCATTCCCGCCGGACCTGCCACACTCGATGGCAACCTGACGATTTTTGATAACGCGATGGCGCTCGTGCTTTTCGTGCACGGGAGTGGCAGCAGCCGTCACAGTCCGCGCAATCAATTCGTCGCGCGCAGACTGAACGATGCCAGGCTCGCCACTTTGCTTTTCGATCTGCTCACGCCGGAAGAAGAACTGTTGGATATGCGCACGGCCGAACTCCGTTTCGACATCGGCTTGCTTGCGGAGCGATTGGTGCACGCGACGAACTGGGCGAAGCGGCAAACGCAAACACGCGATTTGCCTTTCGGTTATTTCGGCTCGAGCACCGGCGGCGGCGCCGCATTGGTCGCGGCGGCGGAATTGCCGGACAACATCAATGCAGTCGTTTCGCGCGGCGGGCGACCCGATTTGGCGGGGGACGCGCTACCGAAGGTGAAGGCGCCGACGTTGCTCATCGTCGGCGGAAGGGACGAGGTCGTAATCGAGCTCAATGAAAAAGCGCGCGCGCAAATGCGATGCGAAGTGAAGCTGGAGATTGTTCCTGGCGCGACGCATCTCTTTGAAGAACCGAGCGCGTTGGAGCAAGTGGCGCAACTGGCGAGTGATTGGTTTTTGCTCCACGCCGCCGGCAAAGCCGGGCCGCACTGATTGTCATTTCGAGCGAAGTCGAGGAACCCTGAAATGTAAGCTTAAAGGTAATATCGCGGGATCCTTCGACTCCGCTTTCGCTCAGGATGACACGCCCTTTATTCGCGCCCTTCTTTATACGTCACCACGCGCCCCCACAAACTCTTTGTGCCCCAGATTCCAGCACGCAGGCATTCTAGTTGAACGATCTGGCTGTGGTCGACAAATAGATTCACATCCGGCCCGTAGTTTTTGATATACCATTCGAACACATCAGGATCGGCCGCTTCGAACATGAGCTTCTCCATTCCGAGCTCATCAATGAAACGCGCCGGCACGTCCGTCCGCCACTGCTCGACATTCTCGGTAATACCTTCACTTTCGACCATGATAATCTCCGCGCCGGCGTCGAGAAATCGTTTCGCTTGCGCAATCGTCCAGCTCGGGTCCCGCGTTCCTTCGGCCTTCAATTCCGTTTCAGCGCTCGCCCCGCCCGCGCCGAATTGAATCCCGACTTCGGGCTTCGCTTTCAGCCCTGATTTCCGGACCAATTCGATCAGCCGCAGCCAGTCATCGGTCGGAATCGAAACGAAACCGGCGGAGATCTCGATAATGTCGAACCCGAGCTTCTTGCATTC
>WNFC01015387.1_pt1 | contig 12223 bp, 10 predicted proteins | sample 5400541 | NCBI WGS metagenome assembly WNFC01 (sample SAMN13153342, study PRJNA577476) | soil metagenome | isolation source: 120 cm saprolite under Douglas fir tree site 2 hole 2 replicate 1 | place: USA:California | collected 2015-04-18 | reverse complement strand
GTGGCTTGCCGTACAAGCACCGGGGGCGTGTCGGCGACTCTCCTCTCGTCGGCTGTGGTTTTTACGCGGATGAACACGGCGCAGGCTCATCTACCGGGCATGGCGAAGATTTCGTGAGGTTGATGCTTTTACACCGTGCGGTGAGCTATATTGGCGCGGGCCACAGCGCACCAGAAGCGGCTAGCTATGCTATCGATCTGCTCTGGCAGCGTATTCAGGGCGTTGGAGGTCTGATCCTGCTGGATCGCCAGGGGCAAATCGGCATTGCTCATAGCAGCCCGAATATTGCCTTCGCCTGGATGCGCGAGGGTATGAACGAGCCTGTTGCAGAAGTAAAGGTCTAATGCTGTTTTGCCGGCAACCATGCAGTTGATCGATCCACCAGAGGTCTAAGCAGCATACCACGGGCCACCTTCGCCGGTGGGCTGCCCCTGTTGGTTAAGGGCCGCAAAGGTCCCTGCTATATTCCCACCTATTTTGATGTCCCCTTTAAACTCAAGAGTTGATACACCTGTCCAGTTCACGGAGACCGTGAAGTCCAGGTGTCCATGAGTAGTGACGGTCCCTTTGAAAGGGCCATTCAAACCCAGGCCCTGGAAGTAGCCAGAGATATTCCCCCCGTTTTGTTGAATACTCGTGAGGAACAGGCTTGTTTTTTGGTAGCTGAGAAGGTCAAGAATCGTACCTGCATACGAAGCAGAGATAGCTGGATACACAGGGCCCGCTGGCGTAGTAGGTCTGGGGGTGACAGTAGCCCTCGCTTGGGGAGTAGAGGGTGTCAGGGTACGAGTAACGCTCTGCGTAGTAGGAGGACTGCCATGTCGCGGAACAAACAGCAAGAGGCCTGTTCCAATGGCTACAGCGAGCAGGAGTGCAGGTAAGATGACCAGGAGTGGACTGTGGAGGAGGTGTCTGCGCCTGCTGCTTTGGAGCAGGGTTGGTCAACTCGTGCCAGAACTCCTCAACGGTGGCGAAGCGATCTTCAATGCTGATGCTCATCGCCCGCTCAATAACCATAGAGACTGTCCATGGCACATCCGGTGCGACCAGGTTTGTAGGCGTGAGAGGATCGATTCTTTTGCTCCCTGTGACCCGGGTGATTGCATCGCTGGGGACAGTGCCGGTTAACAGGGTGTAGAGCGTTGCTCCAAGTCCATAGATATCCGTGCGAGGATTGGTGCCGCTTCCATACTGTTCGGGCGCTGCATAGCCGGGTGAGCCATGGCGAATAACATTCGTGGTGTTATCTACAACGTACTCTTTAGCAAGGCCGAAATCAACCAGGACAGCTTCACCGCTTTTGGTTTGCATGATGATGTTTGCAGGTTTGATATCTCTATGTACGATCGGTGGATTTTGATTGTGCAGATAGATCAGCGCATCGACGATAGGTGTCATCAAGGCCAGAACCAGGGGTAACGAAAAACGCTGTCCAGGTTGCTCATGCAGCAAGACATCCAGGTCTTGTCCCTCGATGTAATCCATGAGCATATAGATCCGTTTGAGTTTTTCATAGGCAAACACGTGGTAGACATGGGGCAATGACCTGTGATTGAGTCGCTTGAGCACCTCTGCTTCAAAAATAAAGCGCTCGTGGTCTCGCCTGCTCGGATCAATCACCTCTTTGAGTGCAAATAAGCGTTGCTTAACGTGCCGGTCTCTGACCAGATAAACAGCACCAAACCCACCTCTACCAAGGAGGCGTTCTATGACATAGCGGTCTCCAGCAGGATGTGGTATGGTGGCCCCAACAGGGAGTATTGTCTGTTCTTGCAACACGCTGCACCTCATAAACGCGAGAAACTACTACCTCTCCGACCGGCTGACCGCAGGTAGGACGGAGTACTGCCTTTGGTCTTGCCTGACGGACGCAGTCCGTAGCGACGCAGTCGCGTTGGCAAGACCCATTTCAAGGCACGTTGCCGGTCGGAATAAGATCGAGTCTATTCTGTGATGGGCTGAGCTTTCTGGTCGAAACTTGTTAAATAATACACAATAGCGTGAAAAAAGTCAACCTTTCAATTCACTCACAGTAAAATATTACTAAGGCGGGTACACTGCACTCTCTTCGGAAAGCGGCAATTACCTCTTCCAGATGAGCAGCGATCGCGGCTACGGGTATTGCTTATACTCGAGAAATGCGCAACATGGGGAGAAAAGAGGCAATACATTAGCAGAAAGATCCAGCCCTGTCATGCTGAGCGCAGCGAAGCATCTGTCTGCCGATCGCGACAGACCCTTCGCTGCGCGGAGGCGTGAGACGGGGTGACTGTTCAAACGGTCAAGGACTTTCCTTCAATTTGAACCATGCCTAACCTCAACAATACTTAGAGTATTACACGAATGATTTATAGTTACTTCTTACTATGTAATACGTTCTTAATTATTGAGAATATCCTATCTATCCCTAATACGGAACAAAAACTACCATTGGTGGAAGGAGATGCAACTGTGAAAATGAAACGTACTTTAGCCTCTTTCGTCAGTTATCTATTCCTGGGACTCGGTATCATTGGTGTCGTCGCTTTTGCTGGGCTCTTTAGCGCGCAAAGCCATTCTGCCTCAGCTGCAAGCCCGTCTTTTGTGCGCGTTATTCACGCTTCACCCGATGTTGGGACCGCGGATGTATTCGTGGATGGCGCGAAGTTGCTAAGTAGCTTCCAGTTCGGGGCAGTCACGAACTACGTTGCGGTCCCGGCAGGCCCTCACAAGGTGCAGATCGCCCTGGTCGGCAAAGGGATCAATGCGGCGGTCATTTCAGAGACATTATCGGTCAGCCCGGGTGTGGCCTACACCGTAGCCGCTGTTGGCACACAGGCAACAGGCCTGTCGCTGGAAGTCTTTATTGACAGTAACCTCCTCTCTCCTGGGACGGCCAAACTGCGCGTGTACCAGCTTTCTCCCGATGGAGGGTCCATTGATGTGGCTTCGCAGGGACAAACGATTATGAGTGGGGTCAGTTACCAGGGGGCCAGTGACTATATTACACTTCCGGTGGGCGCGTATACATTTAACGTGGGCTCTTCCGCGTATAGCACAACCCTCCCGGTTTCGGCAACGCTCAGCGCCAATACGGTGACGAGTATCTTCGCGGTCGGGCTGTACAATGGCAATCCGCAGATTCAGATTGTTTCCTCGCAGGCGCAGGGGCTGCCTGGTGTACCAAACACGGGAAGCAATCCAAACGCGTCACCACAACCAGGTAGCATGCAACCGTTCGCTCCATGGGCATGGCCCTTAGCTGGCGCGGCACTGCTACTCCTTGGCAGTGGAGTCTTCATTCGCCGCCTGGGAAGAGTGAAGTAGGAAAGGTGTGCTGCTTATGCACACGGTGCGGCTGGCATTGCGCCTGCTTGGCTTGATCCTGGTTCTCATCCTTGGTGTATTTGGCTCTTTGCCGGCTTCCATCTCTGAGCAGGCGGAGCCACGTGCACTATCTGCACTCAACGCAGCAACGCCAACGATTATACCGGTACACCTGGCGGATACGGCAGCGAATCCGGTGCGATTGGTCATCCCTACTATAGGTGTCAATGCTCCCGTCGAGCCGTTAGGTATTCAGGCTAATGGTGACCTGGCAACACCTACGCAACATCCGTGGGATGATGTAGGCTGGTACAAGCTGGGTCCGCACCCGGGCGAGCGCGGGAGCGCAGTAATTGACGGACAAGCGCGGGAGCGCAGTAATTGACGGACATCTTGACCGCCCAGGGGGATCCTGGGCGGTATTCTGGCGCTTAAGCGATATGCGCGTCGGCGACGAAGTGCTGGTGGTGAATGGCGCTGGGAAAACACTGCATTTCCGTGTAACAGGCATGGCCTCCTACTCTCCTCAGGATGCGCCAATTCAAGAGATCTTTGGAGACGATCGCGGCGACTTTCTGAATCTGATTACCTGCGCGGGGGATTGGATTCCGAGCGAAAAGCAGACGACCTTGCGGCTGGTTGTCCACACGTCTTTAGCGTAGACAGTATACATGCTATTTTTGCAGGCATTCCCGTGCGAACAGCTTGATTGGCTCCAAATCCTTCGCATCAGGCATCCACACAATGATTTCCTGTGCCCCGGCCTGCTCTATCTCGGCCAGGCGCCTTCGAATCACATCAGGTGTGCCAACGAGCGCCTGCTCCCTGATGCGTCCTGATGGAATATTACGATAAAATGGCGCGGCTTTCGCCAGAGCCTCTTCATCTGTCTCCGCGATAGCGCAGTTGAAGAGTACAGTACGCCAGATGCTCTGATAGTCGCGCCCGACTTGGTCACAATGCTTTTTGATAATCGAAAATTTGTGTTCAAGCCCCTCATTATCCAGGTGACCGACATTACAGGCATCGGCATATTGCGCCACGAGTTTGAGCGTTACCTGTTCGCCTGTGCCGCCAATCAGCAGGGGAATATGGGGTTTCTGTACTCCTTTGGGCTGGTTGATTGCGCCACGCACATGGTGATATTTGCCTTCAAATACAGCCTCTTCATCGCTCCACATTTTCAGGATAATCTCCACTGCATCTCGCAACTGGCGTAGCCGCGTGGGCCCGTCAGGAAAATCGTAGCCATAGGCGAGAAATTCTTGCTAACTCTTTCTTTGTGATAAATCAAGGAGGGATGCGAAATTTCTTACTCTATTACGCTACACGAAAGGGGATGGCGTCAAGATAATGATACTAAGCCCATACTTGTGAAATTGGACAAGTATGCGAACGTAGTAATAAGTAATAAGTGATAGATTCACCTTCCAAGTTAGTGTTGATGATCTTTTCTTATTTCCTCACAGATGAGTGGGATGCACTGACACGCAGGTAGCCAGGATGGCTTACCTGGAAGGAGTCGTTCCGTGCTCCGCAAAGATCGGGTACTTGAAACGTTACGATCCTTGTATGCACAGCGGCCAGCACAAAGTAGTGTATTGCGTCGTTACACAGGCTTCAGCGCAGAAGAAATAGCAGAACATGCTCGGATAGATCGTACTAATGCCAGCCGTGATCTCAATATACTGGTTCAAGAAGGGATCGTCGAACGAATCCCTGGTCGTCCTGTGCTGTTTGTCATCAAAGCATCTCCCACCGAAACAATACAGAAGAACCAGAATGGTGGAAATGGGCGGTGGCACAATGGCCTGTCAGGATTACCGGCTGAACGCCAGGAAGTACCGCTACAAGTCAAGAATGGCAAGCCCCCTGCTATTGCTGCTTCTGTACAGGTTGGCGCGGTTGTCACCGGCTTCGATACGCTGATCGGCAGCAGTGATGGACTGAAGGTAGCCGTTCAACAGGCTAAGGCCGCGATGCTTTATCCCCCTCGTGGTTTACACACCCTGCTCTGCGGGCCAAGTGGCGTAGGGAAAACCACCTTCGCGCGCCTCATGCACTCCTTTGCGCTCGAACTCGAGGCATTACCTGCAGATGCTCCTTTCATCAGTTTCAATTGCGCCGATTACGCCAGCAATCCACAACTGCTGATGGCGCATCTCTTTGGTGTTATGCGTGGTGCCTATACAGGCGCTGACCATGATCGAGCAGGCCTGGTCGAACAGGCCCACCGTGGCATTCTCTTTCTCGACGAGGTGCATCGCCTGCCCCCGGAAGGCCAGGAGATGCTGTTCTATCTGATGGATCGCGAGCGTTTCCGGCGTTTAGGTGATGTGCACGAACGGCGATCATCGCTCCTGCTGCTCGCCGCCACAACAGAAGACCCTGCCGCCGCGCTGCTGCCAACCTTCAGGCGGCGTATTCCAATGACCATCACGCTGCCGGGACTGCATGAGCGTACAGCTATGGAGCGATACGAACTGTTGCGTGCTTTTTTTACCGCCGAGTGCAGCAGTATAGGTACGAATATTCAAGTTGCGCCGGAGGTGCTGCGGGCGCTGCTCCTTTATGAGTGTCCGGGCAATATCGGCCAGTTGCGCACCGATGTGCAGTTGATCTGTGCCAGGGCCTATCTCGAGTATCGCACCAACAACTTGCTCGAACTAAACGTGCACCTGGGAGTTTTACCCGATCATGTGCGCAGTGGCCTGCTGCGCACTGCTGAATTACACCGCAGCCTGGCGCCTGTACAGCACCTGCTGGATGCAACACATGTTTTCACACCGACCGGCCTGAGCCTTGACAATATCCCGGGGTCGGCTCAAGACCTCTACGAGAGCATCAATACTGACCTGAACCGGCTGCGCGGGAGCGGCCTGCCGGAAAACGATATTAACAGGCTCCTGCAACTGAATATACAACGTCATTTTCAGCGCTTTGCTGATGAAGTTACGCGCGAGCGTCAAGAATCGATTTCCAACCTGGTCGATGAGCGTATCGCATCTATCAGCCAGCAGATCGTGCACTATGCAGAGGAGCAACTAGGGCGGGTCTTTCCAGAAAAACTGGCGCTGGTGCTGGCTATGCATTTGACCAGCACGCTCGAGCATCTGGCACATGGACGCCAGGTTGCTGAATTAGCGATTCAGTCCGTCCGGCGAACCTATCCCATGGAATACGAAGTTGCGCGCGCGGCCCTGTTGCAGTTTCGTTCATCGCTCGGTGTCTCTCTGCCGGAGAGTGAAACAGATGTGCTGGCTGTACTGCTGGCAAATGCAGATGCACTTTTGAGTAACGAGCAATCGACGGTTGGCGTGGTGGTGGCGGCGCATGGCCGGGGCATCGCAGCGGGACTTGCAGAGCTGGTGAACACCCTGGTAGGTGTCAACTTTGTACGCTGGGTGGAACTAACATTGGAGCAGTCACCGGAGGAACTGCTTGATAAGTTGATCCACTGGGTACGTGTTGCCGACCAGGGCAGTGGTGTATTATTGCTGGTTGATTTTGCTTCTCTGCTCTCGTTGGGTGAAATGGTCATGCGGCAGACTGGCGTGCAGGTACGTACAGTAGCCGGTGTCTCCGCACCTTTATTGGTAGAAGCGGCGCGCCGCGCCCAGCGTTCCAAACACCTGACGCTCGATCAACTGGCTGCCAACCTGGCGCTTCCTCGTTTCACGCATGAGCAGGACGGGAACGAACCGGTAGCTTTCGCAGAACCTGCATTTGGGGATGCATTCGGCGAGAGACACGCCGGCTTCATGCCCGACCAGGCTCCTCGTGTGATACTCTCTGTCTGCCTGACAGGCTTTGGCAGCGCAGCCAAAATTGCGGAGTTGATCGAAGAGCACCTGCCAGGTTTACGCGCGCAAGAGGTAGAGATTATCTGTATGGATATCAGTCTTTCCAGTAAAACCGAGGCCGATGTGCAGCGCCTGGTGGGGAACCGGCATGTTGTAGCAGTCGTGGGGACGATTAATCCGCACCTGGAGAGTTATCCGTTTATTGCTCTCACCGATTTTCTCTTTGGTGATGGCATCACCCGCTTACGGACTTTGCTGGGGGGTACGCTCATCGATCCTGCTTTGCTCCAGCCAGCTTCTGCGGAACAGGAAGCCTCTTCACTTGCCAGTCGAACGTCGTTTGGTGCGGGTAGGGCGCTTGTCTTTACTCAAAGGTCTGATCTCATGCGCGAGATTTCATATACGCTCAGCCAGCGCCTTATATTCCTCAACCCGGTGCGGGTGATGCCATTGATCGAACGCATGATTGAATTGATTGAGGTCGAGGTAGGCGAAACCTTTGAAATCGAGGTATTAGCAGGCTTAATACTCCACCTGGCCTGCATCCTGGAACGTGGTACGCCCCCCAAAGGTATGCTCGTCAGTGAAACAGTGCGTACGCAGGTAGAGCAGCAGTTTCCGCGTGAGTTAAGCATCTGCCGCCAGGCCCTGCAAATCCTTAGTGCGCAAATAGCGCGTTCTCTTCCTGATGAAGAGGCATATAATATCGTCGGTATCCTCAGGCAGGTAGACATCTTCATCGTTGAGGCCAGGTCATGAAGGGGGGTTTTTGGTGTGCCTTCGATGTGTGCTATGTGTGTAGCACAGATTTTGGCATGATTATTGCAGTAAATACCAGTGTGCCCGGCGAGTTTCGATTTTCGACCCTGAGGTGTATGACGAGACTTGTGGGTGGAGTTGCAATTATTATGATACGGGTTCTGATTGTTTGCAGTTGGGGAATGTCTACTAGCTTGCTGGTAGATAGTATGCTTGCAGCAGCCGTAGCGTCCGGGTATGAACTCACCGTCGAGGCCTTAAGTGCAGGTGAGTATGCAGCCAGGGTCGAAGAATGCGATGTCGTACTGATTGCGCCACAGATTCGTCACCTACGCAAGAGTATTGAGAAACTGGCAGCCTCAGTGGATAAGCCTGTAGCCTTAATTGAGCCGTTTCACTATGCGACGATGAATGGGCAGGCTGTCCTGGAGCAGGTACTTTCGCTGTTTTCGGGTGTTCAGGAAGGACAGAAGGAACTGTGAGTGTTATGATCGAGCGCAGCAGCGCCTGGTTCGAACGCTATCTTGTTCCCCCGCTGGGCGCACTGGCGAGTAATGTGTATTTACAAGCAGTGCGTGATGCCTTCATTATTTTTACACTACCGCTCATTCTGGCAGGCAGCCTCTTCCTGATTATCGCGAACCCGCCCATTCCGGCTCTAGCGACCTTAATTGCACCTTATCAACAGGACATTCTCGTGCCGTTCCAGCTCTCGTTTGGGTTAATGGCGCTCTTTCTCTCATTCGGTGTGGCGTACAGCCTGGCTCAATACCGTCGCACCGAAGCAGTGCAGCCCGGCGTGCTGGCAATGGTGCTCTTCCTGATAGCCAGCATGCCCGTGCGCGACCTGACGAATCTGCGTTTTGGGGAAGTCTTGCCATACCTGGGTGGGCAGGGATTGCTCGTTGGTATCCTGATCGGCATCTTGACGACCGAGGTCATGCGCCGCTTTCGTGGTTCGCGCTTCACTATTCGCTTGCCCAAGAGTGTGCCGCCGAATGTGACGCGCGCCTTTGAAGCACTGGTACCGGCTGTTTTGCTCATCACACTTATCTGGGGAGTTGAGTGGTTCGTCAGTATACATACGTTCATTGGGACGGATGGTAAACTTCAACAGTTGACGCTGCCTATCTTGCTCATGCGAGCTTTTCAGCCGCTGGTGTTTGTGCAGGATAGTTACCCAGCAGCGTTGCTCGAGATCATCTTAATGATGTTACTCTGGTCGGTCGGAATCCACGGTATGAACGTCGTGACGGCTATCGCGCTCCCGTTCTGGTTGAGTACCCTGACTGCTAATGCGACGGCTGGCGGACATGGCATCGTGACCGAACCGTTCTTCCATATTTTCGCCCATCTTGGCGGCTCGGGTGCGACATGGCCGCTGGTAATCTATATGCTGCGGTCACATTCGGCCCAGTTGCGCACTGTGGGAAAGGTGGCCCTGGGGCCTGCGGTATTCAATATTAATGAACCGGTGACGTTTGGCGTCCCTATGGCGCTCAACCCACTCATGATGATTCCTTTTGTGCTGGTACCGGTCATCATTGTCACGATTAACTACATCGTGTTCTCTATTGGCCTGGTACATGTACCCGTGGTCTTGCAGCCGTTTACAGTTCCCGTTGGAATCAGCGGATTTGTCGCAACTGGAGGCGACTTCAGAGGAAGCCTGCTGCAGTTCTTCGATCTCGCTGTCTCCGCTATCATCTACTATCCATTTTTCAAGGCCTGGGAGCGCATTCTCGTAGCGCGTGAAGAGGCCGCTGCTGTCCAACCTGTGGAGAAAAACGCGCGGATACCGGCAGGTGTTCGCTAGCGCTCCTCGCACTACTGGCGGAATGCCATCGAAAAGGAAAGGAGGTTCGCGTAGAGTACGAATTACAGGACAAACCTTTGTATTGTTCATGTGTCAGTTACGTTCGTGAAATAGGCACCTTATGGGTTTACGAGTGGAGAAACCTGGTAGGAAAGGTGCAATGTGAAAGGACAGACTCAAGATGACATTATTTCATCACAAGCCCAGAAAATTTACCATGATAGTAGGCTCGATCATGCTCTGCCTGCTATTCGTAGCTTGTGGCAGCGCCAATACAGGTGGTAGTAGCAATACCCCTGCACCCGCCAGTGTCACCAATGGCAAGGGGTGTATGAAGGTAGGCGTACTCTTGCCTGAGACCGCTACCTCCGCGCGCTGGGATGGCGTAGACAGGCCAGCCCTGCAGGCGGATATTCCCGCGCTGCTCCCCGGCGCAACTGTTGACTATGCCAATGCCCAGGGTAATGCTGATACACAGCAGACCCAGGCTCAGGCAGCTCTGTCGAAGGGGGATTGTATCCTGGTGATTGCCCCATCCGACAGTATTAAGGCGGCAGCGATCGTGGCGACGGCAAAAGCGAAGAGTGTGCCTGTGATTTCCTATGACCGCCTGATTTATAGCAACGACCTCAACTACTATGTCTCCTTCGACGGCGTGGCAGTTGGCAACCTCCAGGGCACGTACGTTGCCCAGCACTACCAGAGCTATGTCAGCGCTAATGGCACTAAAAACACGGTGATGATAGATGGCGCCCAGACGGACAACAATGCGCTGCTGTTCTCTAAGGGTGCTCACAATGCGCTCGACCCATTGTTCACTAGCGGGGCTCTCAAGAAAGTCTATGAGAAGTTCACGCCCAACTGGGACAACCCGACGGCGCAGACCGAGATGCAGGCGGCGCTGACCCTGGTTCAGAATAAGGTTGCGATCGCCTATGTCGCCAATGACGGTATGGCAAACAATGTGATTGCCGCGCTCAAGGCAGTGAAACTCAACGGCAAAGTGCTTGTCACGGGCCAGGATGCGACGGTTGCAGGTATCCAGAACATCCTTAAAGGTGACCAGGCCATGACCGTCTACAAGGCCATCCCCAAAGAGGCCATGGCGACTGCCCAGCTGGTTGCCGCCCTCAGCAAGGGCACAGACCCCTCAACGCTGACCAACGGTGTGACCACCACCGTCCCTATCACTGGCGGCGCCAACATTCCCTCAATCCTCGAGACGCCGGTGGCAGTGGACAAGACGAATATTCAGTCCACGGTCATTAAGGATGGTTTCGTGACAGTAGCGGCTATCTGTGCCGGTCTTCCCTCGGGCACTGATAATATCTGCCCGTAGGCTTGTAGTGCGTGTTAGTCTAGCCTGGCGCCCGCTCTATCTCGTCATCGAAAGCGGGTGTCAAGCAATTGAACCAGGTTTGCTTGTGGCACCCCCTGGGGTGCCACAAGGTATATGGAATCTATCCATTTGCAATTGCAGGTGGTATACTATACCTCAGTTTTATGATCGAACATTGCCACCTTGGGCTTGATTGGAGGGCCACATGGCCGAAAATGTTACTCCTGCGGTTGGTGAGACGTCATCTCCTCTACCGGAGCAGCCGCCAGGCGGCGAACCGCGGCTGCGTCTGCGCGGCATTAGCAAATCCTTTGGCGCAGTTCGCGCCCTTTCAAAAGTAGATTTTGAAGTCTATGCCGGCGAAGTCGTGGGCCTGGTCGGCGACAATGGAGCCGGTAAATCAACGCTGATTAAAGTCATCTCCGGCGTCGCGCCTGCTGACGAAGGTGAAATTTTCGTTGAGGGCCAAAAAGTCAGTATCGCCAATCCACAGGCCGCAAACCGTTTAGGCATCGAGACAGTCTACCAGGACCTCGCGCTGTGCGATAACCTGGATGTCGTCGCCAATCTCTTTTTAGGCCGCGAAGAGGTCTCCTTTCTACGATCTTTGGACGAGGTCGATATGGAGAAGCGGGGGCTACAGGTGCTACACGGCCTTGAGGTCAAAATCCCCTCAGTACGCTCGGTGGTCGCTACGCTCTCCGGTGGTCAGCGGCAATCTGTTGCGGTCGCCAAATCCATCTTACGCCAGGCCAGTGTGGTGCTGCTGGATGAGCCAACGGCCGCGCTGGGTGTAGTTCAGACACGCCAGGTGCTGCAGTTGATAAACCGGCTGCGCGAACAGGGATTGGCGGTGGTCGTAATTTCACATAACCTGGCTGATGTGTTCGAGGTTGTCGATCGAGTGATTGTGCTGCGCCTGGGCAAGAGGGTCGGCACATTTGACATCAAAACCGCCACACCTGAACAGGTTGTAGCAGCCATTACCGGAGCAGAATTTGGCGCGCTGCTGGCAACTAACGGCGCATCCGGTGACGACACGTCGGGAGGGAGATGACCGATGAGCGACATTATCGAAAAAAATGATACTCCTGAACCTACGGAGGCTTCCAAGGTGGCTGCGTTTGGCGGGAAAACAACGCAGGCTGTCGCCGTAGAAGTACCGGCGTATATGCCACGCCGCACAATAGTAGGAAAGTA
>WNFC01007214.1_pt1 | contig 12223 bp, 10 predicted proteins | sample 5400541 | NCBI WGS metagenome assembly WNFC01 (sample SAMN13153342, study PRJNA577476) | soil metagenome | isolation source: 120 cm saprolite under Douglas fir tree site 2 hole 2 replicate 1 | place: USA:California | collected 2015-04-18 | reverse complement strand
TACCATCAATATGTGCTGTTGCATAACCGGACCCTGGCTGACATGCGTGCCATTCTCGACCAGATGCCGCCCGACGATCGCATGCAGCTTCTGGACGAGTTGCCGGACGAAGCGTGGGCGCGATTGGAAGAGGAAATTGGCGAGCTGAAGCGTCCGTCGGCTGAATCATCGCGGATCGCGAAGGCTGATCTGCGAACGGCCCAAAGCGCGACAGTCAGCAAGCCATCTTGGCCAAAATCCAAGCCAATCGCCGTGCCCGGACGCGAGTTGTCGGTGACGGAATCTTCCCCGACTGAGGCCATCATTGAGGCCCGCGGACTGGAAAAATCCTTTCTTCAGGCCGACGGCCACAATGTTCAAATCATCGCTCCACTGGATTTGTTCATTTATCCAGGTACCGTGGTTGCGTTACTGGGCGCGTCAGGATCGGGGAAGTCAACCCTGCTGCGAATGCTTTCCGGGCTCAGTCAGCCTACGTCGGGGCAAACTCTATGGCATGGCAAAGATCTTTCCCAGACGGTGCCAGATGTTGCCATCGTATTTCAGAGCTTTGCCTTGTTTCCCTGGCTCACGGTCCTGGAAAACGTGGAATCGCCACTGTTAGCACGCGCCGTACCTGCGGCTGAACGCCGCAAACGTGCGCTACGTGCAATCAACACAGTGGGACTGAAGGGCTTCGAGAACGCCTATCCCAAGGAATTATCAGGCGGCATGAAACAGCGGGTGGGCATAGCTCGAGCTCTCGCCGTGCGACCGGAAGTCCTATTCATGGATGAACCTTTTTCCGCTCTTGACGTGCTTACCGCGGAAAATCTACGTAGCGAACTTTTGGACCTCTGGCTGGACAAAAAAATGGATGGCCATTGGGACCCATCCCCGACTGGCAAAGATTGCTCAGCCTCTGGCGCAGATTGCTGCCTCAGTTCCTGCCACAGCATTGTTTCCAGTACTTGTCCTGGCCCTGGTGCGGCTGGGCGGCGGGTTGGGCATTGCATCTATCCTTTTGCTTCTGCTGGGCACGCAATGGTATCTGCTGTTTAACGTAATCGCGGGCGCCTCTGCTATTCCGACGGAACTTGACGAGGCTTGCCGTACTTACCGCTTTGGCCGGTGGCTGCGTTGGCGGAAGCTGGTTTTGCCTGCCATTTTTCCTTACCTGATTACCGCTCTCATCACTGCTTCCGGAGGTGCCTGGAATGCCAGTATTGTGGCGGAATATTTCCACCTGCAAGGCGACTCTTTCTACCACCGGGTTGGGCGCGGTGATCAGCCACGCATCGGACGACGGCAATTTCCGTCTGCTCTTTGCCGCTACGATTTTTATGGCCGGCGCCGTTGTCATGGTGAACCGGCTTGTCTGGAGAAGGCTTTACCAGATAGCTTCCGCGAAATTCAAATTTGAAATGTAGCGTTTCCATATCCCCGCAGTTCGCAATTGTCTGAACGATCTCTCACCTCACGCCGGGCTCGATCCGGGCAGCCTGGCGACGCTACCTACCCTAATTCTTTGGCTTCCGAAAATAAGCGTGATCCTAATCACATCTTCCGTGTCCACAAAACGTTAGCATCGGCCGTTGTTTGCAGAAATTTGTCACGTGCCGGTGTGATGAAGCACCGGATGTTGTTGATAACTCGCAACCTCGGGGTTGCTAAGCAAGGAGTACCTAATGAAAATATTTGCGAATAAGCTGCAAAGTCCCCCAACAGCAGCACGTTTGTTCCTTCGCCCACGGGCTTTGCTTCTGACTCTGGCTGCGCCGCTGGTTGAATAATCCGCATGACTACTCAGGTCGAGTGCCTTGTCTAATTTAGGACCGCCAGTCGCGCTGTGACCGAACTGCCCATACTGAAGAGCACAAAGATCAACACCATGAAACCAATCACTGAGCCGATGATCTTGCCGCGCTGCTCCGGACGCGCCCAGATGCTGCCACCTTCAATGTTGATGTTGAGTAAGGAATGATTACCAGGGCACCCACCACCAACCCGGGAATGAGCACACCGGCAACCATGGGTGGAAAGTAGTGCAGCAATTCATGAAGGCCCAAAAAATACCAGGGCGCCTTGGCCGGATTCGGCGTGTGCATTGGATCGGCCAAGCCTTCCAGCGGAGCATTGGCCAGCAGAGATACCCACACCAGCAGAAGGAATACAACTTCCATTGCAATCACGAAATGAGACAGAGCTGCTGGATAAGTCATTACAAGATCGTCATCCTGCGTTCTTACCTGCGGCTACGTGCGGCGAAGTATAAAGGCTATGCGCCGGGGATTTTTGCGGACGTCAGACTGTACCTCAGCCTCCATCTTTGCCGGTTTCGCGTTTGGATCCGAATCAGATTTCATTTTGGTGGCCTCTTTCACTGCTTCTTCTCCGGGACATACAGTCCGCCATCCTTGCGAATGCGCCAGAAGTGGACCGCAACCAGCAGCACGGCCACCAGCGGCAGGATCACGCAATGCAAAACATAGAAGCGCAGTAGAGCGTTGGCATCGACCTCATTGCCGCCCAGCGTGTCAACGCCGTAGAATCGGTCGAAACCAATAAAGGCGGCATGGGCGTCAGGCTCATGCCTTTTTGTGGGCGCGGCCCAGACATGCAAGGGCATGCCTGTGGGATAATTGAAGCTTCGTCCCATGCCCAATCCCAGTATGCCCACGCCTCCTTCGTCCGGCGAGAACACCGCCGATAACAACGAATCCTTCAACGATATCCTCTCGCAATTTGAGAAGAGCCATCAGCACAAGACTGACGATGGCAGCCGCCGCATGGAAGGAACCGTCGTCAGCATCACGGCTGATTCCGTGCTCCTGGACATCGGCTACAAGACTGAGGGCATTCTTCCTCTGGCTGATTTTCAGGCCGCCAACGAGATCGTTAAGGTCGGTGACAAGCTGGCTGTGTCAGTAAAAGGCCGCGACCCTGAAGGTTATTACACGCTGTCTCGCTTCAAAGTCGCCCGGCCAAAGGACTGGTCGTCACTGGAGCGGGCCTTTGCGGAGAAGGAATCGATCATCGGAACTGTCACAGCGGTGATCAAAGGCGGGCTGAGTGTGGACGTAGGCGTTCGCGCGTTTATGCCGGCATCGCGCAGCGGCGCACGTGAAGCCGGCGATCTGGAAAAACTCGTTGGCCAGGAAATTCGCTGCCGCATCATCAAGCTTGATGTCACGGAAGAAGACGTGGTGGTGGATCGTCGCGTTGTGGCGGAAGAAGAAGCGCTGGGCATGAAGGAGCGCCGCTATTCTGAGGTCCGGGCCGGAGACATTGTTCAGGGCACCGTGCGCAGCCTTACTGATTACGGCGCATTCGTGGACATTGGCGGCGTGGACGCTCTACTGCACATCGGAGACATTGCCTGGGCACGCATCAACAAGGCGGCTGATGTCTTGACCGCCGGCCAGCAGGTTGAAGTCAAAGTTCTACGCATTGATCCTGACAAGCAACGAATTTCCGTTGGTATGAAGCAGCTTCAGCCGGACCCCTGGGACACGGCGGCAGACAAATACAAACTTGGCGAGCGCGTCCGCGGCACCGTGACCCGCATCATGGATTTTGGCGCTTTCGTGGAACTGGAATCCGGGCTGGAAGGCCTGATTCATATATCGGAGATGTCCTGGGCAAAAAAAGTTCGCAAAGCCAGTGACGCGGTGAAACCCGGCGAGACCGTGGAAGTGGTGGTGCTGGGCGTGAACGTCGGAGAAAAGCGCATCTCGCTGGGACTGAAGCAGGCACTGGGCGATCCATGGAGTGATGTGCAGCAGAAATTTCCAGTGGGATCGGTGGCGGAAGGCGCTGTAACCAGCCTGATGAAGTTTGGCGCATTCATTCAGTTGGCCGAAGGTGTGGAAGGAATGATCCACGTGGGCGACATCAGTGCTGAGAAGCGCATCAACCATCCCTCCGATGAGCTGCGTGTTGGCCAGGTGGTAAAGGCGCAGGTACTTGAGGTGGATACCGCAAAACGCCGTGTGCGCCTGGGCATGAAGCAGATGGTCCCCAGCAGCCTGGACGAATACATTGTGGAGCACAAGGAAGGCGACGTGGTCACCGGGCGCATGGTGGATGTTTCCGGCGACTGGGCAAGGGTTGAGCTCGGCGAAGGCGTACAGGGTTCGTGCAAGATTGTGGCCGCTTTTCCGGCAAAGGAAGAAAAGGCACAAGCCGGCGGCGGGAAAGCCGATCTTTCTTCTCTAAGTTCCATGCTGCAATCGCGTTGGAAAACCGGAGACACCGGCGGCAGCAAGAAACCGAGCGCTTTCCAGCCGGGACAAATTCGCAGCTTCCGTATCTCGCGCCTGGATCCAGCATCCAAGAAGATTGAGCTGGAGCTGGCCTAAAATTCCCGGCTCAATGACCGCCATGGTTCCATTTCTCTCCATCGTCGCGATCGGTTTTTTTCTGGGCATGCGCCACGCCACTGATCCCGACCATGTAATTGCCGTGACCACCATCGTCAGCCGGCAGCGTAAGCTTGGCCGCGCCGCCATGACAGGAGCATTCTGGGGCATTGGCCACACACTTACCATCTTTATGGTGGGCAGTGCCATCATTCTTTTTGGAGTGGTCATTCCGCCGCGCATCGGGCTGAGCATGGAGCTCTCTGTCGGCTTGATGCTGGTGATCTTGGGGCTGCTGAATCTGACTGCCTTCTGGCGGACGACCAGAGCCATCTCCTCTGAAAGCCACCACTCGGCGGAATCGGGGATCGTGCATGCTCATCCGCATACGCACGGCGACTATATTCACACGCATGCCCACGGACACTCACCGGAAGCGCATTCACATCGCAGTGATCGCACCCCGCTGGCGCTGCTGGACCGGATGTTCGGGCGCATTGGTCTTTATCAGCAGTTGCGCCCTTTGATCATCGGGATTGTTCACGGACTGGCAGGGTCCGCGGCGGTTGCTCTGCTAGTGCTCACCACCATCCGCGATCCACGCTGGGCCGTGGCTTATCTGCTGGTTTTTGGCCTGGGCACGGTGGCAGGGATGATGCTGATTACCATGAGCATCGCATCTGCATTCAACTTTTTTGGATCAAGGAACAAGAGCTTCCCGCGCATCCTTGGATTGGCATCAGGTTTTATAAGCCTGGCCTTTGGTATTTTTCTGGTTTATCAGATCGGTTTTGGCAGTGGCCTGTTCACTGGCCATCCGCAATGGACGCCACGCTGAAGACGCCGGCGTGGCAATGGCAGGCTATGTAAACCCGCATTGCTTCCTATAAAAACATAGTCTCAGACCGTAGGGATCCCTCGTTTCAGTCGGGATGAAGAGCAATCATTGCTGGAACGTGTTACATGCCGCAACTGTGCCTTGTGACATACCGCGTTTGAACCAGTCCATGCGCTGAGCTGAGCTGCCGTGCGTGAAGGTCTCAGGGCTCACGCGACCACGAGTCATATTTTGAATGTGGTCATCACCAACCGCGGACGCGGCGCCAAGGGCGCTCTCCACATCCCCGGATTCCAGCAACTTTCTTTCTTCGGTGGAGTGGGCCCATACTCCGGCAAGGCAATCGGCTTGCAATTCCAGCTTCACTGAAAGGCCGTTCGCCGATCCTGGATTTTGTTCCTCCAGAGAATGTACTTTGCCTTCGATGCCCAGCAGCTTCTGCACATGGTGCCCCATCTCATGGGCCAGGACATAAGCCTGGGCGAATTGTCCGGGGGCGCCGAAGCGTTGCTTCAACTCGTCATAGAATGCAAGGTCGATATAGACCTTTTCATCCACCGGACAATAGAACGGCCCGGTGGCAGCTTGTGCCCGCCCGCAACCAGAGAACGTGGCGTTCCGGAAAAGCACGAGCTTGGCATGGCGATAGGGAACACCCCGCTGCTGCAGAATTTCCTGCCAGGTTTTCTGGGTGTCATTCAGGACGAAAGTCACGAATTGGACTTCCGGTTGTTCCTGGGCATCGCGATTGGTATCGGGTCGCGAAACCACTGTTCCAGTGCCGCCTCCGCCGCCGTTCAAGAGAGCAAAGAAGTTGCGATGGAAGATAAGGCTCAAGATAAGAAGGATGAGCATGCCGCCCAGACCGATATGAAACCCGCCAAAGCCGCCGCCACCACTATCGTCGCGACGATCTTCCACGTCACTGCTGTCACCACCGGGTGTCCACCGCATTGCAATGCCTCACCAGTTTTGGATGCTGATCTCAATGAGATTGTAAGGGAGAGAGTGGATTCTGTCCCAGCGCAGATTCCGTTTTAGCTTCTGGCGGCCGCCGCGATTTCAGCTTTTTCGTGCCGGGGCAGCTTCCTGGCCCTGACTGCGCCGCGGCCACGCTCTTTTTTCACCACGGACACGTAAGGGGCAAAGTCCACCTGCATGGTGTGACGGGGAGCATTGCCGTAGCGATTGAGCATGGCTTCGCGATCTTTGCTAATGGCTTGTTGCATTTCAGCGGCGGAAGGCAGGGCATAGTCGCCGACCAGATAATCAGCAACCCACTCACTTTGCAATTCAGCCAACGGCATGATCGCGCCAAGAGGTTGCAGCAGTCCGATGAAAAAGAGATCACTGAACTGTGGATGAAATACCCGGTAGAAGAGCGGCAGATCATTGTTGGGCGCGGAGATCAGGTCCTGGCGGAAGAATGGGAAATCAACTTTATATCCGGTGCAATAAATAATTGTGTCAACCGGTTCCCGGGAATCGTCAGCAAATATCACTTCGCCGCCTGCCAGCTGCTTGACGTTCGGCTTGACCTTGATATCGCCATGGGAGAGGCGCGTCAGCAGATCGGCGCTCACTGTTGGATGAGCGTGCAGTAACTCGTGGTCAGGTTTGGGCAGACCATATTGCGTTACGTCCCCCTGTTGTAGACGAAGCACGAAGGTCAGGATTGCGCGTTGAAGTTTGAAAGGAAACCATGTGGGCACAATCGATTGATCAAGAGGTCGTCCGAGAATGAATTTCGGGATCACGTGAAAACCACGTCGGACGGAAAGCATGCTGGAGCCGGCTACGCGAGAAAGTTCAACGGCGATATCGACCGCGGAGTTTCCAAATCCCACTACAAGTACATTCTTGCCGGCAAAGTAATCCGGCGTGCGATAGTCGTGAGCATGCATGATCTGCCCGGTAAATTTTCCGGCGAACGGCGGATCAGGCCAGCGTCGCGACCAGTGGTGCCCATTGGCGACGATGAGCGCGCGATAGCGCTCACGTGTTCCGTCATCGGTGGTAAGCTCCCAGCCGCTGCCAGCAACGGGCTCGGCGCTGGTGACTTTTGTGTGAAAGCGTATATGCGGCTTGATGCCAAAATGGTCGGCATAGTGGTCGAAGTATTCGGCAATCTGCGCATGATGAGGAAAATCCGGATAGTGCGCCGGCATGGGAAAGTCTGAATACTGCATTTTCGGGCGCGACGTATTGATATGCAGTGACCGGTAAGCGCTGGACATGCCATTGGAATTGCCGTACACCCAGTTACCGCCAACGCGATCGCCGGCCTCAATGCAAGCGAAGGGAACTCCATGCTGCTTGAGCACTTTGCACGCGGCGATTCCGGAAGAACCTGCGCCGATGATGGCCACCTTGTTTGTGTCGGTCATATTCTGGTTCGATAGCTTAGCACCTTTTTCAGGCGTCGCATGTACCTGCCCGGGACGCGATAACTCTGTTCCGGTGTGGGCTCACACGTGTCTTAGTCATTGAAGCCAATTTATGACATGCTTGAAAGCACTTCTAAACCGACGCAGCAGCAGGGCTCAAAACGGGCCGCAGAAAGCTCTCCAGAGCGCACATCGCGCATTCTGCGGGAGTTTGCCAGATACGAAGGCAGATTGCAGGAGTGGGCGGGACGCTGCACGGTAAATGCCATCTGGTATCTGACTGATCCGTTCGGCGCGATACGGAGCGCTAATCTGGGCATTGACGAAAAACTCATCTCTGAACTTGAAACTCTACATGCAGAATTCAAACTCCAGCAAAGCCTGGCACAGATGCGGCGGACGGCGTAAATGCGTCAACAATAAGAGCTACTCTCCGTCCAGACTCTTGATGAACAGATAGTAAAAATCCACACCACCATAGAATTCCTTCACGCCGATGCGCTCATCGCGGCCATGCGCGCGAACGTCGTCAATATCGGCGAAGACCCCAGGGACGCCATAGGTAGGAATGCCGGCCAGGCGGAGAGCTTTTCCGTCGCTGGCGCCGGTGTCCATGATCGGAACCACGGGGATGCCGCCATAAAGCTTGCTGCTGAGAGATTCCAGCCGACGCATGATTGCCGGATTGATGGGTGAAGGTGGCGCGGCGCCCGACTCATTGGCCACCGTCACGCTGATCCGGTCATCCGCCATAACTTTCTTGAGCGTTGCCTGAACATTGGCCAGTGAATCCGTGGGCAGCATGCGGCAATTCACATTCGCGCGTGCGGTCTGCGGCAAAGCGTTCGGCGCATGGCCACCCTGAAGCAGCGTTGCCACGCAAGTGGTGCGGAGAAGAGCGTTATAGTAAGGGGATTGTGACAAGCGGGCGACCGCTGGATCAGGCAAAGTTTCAGCTACTGCGGCAAAGTCCGCTGCAACCTGGGTATCCTGGAGTTTCGCAGTTTGCGCAAAAAAGCTGCGAGTCGTCTCATTGAGCTGGACTGGAAAATCAAATTGTGACAAACGCTCCAACGCTGCCGCCAGCCGATAGATGGCATTGTCCTTCACCGGACGCGAGCTGTGTCCGCCGGCGCTCTTCACTTCCAGGGTAAAGTCCACATAATTCTTCTCGCTGGTTTCAACGCCTATCAACAGTTTTTTGCCTTTTTGCAATTCAAAATCGCCGGCATCCGTGTTGATACAGAACTCGGCATCAATCCAGTCGCGATGTTGTTTCAGCAGCCATTGCACGCCGTTGGATTCACCGCTTTCCTCATCGGCGGTGAGTGCCACTATGAAATCGCGAGATGGAGTCCAACCTTCTTTCTTTAGTCGAATCAGGTTGGCGATCAACTCCGTGTCACCCTGTTTAATGTCACTGGTGCCGCGACCATAAAAGAAACCGTCAATCTCATTGAACTTGAACGGATCAAGATTGTTGGACCAGTCCTGCTTCAGCGCCTGTACAACGTCCAGGTGTGCCAGGAGGAGAATCGGTTTTCCGGCCCCACGCCCACGATATCGCACCACAATGTTGTGCTTATTCGGCAACGGACCAGCCACGTGGATATCGTCCTCGGCAAATCCCGCAGCGCGGAAGCGGGCCGCCACGGCTTCAGCAGCCGTGGTCACATTGCCGGCGGGTGAGTCAGTGGTATTGATTTCGATCAATTCCTTGAAGATGTCACGCGCCATCTGCTGGTTGGGAGTAAGCGTGTTTTGCTGGGCGGTGCCTGTTTGGGTTTGAACGCAAACTGCCGCCACAGCGACGAGCAATAGCCGGGTGATCTTTGTGTTTCTCAAGAACCTGGTGTTTATCAAGAACCTGTTCATTAAGAAGCCTCGTAGATGGTTTCTGGAATCAGCAATTATACGAGTCTCTGTCCATCCCGCGTTCGCCAGCAGCATCTTACGGATGCCAGCGATGACTGGGTCACTGTCTGAGGGGAGTGGAGATGGGTAAGCGATGGAAGGGATTGAAAGGACGGCATGTGCTGTCACTGGTTGCTGCCGGGATCGTGGCGGGCAACTTTGTTTCTGAGTGGACGCAGGTCCTGGGTTTGGTGCTTATGACGAAGAAGCTGATCGAAGCAGGGTCGAGGAGAGCGATAAGAAGGGCCGTTGAAGTGGAGACTGGTGCGTTCATGCGTCGTTCGGTTATGCTGAGGCCGGTATGGCAACCTTCGATATCCCGGAACAAAAAGCGGCTGAACAGGACCGTGACCTGGGCTTTGGATCATCGCTGTCCAAACGCGCAAATTTCCGTTTGTTGAATCGTGATGGTTCGTTCAACATTCAACGGCACAAACCCGGCTTGTGGCGAGCGCTCTTCAGCTACAACGCATTGATAGAGATGAAGTGGGATACGTTTTTTCTCACCGTGATGGGAATTTACCTCTTCATCAACGCTATGTTCGCCGCCGGCTATTTAGCCTGCGGAAGGGACTCTTTGCTGGGCGACGCCGGCGTTTCCAGATTTTTGCGCGCTTTCTTTTTCAGCGTGCACACCTTCGCGACGATTGGATACGGCAACGTGGTGCCGCATGGCCTTCCGGCAAACGTCCTGGTGACGATTGAATCTCTGGCGGGCTTAATTTCATTTGCCCTGGTTGCTGGACTGGTGTTTGCCCGCTTCTCACGCCCGACTGCGCAAATCATTTACAGCGACCGGGCGTTGATCGCACCTTACAAAGGCGGTCAGTCATTGCAGTTCCGCATCATGAACGGGCGAGACAATGAATTACTGGAACTTCACGCCAGCGTGATCTTGAGTCGCTTTGAGGTAGGCGAACCCGTGCGCCAGCGCCGCTTCTATCCACTTGAACTGGAGCGCAGCCTGGTCACTTTCTTTCCACTGAACTGGACCGTGGTCCACCCGATTGATGAAAGAAGCCCGCTCCATGGATGGGATGAAGACATGCTGCGCGACTCCGAAGCTGAGGTACTGATATTGCTGAGTGCCACGGACGATACCTTCGCTCAGGTTGTCCATAACCGCGCATCATATACGGCCGATGAAATCGTATGGGGAGCGCGCTTCGTGCCTATTTTGAATGAAGATGGAACGGGCGTTCCAACCCGTGTTGCCGAGAGGCTACACCGTTTTGAGATGGTCGATCCAGATCAGTTTTCGGCAAAGCAGCTTGAGCGCTGATTTACGATTATTGCATTTGAAAGCTGTCCAGCATCTTCTGGTAGGTGGGGCGCAGTTGGTTGAAGTCGTGTTCCGGCGCGACAAAGACCAGATATACCAACTCGCCCTTTGGACCAGGTAGGGTTACCAGCCAGTCTCTTTCAGGAACCGCCTGTCCGTTTTGCTGAATAGGGGAAGTGCCGGAGAGATAGACGGAACGGCCCTGCTGCCCGTTTACCTGAATACTGGAAGGCGACGAGTAAACTTTCATGCCCGCGTTGTCTTTTTGCAGTTGCTGGACCAGTTGATCAGTCGCCTGATCAAGCTGGCTGGCATCAACGTTGGCCGCGGAGATGATTGCGCCATAGGCGATTCCGTTCTGGGCAACGGCTTGCTGCGGCGCAATGGTGACGGAGTTCTGGTTGGCAACGGGCTTCCAGTTGTCGGGGTACGAAATGTTCAATCCTGACTGCTGAAACTGCGTGAACCTGTCGCTTGGCTGCACCTGTTTGAAGGAAACGTTGCTCAAATTGCCTGGCGATTGCGCTTCCCCAGGACTGCTGCTGTTCTGTCCTTTGGAACCGCTGGGAGGGGTGGGACCGATGGCGCCGTTCTTCTGGTTCTGTTGCGCCCAGATCTTCTGTTTTGCTCCAGCGTCAATCTCCTGCGCGGTGTAGGTTTTCTGCGATGAGGCATACTGCTTAACGCTGGAGAAAGCGCTGGTGTTCGCGGTGTAATTTTTCGGCGGCCACGGCGCAATTTCTTTTTGAATCGATGCCTGCCGATTGCCCGGATTGGGGTGATCGCTCAGCAACTGCGGTCCGCCATTACCGTACTTCTGTTCCAGCTTGGTGAAAAAATCAGCCATCGCTTTCGGGTTGTAACCGGCTTTGTACATGATGATGGCGCCCACGGAATCGGCCTGCGCTTCATCATGGCGCGAATACTTCATCAGCAAGGTGCCGGCGCCAAACTGAATTCCCATGCGGGCCAGGTTACCGGCCGCGCTTCCGCCCAGGACTGCTCCCGCTATACCCGCGAAGATCTGCGCCACAGCGGCTTTTGGGGCCTGTTTGGCTGAATGCTGCATGTACACGTGCGACATTTCATGGGCCAGCACGCCTGCCAACTCAGCTTCATTGTCAGCCGCCTGAATCGTCCCAAGGTTCACGAAGATTGGTCCTCCCGGCAGCGCGAAAGCGTTGATATCCGCAGCCGGTATTACGTGAAACTGATAGGGCCAGGAACGGTCAGCGGGGATGACGGTTTGCAGCTTGCGGCCCAGTTCCTGAACGTAGCGTGTGGCCGGGCTGGAATCCGGCAACACGGGCATCTGCTGATAGACCTCTCCCGCGGCCTGAAGCCCAAGCTGCTCCTGCTGCTGACGATTCATGCCCGGTTGGCCGGGATCGGGCAACACTGGGCTTGAGCTCTGGGCAAAGCTCTGAAACGGAACGGCCATCAACAGTGTGAGAAGAAGGGC
>WNFC01014066.1_pt1 | contig 12224 bp, 10 predicted proteins | sample 5400541 | NCBI WGS metagenome assembly WNFC01 (sample SAMN13153342, study PRJNA577476) | soil metagenome | isolation source: 120 cm saprolite under Douglas fir tree site 2 hole 2 replicate 1 | place: USA:California | collected 2015-04-18 | reverse complement strand
ATCGCCCTCGAACTCCGCGACGGCTACTACGTCAATCTCGGCATTGGCATGCCCACGCTCGTCGCCAACTACGTCCCCAAGGGCATGGACGTCATCCTGCAATCCGAAAACGGCATGCTCGGCGTCGGCCCCTATCCGCTCGAATCTGAAGTCGATCCCGACCTCATCAACGCCGGGAAGGAAACCGTCACCGAACTTCCCGGTACGTCTTATTTTTCCTCTGCTGATTCTTTCGCCATGATCCGCGGAGGTCACGTCGATCTCACCGTTCTCGGCGGGTTGCAGGTCGATGAAAAGGGAACTCTCGCCAACTGGGCCATCCCCGGCAAGATGCTCAAAGGCATGGGCGGCGCGATGGACCTCGTCGCTGGCGCCAAGCGCGTCTTCATCGCCATGGAACACGCCACGCGCGACAACAAACCGAAAATTCTTAAAAAATGCACTCTTCCTCTCACCGGCGTCGAAGTCGTCGATCACATCGTCACCGAACTCGCCTTCATCGACGTCACGCCCGCAGGACTCCTCCTCCGCGAACTCGCACCTGATGCCACGCTCGACCTCGTTCAGTCCCTTACCGAGCCAAAATTATTGGTCCTACCCTTCGGCCCCAAGCCCATGCTCATCTAAACGATCGGATTTTCACTTCTCTTCTGGAGTGGAACCACCGGGGTGCCGGGCGGTGGTGAACGAATAGTGGAAGCTCGACACCACGCTCAACACTGTGACGATGTAAATGAGGACGTGGACAAATGTGTGGAGCTTAAGATGGGGATATGCAGCCGCGAGAACCACGGTGAAAACAAGGACGATCTGGGTGGCGGTAGTGGATTTGCCGTAGATACTGGGGGGGAAAGGCCGGTACCCGGAGACAAGCAAAATAACAACAGCGACGATCAGGATCAGTACGTCGCGGCTAAGAACGATGATCGTGAGCCACCAGGCCAATTGCTTCTTGAATGCCAGGATTAGGAAAGAAGAAGAGAGCAAGAGCTTGTCGGCGATGGGATCGAGATAGGCCCCGAGTGCGGAACGTTGATTGAGGCTGCGGGCCAGAAGGCCATCGATTCCGTCCGATAGCCCCGCAACCACCAGAACGAGCAGCGCCCACCGGTACCGTTCGTACGACATGAGTATCAGAAACAACGGCAGAAAGCCGAGCCGGAGAAACGTAATTTGATTGGGTACCGTCCAAATGCGGCCTTGCATTGTTCTTGAGGATAACTCAGTTCAAGCGAATTGCGCGAGATAGTCGGAAAGAGAACGCCCTACCTTCCGCGCGAAAAGCTCGTTCATCGAGGGGATGGAGCCGGAGGCTTCGTCGAGAGAGATGCGCTCGAGGCGGTTCATGGGAAAGAAAATGGTGGGGAGGCCCACGCGCTCGCCGTCGGGCTCATTGATCTGCCGGATGAAGTGATCAAAGGAATTTAAGTCGATGCCCCGGAGCGTAATTCCGGAAGGGTTGATCGCCAGGAGCTCGCCCCACACTTTTTCCTTGGGTGTGTGGAGACTGACGACGACGATGGAGTGTGGATCCACGAGTGCGTCTCTTCCGGAGTATAGAGTAACGTACTTTGCGCGGCTGCGTCTTTGGAATGTGTCTATCTTCCCGGGAGCGCGTCTCGAAAGTGCAGAAACATCATCGCAAAACTGGCCACGACCACAATTCCGGCAAGCCATCCGAGTGCGTAGGCTCGTTTGAACTCCACGGCATTCATCGGCTCGCGGTCTGCAAGCAGTTTCCCTAAGAGAAAGCCGGCGGCGAGTCCTCCGAAGTGCGCGGCGTTGTCGATCCCGATCGGCAGTATTGCCATGATGACCAGATATCCGGCCATACGGATCATCTGTGCACGGATCTCGCGGGCGTAGCTGCCGCCGCGTCCCGTGGTCATTCCCCACATCACTCCTATCAAGCCGGCCAACGCACCGGATGCCCCAATCCCGACGCCGAATCCATGGTAAGCCCAGAGATTCCACGCTGTGCTCGCGAGAAAGCTGCAAATTCCAGTAACCACGTAGATGAAAAGATATCGCGCCGACCCGTAAATCCGCTCGACTTGCGGGCCGATGTCTACCAAGAAAAGGGAATTCATCCCGATGTGCAATAGTCCGGCATGGAGGAACATCGGCATCACGAGTCGCCACCATTCTCCGGCGAGAACGGCGATCGATTGGCGTGCGCCAAGCTGGTACAGAACCCGGCCGCTCACGCCTGAGAACAAATTGGGGCTACTATTCGCTTGATTCGTGGCCACCAGGCTCACGCCGAAAAGCAGGAGATTTAGGATGAGAATCAGTGTGGTGACCGGAGTTTCGCCGCCAATCGTTCCACCGAGAGATTTGCTTAGGGCAACTAGTGAAAAACGCAAGCTGGTGCCGCACTCGTGGCACCGCGTGGCGCTGATTCCAACCAAGGTGCCGCACGCGGGGCAGATTTTCGGCCGAGGCTGCTGGTTGCCTCCGCCGAAAAATCCGCGCATCGCGTTCTTCCATTTTTCCACGCGCCACTGCCACCGATAGGGAAGCGCCAATTCTCCTCCTTGCGGCCCGCACACCGCGTTCCTATAATACCCAAGTCGCCGCTCTTCTTCTCTTCACGGCGATTTTTCCGAGGACTTATCGCTTATGGATAAATTCGAAGAGTTCGGCAAGCGCGTCGACGAAGAGTTCGCGCGGATCAAGAGCATAAAAAACTTCGAAGATTTCGGGAAGCGAGTTGACGAAGAACTCGCGCGTGTGAAGAGTTTTGTCAAGCAGGAGGTCGCGCCGGAAACGGAAAAGCGTACGGCGCAGTTTTTGCGCGAGGTTTCCGAAAAGTTCTCCGAGGCGGCGGCGTGGATCGAAGCGCGCAATGCCGCGCGGAATGCGCAGAACGGCCAACATCCTCCGCCCGCGCAGCCTCCGCAGAATCCGCGATCTTCATGACGCAGGCGGCGCTTTGAAGATTTCACCGGAAACAGTTTCCGTCACTTTGGATTCGCGCAAACACACTTCCCATCCGCAACTTGGGTGTCTTTCGAATTTTTCATATACGCCAGTGTTTGCTCTCTGTGTGCTCTGTCTCCTCTGTGTTTATTCTTCCGGCTGCGCGGCGCGCAAACCGATCGCCGATCATCGCCAGCCGCCTCCCGCGCAGGCGTCAGAGACGCCCGCGGAAACTACTGACGCAGCGAAACGCTCCACGGGCGTGGATGCCTCTGATCTGCCATCCGCACCTGCGCCGTCCACGAAGCGCAACAAGCCCGCCGCCGCGCCGGCTCCCTCCGGTTACACGGAGGAAGGTCCCGGCGTCGTGCCGGTGCGCGTGGAAGTTCTTGGCGGCGTCGATCCAACTGCCGGTTTTTTCACCCTGCAGGTCGGTGCTTTCCGCGACCGTGCCAACGCAGAACGCCTCCGAGACAGCCTCAACGCCTCCTACTCGCCTATCTTCATTCAGCAATATGATTCTCCCGACGGCGTGTTTTATCGCGTGCGCGTCGGCAGGATTTCCGGCGAAGACGCGGCGCGCCACTTTGGCGAGCAACTCCACGACCGCGATGGTTTTACTCCGTTGGTTACGCGTCTCGACGAAGACTTGCCCGCAGGAGGGAACCGATGAGTGCCGACTGTTTGTTCTGCAAAATCGCGGCGAAGAAAATTCCATCGAAGATCGTCTACGAAGATCCCGATCTTTTTGCCTTCGAAGACATCAGCCCGCAGGCGCCCACGCACATTCTGATTTGCCCGCGCAAACATTTCGAATCGCTGAACGAGGCCACCACCGAACATCAAGCCGTTCTTGGCAAACTCCAGCTGGCCGCCGCGCAGCTTGCCCGCGAACGCAACCTTCTGGAAGGCTACCGCACGGTCATAAACAATGGCAGCGGGGCGGGCCAGTCCGTCTTTCATCTCCATCTCCATCTTCTCGGCGGCCGTAATTTCCGCTGGCCCCCGGGTTAGTATTTGTCCAAAGGTTTTGTTCTTCGCACCGCTCCAGCTTAAACTAGCGTCCGTTCTCAGGAGGATCGCATGTCCTTGCTGCGTCACTGTTCGCGGTCATCTGTGTTTCTCTGTGCCTTTGCACTCATTGCCATCCTGTCTCCTTCTTCCGCTGCTCAGCAACCGGCCGCGGCGCCAGGGAAAGCTCTCACGGTCGAACGCATTTATTCGCAGCCGAGCTTGAGCGGGCGGTTGACGCGGGGTCTCGTTTGGACTCCAGACGGCAAGGCCCTCAGTTATTTCGAAACAAAAGGCTCCGGTAAGGAAGCGAGGACAGAGCTATGGGTGATGGACGCTGCCAGCGGAGAGCGCCGGCTTCTTGTTGCCTCCGACAAACTCGAATCCATTTTGCCGGTGGACACATCGAGACCTACGCAAGCCACTGGCCTTGGCCGCCGCGTGCCTTCTCAATATCAATGGGCGCCCGATGGCGTGGGCATTCTGTTTCAAGGCCCCACAGCGCTTGCATGGCTGGATGTGAAGTCGCAAACGGGGCGCACGCTGGTTTCCGGCAAAGCTACGCTTGCGGACCCCAAGGTTTCTCCCGATGGCCGAAATGTGAGCTTTGTCCGCGATCACAACGTCTGGATCGCGAATCTCGCCGACGGCAAAGAGCGCGCGGTCACGCAGGCCGGGACCGAAGAGATTCGCAAAGGCGAACTCGATTGGGTGTATCCCGAAGAACTAGACATCAAGACCGCGTATTGGTGGTCTCCGGATTCCTCGGCGATTGCTTATCTGGAAATGGACGAGCGCAAAGTCTCGCAATATCCGTTGGTCGATTTTTCCTCGCCGAGCGGAGAAGCGGAGATGGAGCGTTATCCTACGGCCGGCGCCGCCAATCCCATCGTCCGCGTTTCTGTGGCCTCGCTAAGCGGCGGCGAACCTCGCGCGATGGATACTGGAACGGAAACCGATATCTACATTCCTCGCGTGAGCTGGCTCAGGGACTCCAAGCATCTCGCCATTCAGCGCCTCAATCGCACACAAACCGCGCTTGATCTGCTGATTGCCGACCGCACCACTGGCAAGACCCGCGCCGTTCTCAGCGAAAATGACCCCAATTGGATCAACATTAGCGACGATCTTTATTTTCTCAAGGACGGCAAGCGCTTCCTGTGGTCCAGCGAGCGCAGCGGGTATCGCCACATGTATTTGTATGACCTCGAGGGCAAACAACTTGCGCAGCTCACCAAGGGTGAGTGGGAAGTCTCGGCGGTCGACGCGGTAGATGAAGCGGAGGGGCTTGTCTATTTCAGCGCCACGGAAAAATCCCCGCTGGAACGCCACCTCTACCGCGTCGCCCTCGACGGTAGCGGCTTCGCCCGGCTGAGCAAGGACGAAGGCACGCACGCCGCGGTTCTTGCACCCAATGCCGCCGCTTTCTACGACACTTATTCGAACGCCGCGACACCGCCGCGCCAGGACCTCTACCGCGCCGATGGATCGCGCATCGCTACTGTCAACGAAAACAAAATCACCGAGCTTGCAGACTACCATCTCTCTCCCATGGAATTTCTCACCGTGAAATCTCGCGACGGAGTGCAGCTCAACGCCAGCATCATCAAGCCGCCCGACTTCCATCCGCAAAAGAAATATCCCGTGCTGGTTTACACGTATGGGGGGCCGCACGCTCAGGTCGTTCGAAACGGCTGGGGCGGCGCTAACTTCCTTTGGCACCAGCTCATGGCGCAAAAGGGCTACATTATCTTCTCGCTTGATAATCGCGGCTCAGGGGGCCGCGGCCATGCATTCGAAACGCCGCTGCACTTCCGCTTGGGCGCAAAGGAGCTTTCCGACCAGCGCGACGGCGTGCAATATCTCAAGTTGCTTCCCTTCATCGATGCCAATCGCATTGGTATCTGGGGGTGGAGCTACGGCGGGCACATGACGCTGCACGCCATGTTCGAAGCAGGCGATGATTTCAAAGTGGGTTTTGCCGGTGGCCCGGTCACCGACTGGCGCTACTACGATTCCATCTATACCGAGCGCTACCTTGGACTACCGCAGAAAAACGGGAAGGGGTATCAGGATTCTTCGCCGGTGAAATACGCGGGTCAGCTCAAAGGTAAACTGCTCATTGCTCATGGCACCGGCGACGACAATGTGCACTTCGCGAACACGCTCGCAGTGATCAACGATCTTATCGAGGCGGGGACGTACGTTGAGGTTCTGGCTTTTCCAGGTCGTGGCCACGGCGTCGGTGATCCCCCCGCCCGCCGCGTCTTAATGCAACGAGTGGCGCAATTTTTCCTCGATAACCTATAGATTCTGCTAGAGATAGTGTAATGTGGAGTACTTCTTAAGAATTCCCTTGACAACAACTTGAGGAGAAGGCTGCACTTGCTTACGCGCGGCTGCGGGCGGATCGCTCGCTCCGGCCTCCCGACACCATCCAACTGGCGTGTGCAGCAGCAGCGGGAACCGATCTCTTCATCACCAACGATGCGCGGCTGCATTCGAAGCACATTCCGGGCATCCAGTTCATTGTTCCGCTTGATCGCATACCCATCTAACGCGTAATTCGCAAAACCCTGTTCACGAAAAAATGCCGGGTCGAGCGACTGCGACACTCGGCGGATTAATGCCTCTTGCGAGTGCCGGCAGGACCGCGAATTCTAGTGCGCGCCGGAATACTCGACGTGGACGTAGCGTCCGAGGCGAGCGTTGAAGAGCAAGTACCAGCCAGGGTGATGATCGTCGTCGTAGACATAGACGCGGTCGCGGTCCCATTCCCAATCGCGGCAGCGATCGAGGTCGTACGAGGCGACCACCCAATTCGAATTGTCATAGAGCACGACGCGGCGAGTCCGGAAATCCATTCGCCGGGCGATGAATTCACTTCTCACGTGTTCGTAGCGGCCGTAAGGATAAGACCGCCCGGGCCGAATACGGTCGTGGTCGGAATTCCAGTTCGCGTGCGGGTTGTGCGGATTGTCCCAGCCTTTGTGATTTCCGTTGTCATGCCGATCGCCACGATCGTCTCCGTGTTTGTCATCGCCTTTGTGCTTCCCGTTGTCGTGGCGGTTGTCCCGGTCACGATGGTCATTGCGATCTTGATTTGGTGCGGCGATCGCCAGCGTTCCGGCCAAAGCCAGGAACACTATGCTCGCTATTATTTTGCGCATAAGTTATCTCTCCAAAAATGGCGCTGCCCGCCGATCTTTCTTACCCCAATGGTCCCGTATTGGCCGGTTCGGCCTCCCTCAGGCAGGCGCGTCATTTATATATTGTCTCTCCGTCCGGCTATCTCATTCCAAGAAGATGAAATCCGCGTAACCCATTCAGTACACACATCCACTAGTCTAACGACCGGTGGCCGCCCTCTTCAGAACGCGGGAATTTCTTCTCTCGTGCGATATGCGCTTACGTCTTATAATCCCGCTGACTCGGAGGTCACCTTGCCGAAACGAATTTTCCTCCTCGCTCTGCTTGCCGTTGCAGCCTGCGCCCCAGTGCCGTCCTGCGCACAACAGGTTTCTCAAGAAAATGTTTCTCAGGAGAAAGAGCAAGTTCTGTGGCAAAAGCTCGAGGCGACGATCGGCGGGGTCGACCGCAATCTTGACGGCGTACTCGGCGTGGCCATCCTTGATCTTACGACCGGGCAGAAATACTTGCTCCACGCCGATGAAGTGCTTCCCACGGCCAGCTCCATCAAGATCGCCATCCTCGCGGAGTTCTATCGTCAGGCGCAGCAGGGCAAACTCAAACTGGGCGACCTCTACACGCTGCAATCGGCTGATCTCGTTGGCGGAAGCGGCGTCGCCGGCGCGCTCACTCCGGGGGTCACGCGGCTTACTCTGCGCGATGTGGCCGCGCTGATGATTTCCGTGAGCGACAACTCCGCGACGAACGTCATCATCGACCGCATCGGCATGGAAAACGTGAATGCGCTCCTCGATTCTCTGGGCCTCACGCATACCCGACTTCGCCGGAAGATGATGGACGTGAAGGCCGCCGCAGAAGGCCGCGAGAACATCGCCACCCCGCGCGAGATGATGATGCTGCTGGAAAATTTGTACCGCGGAAAAGTTCTGAACAAGCAATTCACCGAGGAGTTTTTCAATCTTCTCAGCATTCACAAGGAGAGTTATATTCCCAGGGAATTGCCGGAAGATCTTCGCGTCGCCAATAAGCCCGGCGAGCTCGAGGGCGTCCGCAACGACTCCGGCATCGTTTTCGCTGGCAAGCGCCCGTATGTGATCAGCGTGATGACCACCTATCTCCGCCGCGAACACGACGGCGGGGAAGCGATCATCCGCATCTCCAACGCGGCCTACCAAATGTTCGACCGGCTCAGCCGCGCTTCCGAATATGGCCGCGTTGTGTCCGCTCACGACACGGGTAATCCCTGAGAGGGTGGCGCTCCGCAGAAATCTCACCCGCGAGAATAGGGCGGCAACGACCGAATCCAGGCTAAGGCTACAGCTACGGGATTTTGTCCTCATCTGAAATGCCGGAGCCGATAAATTCCAAAATGGTCCAGTGCGATTCGCAGTTGAGTCAACGCGGGAAGGCCGAGAAATTCTGCCGAAAGACCGCGTAAGAGCAAACTGCAACCACAAATAGAGCAAAAGAGAAGACTTCAGCTGGAACGACGCCTGCGGTCAACGCGAGCTCGTGCGCGCGAATCGGTTGGTAAGGCAATTGCCAGCTCTTCCCGAGATTGTTTCTAGCGGGAAGAGCGAGACGCTTTGAGTTATCGATTCGCTTTTATGTTAGCCATGTTCGCAGCGACGTTGTTGGCGCCGGCCGGCGTGGCACAAACGAATGCACCCGATTCAGTACCAAATTTCTCCGCTGCACTAGGTTATGGAGAGCATCAGACTTGAAGACCGCCGTGCGCGGACGAAATCCCGTAGGAGGATTCCTTGAGCGAAAGTCAAAACCCGAAGGGCAGTTCTCCAAAAAACAGTTTCTCGTTCTCTGTGCGGCGGTTTACGGTGCTGGTCTGGCTGACATGCATCAACGCTTGAAGCGAGGAAGAATTCCTGGTGGTATGAAACCGATCCCCTGGCAAGACCGTTTGCGAAGCTACCTGCACCTGCCTATTACGCGACCGGACTGGCGATGGCTACCGGCTTGAATTGGATTAGCTCGAGACCCTTTAGGGAGAGGAGGATGTCAAGGTGCCACAACGTCTTTCAGCTTGGACTTCACCTGAACCGCAGAAAGGCTGGACGCGTCCCAGCCGCCGCCCAGAGCCTTGATGAGGAGCACGCTCGTCACCAGCCTCTGTCCGTGAATCACGGCGAGCTCCTGTTCACTGTTGAGGAGATTCTGCTGCGCGTTGACGACATCCAAGTAACTCACGAGGCCACCGGTGTAGCGGCTGCTGGCGATGTCCAGGGTACGTCGCGCCGCATCGACCGCCCGCTGCTGCGACTGGTTCGCTTGATCCAGCACGGTCAAGCCGGTTACGTCATCCTGTACTTCGCGGAAGGCATTCAAAACGCTATCGCGATAGGCCGCCACGCTGGCGTCGTAGCCAGCTTTGGCGAATTGCACCTGTGCGCGCCGTGCCCCACCTGTGAAAATGCTTTCCGCGACGTTGGCACCGACCGCCCAGAACGTGCTCTGCACGTTTACCAGCTTGGCGATATCCGCGGCTTGCCAACCGCCATTTCCAAAAAGATTCAGGGACGGATAGTACGCGGCACGGGCAATTCCAATTTGCGCGTTAGCCACGGCCATCTGCCGCTCGGCTTCCGCGACGTCCGGCCGACGCTCCAGCAGATCGGAGGGCAGTCCCGCATCCAACGCTAGTGGTACGTCTTTCAATTCCCCGGGCGAAAGATGAAAGTCCGGGGCAGGTTTTCCGATCAGCACCGCGACGGCATCCTCGAACTGTTTTCTCTGTTGTAGCAGCAGGATGGCCTGGGTCCGCGTGATATTCAGAAGCGTCTCTTCTTGCGCAACATCCAGTCCGGAGGCCACGCCGCCTTTGTGCCGGGAATCCACCAGTTGCAGACCTCTTTGCAGCGCCTCCACGGTGCGATTCAGAATTCCCAGCTCCGTATCGAGCTGCCGCACCGTGAAATAATCGCCCGCGAGCTCCGCTGTGATCACCAGCCGCACGTTCTCGAGATCGGCCGCGTTTGCCTGGTAGGACGCCTGCGCAGCCTCAATGCTGCGGCGCCGCCGGCCAAACAGATCCACTTCGTATTCGACCGTGAACGGCAGAGTAATGTTTGTTTGCGAGATCGGACCGGTCGCGGGAATGTTGCCGATCGTGGGACGATTGCCCGAGAGGCGCTGGCGCTGAACACTCGGGGCCGTCGCCACGTTTGGGAATTGCGTGGCGATTTGGATTCCTGCGGAGGCCCTGGCCTGTTCCAGCCGCGCTGCGGAAACTTTGATGGTCTGGTTGGCATCGAGCGCTTGTTTTTCCAGCGCGCCTAATTCGTCATCGTGGAAAATGCTCCACCATTCGCCTTTGGCAAGACCATCTTTTGGAGCGCTCTCGCGCCAGGGTTCCGTGACGTCCCATTTTGCGGGCACGGGCGCCGTGGCACGCTGGTACTTCGGCCCCACGGTGCAACCGCCGATGAGGGTACAAACAGCAAGCCCGGTCAGGGCGGAGAATTGCCTGGTGCGCTTCATTATTGTTTCTTGGCCCCTGGCGCGAGGTTTGGCAGCGGAGCAGGCTGGCTCGGGGTGTGGTTCAGTGCAATTTCCTTGACATGGACTTCCTGGCCGTCGTCGAGGGAATCCGCGGGATTCAGCACGATCCAGTCGTTGGCGTCGAGACCCTGCAGGACTTCGAGAGTGGTGCCGTAGTCGCGGCCGATAGTGAGCGCTTTAAGGTGCGTTTTGTGATTTGCATCCACAACGACCGCCCGAAGTCCTTCGGAACGAAATAACAGCGCGTTCACTGGCACGGCAAGCCGGGCTCCGGTCACTTTCACTTGCAGGTGTGCTTGAGCGTAGCCGCCGGGGAGCAACGCGCCAGTGTGGTTCGGGACGTCCACTTCGGTGAGCAGGGTACGTGTGCCGGGGTCGATCGACTCCGCCGTGCGCACCACCTTGCCTTGGAAATTCTGGCCGGGATACTGAGTGAGCTCCAGGTAGGCGCCGAGTCCTGCACGGATGGCGGGCGCGTAGGCTTCTGGCACGCTGACATAGGCGCGAATGGGATCCGTCTGCGCGAGCGAAAAGAGCTGCTGTGATACGCCGCCGTTCCCCGCATTGATCAATGTGCCCGTATCCACGCTGCGCCGGGTAATGACGCCGCTGAAAGGCGCATAAATATGCTTGAAGGATTCCAGTTCCTCGAGCCGCCGCACGTTGGCTTCCGAGGATCTTACATTGGCGACTTTGGCTTCCAGGTCCCCAACGGCGTTATCGACCTCCTGCTTGGAGACGCCGTCAGTCTTGATAAGTTCCTGGTAACGCGTTGCCGTGATCTTGGAAAGGTTCGCGTTGGCCTGCGCGGTATTGAGTTCGGCGCGCGCCTGAGACAACTGCTGATCCACTTCCGGAGTGTCGATGTCCGCGAGCAATTCACCTTGCCGAACGCGGCTGCCGATGTCGTGATACCACTTTTTCAGATAGCCGTTGGTGCGCGCATAGATGGGCGATTCGACATAGGCTTGCATAGCGCCGGGGAGGACGAGGTCCTCCTGCGCCGATTCCACCGAGGCATGAATCACCGCCACGGTGGGAATCGCCAGTGTTTCCGTTTCCTTGGCGAGCGCCTGATATTGAGAGCGGCGCTCGAACAGCGTTACCGCCCCGAGGACTACCAGCACAATCACGATGACGAAAAGAATCGTGAAGACTCGGCTGCCCTTTCCGCGTGGTTGCTCCCGGTCTACAGGGTCCATCTGAACTCCGCCTTCCATCTTCACCCCATCTCCACTTTCAATTCCAGATAGAAAAATTTCAAGCCGATTCCGGCGAAAGCATCCCCTGCTGCGCCGATCTCCGCGCCCGGCGTCCATGGATCATGGAGAAAACGCAGGGCACAAAGAAAAGCGTGGCGAAGGTGGCAAAGATCAGCCCACCGATCACCGCGCGGCCCAGAGGCGCGTTTTGTTCGCCGCCTTCGCCGAGTCCCACGGCCATCGGCACCATTCCAATGATCATCGCGAGCGCGGTCATCAAGACGGGCCGGATGCGCACAAAACCGGCTTCGATAGCGGCATCGCGGGCGCTCTTGCCCTCGTCCAACTGCTCGCGCGCGAAGGAGACCATCAAGATGCTGTTCGCCGTGGCCACGCCCATGCACATGATCGCGCCGGTCAGCG
>WNFC01010055.1_pt1 | contig 12224 bp, 7 predicted proteins | sample 5400541 | NCBI WGS metagenome assembly WNFC01 (sample SAMN13153342, study PRJNA577476) | soil metagenome | isolation source: 120 cm saprolite under Douglas fir tree site 2 hole 2 replicate 1 | place: USA:California | collected 2015-04-18 | reverse complement strand
GCGGGACCTGGTACTAGCCGACAGATGAGGAGAAAAGGCATGGGGACAAGTAGAACTGCAAAAATAGCCCCCAGAGAGAGGCAAGAGAGACGTCAAGAGGCGCCCCATTGCCTTCAAAGGAGTTTTGCGACACGCTCTACATATCCGAGGAAGGCCGTTCCTTCCTTGGCATGGTGGATGCCAGATTTCTCTTCTGAGACTTCAAGTTTCAGGCTGTTGTTCAGGAAGGTTTTTACCTCTGTGAACAGTCTTTCTGCCTCCTGCTTGTTGCCGATGATCCCAATGAGGTAGTCATCGGCGTATCTCACATAGAAGAGTCTTCTGTATGTCGGATCGAGCGGATCGCTTGCATCTAGACGTTTTTGTTTCTCGGAGAGGTGCCGGATTGTCTGCTCATACGCTTGTCTTTTCGTATGTGATTCTGGGTTCGAGTCTCCTTTGAGAGTGTCTATGCGTTTTCGGCAGTACCAGAGGTGGTTGCTAAGATTCTTCCACTCTGGACTTTTACGACGCCCTCTTCCTTGGTCGAATGCTTGCTTTTGCTGTTCCATGAATTCATCGAGTTCATGGAGGTAGACATTCGCAAGCATGGGGGAGACAATACCGCCTTGTGGCGTACCACTGTACGTCTTGTGGTATTGCCAGTCTTCGACATATCCGGCTTTGAGCATATCGCGGATAAGGGCTAGGAATTGAGTATCTTCAATTCTCTTCTTTAACAATTCCATGAGGATATCATGGTTAATGTTATTGAAGTAGCCTTTGATGTCGATTTCGATAAACCACTTGGTCCCTGTCCAGCCTCTTTGCATTGACTGAAGGGCCGTGTGGCATGAGCGTTGTGGTCTGAATCCATGCGAGCTGTCCTTGAACAGGGGCTCATAGATTCTTTCCAGGATCATGCGTACAACTTCTTGTACGAGTTTATCGTCGGCGGAAGGCATACCCAGGGGTCGCGTCTTTCCGGGCGTTCTCTTTGGTATGTTCACTCTTCGCACCGGGTTCGGCTTATATCGTCTCTCTCGGATGAGTTCGACGAGGTTTGCCGCCCGCTCTGGTGAGTACCCATCCATCGTTGTTGCTGTAGTACCTCGTGTGAGGGCTCCTTTATTTCCCTGGATGTGGAGGTACGCTTCCATCCAAAGGTCTGGATGGTTCATCAGTCTTCGAAGGTCCTTGACTCTCCTACCCTTACGGGCGACGTCCGAAATTGCCCTCAATTTATCGCCTGTTCTGGCAGACAGCATTCGCGTGTCCTTACAGTTGATCTATGGGCTTCTAGGACTGTCTCCCTTCCCCTCAGCTTCTGGCTTTCGGCCGTGTTACCACGTCTTATACTTTGGCTGATCCAGATGGCTCTGGCTGCTAAGCCCGTTACAGGCAAACGTTGGGTACGATGGAGACTCCGTTACCATACTGGTGAGTTGACTTAACTCCTACACCAGCTTAGGCAATCCTGCATTTCAGCATGATTGAGCTGCGTCGTACGTAGGTGTCCCGTTCGTCCTTTTTCCCACGAGACTATGGGTGGCTCGGATGGCTGGTATAGCAGGAACCATCGGCTTTTCTGCTATCATTCAGGGTATTCGATCGGCCAATACCCTGACATTCCGAAACGGCTTTACAACTCTCCTTTCGCCGTTGCCCCGTCATAAGCGCCTTTGGACTGGGATTTGGGCAATTCAGCTCTCACCATATACGACTTACACTGACATCGAGGTGCTAGAGAGTTTCACCCTTGTGGTTTGTCTCATATCATGGCGGATTTCTGCCAGATAATATGGCGCGAATTCCTCCGAAGTCACTGTAAACACAGCACAAGGACGCAAATGGTCCTGCCACATAACGTGGCGTGGCCTTTTTTCCCTTTTTTGCCCTGGTGTGGCTGCCATGTGCCTGCCGCCATGATATGTGGCAGAAAAAGGCCTCCGACTCTGAACCTGGCTTCAATGCTGAGGAAAATGGTTCTGCCAGATAATGTGGCGCCACAGCTTTTTCCGCAGATTTTTCTCGGACTGACCCGAAAATCTGTGGCAAAAAATCTTTGGGAAGTCTCGCCATGTTATGAGACGCCGATCCGCCACGAATCCTGTCAAACCACAGCTGCTCACAATCATTGAGGTGCGCGATCACAGGGTAGCAACCCGTGGCAGACGCAAGTCCTGGCGCTTCGTGCCTCTCGCTCCTCTTACATTTTCCTCTGGATCTGATCTCCTCTCTCCGGTATACAACGTCCAGCAGTCTGATCCTGTTGTCTACCGCCTGGAGACGTCATGGAACCGCGCTCTGAGCCCGCTAACACTGCCTGGCCGTTTCCTTTTACTGCACAGGACTGGGACCAGACCCCGCCTGCCGTGCAAGCCTATGTGCGCACGGCGCGTGATGAGTTGGGTCAACTCCACGATCGTGTAGAAACCCTGGAAGCACGGCTCAAGCAGACTTCCCTGACTTCCTCCCAGCTCCCATCCGCGGATTCACCCTATAAGAAGCCCCGGCGGCGCACGATGTCCACAACGCCGCGCAAAGCCGGTGGGAAACCGGGGCACCCGGGCCATCGCCAGGGGCTCTTAGCGCCTACCCGCGTCGTGGAGGTGCGGCCCCAGTCGTGTGTGTGCGGCCACACCGTGTTTGTGGGGACGCGCCCTTACTATACGCATCAGGTGCTCGGGCTGCCCCCGATCGCGATGGAGGTGACGCACTGGGTGTTACCTCAGGGCCAGTGTCAGGCGTGTGGTCGCTGGAGGCAAGCGCACGTCCCTGCCGAGCAGGTCAGTGGCTATGGCCCCCGCTTGAGTGCCCTGATGGGGGAATTGGCCGGGACCTACGGCAATGGCCGGCGCATGGTGCAAAGCTTTTGCGCCTCGGTGCTTGGCGTGCCCATCAGCTTGGGCGCCATCCAGAAAGTCCTGGACCGGGTGACCCAGGCTATCGACCCGTACTATGCGGTGATGGTGCGGCAAGCGCGGCAAGCCCCGGTCAACTCTATTGATGAGACGCCCTGGTACTGTCTTCACACGCTGGAGTGGCTCTGGGTGATGGCCAGTGAGCGCGTCGCTTTCTATATGATCCATCCGCGTCGCTCCAAAGCCGCTTTCGCCGCCCGCATCGACGACTGGGAGGGGATTCTGGTCAGTGATGGCTATGGGGTGTATCAAAAAGGGGTCGAGGCTCGGCAAACGTGCGTGGCCCATCTCATCCGGACGGCTCGCGGCTTAGCCGAGCGACCGCACCCAGATATGGCGGCCTGTGGAGCCTGGGCACTCGCGGAGCTGCAGCGGCTCTGCCATATGGCGCAAGCCCCACCCACGGGCGGGGAGTGGCGGGCGTGGTATGCCCGGGTGTGTAAGCTCATCGACCAGTATCATGATCGCCAGGACGATGCGGGCAGGTTGGTGCGCCGCCTGCTCCGGGAGATGGACTCACTGTGGGTGTTTTTGTCTCACCACGGCGTCGAGCCGACCAACAACCGGGCGGAGCGGGCCTTACGCTTTGGGGTCCAGTGGCGCAAGCGCTCGCTAGGCACGGCGAGTGAGCAGGGCAATCGGTGGGTGGAGCGCATCTTGTCCCTGCAAGAGACGTGTCGGTTGCGCTCTGTATCGACCTACCACGTCCTCGTGGATGCTGTGGCCCGTTTCTTCACGGGACAGGAGCCCCATCTCGCCTGGCTCCCGTAGCATTGCTCCACCCCTCAATACGATCCGGTACTCATGCACAAGAGGAGCGACACGGATGCCCACACGGAGACAGGCCACCTCGGCGGATCGAGCCACGCCGTCCCGTGCGGCGGGCAAGCAGGCCGCGCCGCTGGGGCCTGAGTGTGCCTTCGTGTTGTCTGACGAGTCCAGGCCACCCCTGGCACTCTCCTATTGGGATCTGTGGTTCGCCGTGGTGGCTGATGCCGACTTTGAGGGCAGTTGGGAGCGCTTTGGGGAGTATCTGCGGGGGCAAAAGGCCAAGGGGGTCGGGCGTGCTCGTGCCGAGCGCACGCTGAGCCATCTGCGGGATCTGCAGCAGCGACTGCAGCAAGCCGGGGTTGAGCTCAGTGATGTTCTGGCGCAGGCGGATCGTTCGCCTGTGGCCGTGCGACGGGCTCGCCAGCAGGTGCTTGAGCGGGAACCACGCGCGTCGGCATGGTCTGATGCCATGCGGCACACGCCCAAACAACGCCGCTACGCCCACGCGCTGCGGGGGTTTTGGCCAGACTTCCCGGTGTCCCCCGCCTCCCATGCCCATCGACTCGCGGCCCAGTTGCAAACGCGCAGCTGGTTTTCTGAAAACCAATCGTTTGGAATCGCGCGGAAGCTGGACACGTTCGTGGATGGCGCGGCCGCCATGATCAAGCAAGGGCAGTATGGGCAAGCGCAAGCCATGCTGCGCGCCTTCCTGACCGTGGTCATCGAGCTCATGCAGAGGGCGGACGATTCGTTCGGCTGTATCGGTGACAGCTTCCGAGGGGGCTTCGCGCACTACCTGGCGATACCACGCGACGCTACGGGCATCAACGCCACGGTGTTCTTCCACGATCTGCTCACGCTCCTGATCTGGGAGGACTACGGGCTGACCTATGAACAAACGGAGGGGTACTTCGCAGGGCTCACGCCTCAAGAAGGCGATCTATGTATCGACTATGTACAACAGCAGATGCAGGAACTCAGGGACGACGATCTGGACTACCAATATGATGAGGCGTTAACACTGCTTGGCCAGGTCGTGGCCGAGCAGCATCGCTTTGACCGGTTTGAAGAGCTGGCAAAGGACATGGGCACGCGACAGTGGAAACGGATCATCGTCTTGGTCGATCGGGCCGTTAAGAAGCGCAAACGCCCGCTGGCGGTCGCGGTCTTCGAAGCGGCGCTCAGTCCTGGTGCGCACGAAGGGTTTTTGCGGCAGAAATACGAGCAGCTGAAAAAGGGCAAATGGAGTCCGGCTCCGAGGCGTTAAGAACCGCTGATGTAATCCTGTGATCGCGTACTCATTGAGAATGGTATAGCGAAATATTATCAGTATCTTAATGACTTCTCTTGGCAGAGTTACCACTCAGAAAAGTTTCATCAGCGTCGAATACTATTGATGACAATCTCTTGTAGGCTTTCCAAGAGTGTGCATCAAGTGATCCCAAGCTATCGGTAAGCCGGGTCTTTACAGTTGTTACTTTCACTGAATGCAGGGGCAACGCGCTCTTTGCCCCATATTTTGTTACCCGCCCGTTTCGGATTCGCTTTAAAATAGGCGTTCCTTTCTGCAAAATACTGATCAATGGCCTTCATAGCCTTTTCAACGGACTGATAATCACTGTTATGAATGATGGCACGAGCCATACCACTAAAGACCGATTCGATGACATTTAAAAACTGAGCACGTGATGGTAAAGGGACGAATTTAACGGTTGGGATTTTTCGCTCTCTCTTGGACTTACCACTATTCATTTCCTTTACTGTTGCATAGAGTAATTTCGACGAATGCCAAGAGGCAGCATCCCACGAAAAATAGAGGCAGTCTTCATCGGCATACTCTTGAAGAAGTGTCTCAATGAGTGTGATCATTTCCTTGGTATCTTTTTTCTCCGAATAGAAATGTGTCACCTGATTTGTCGAAAGTTCGAGTGCCGCTGTGAATATCAAACTCCCTTTGCTTTTCTGAATTTGGGGAATGGTTTTGACTTCTCCTGGGCCTACAAGGGATTTACCTCCGCGCAGTTTGATCGCAAAAGGCCCATACTCATCAACGGAGAAAAATTTTTCTTTTGGTCCGAGATGTGAAAGAATGTGCGTGAGGTTTTCTAATTTTTCCCGGTAATGTGGATCATTACTGGTTAAAACTTTCTTTGCTGTTCGGACAGCATAACCGGCATCTTTTATAATCTTACGGATATGCGCTTTACATAGCCCAAATCCTTCTAAAATCATCATGCGTTGCAGATCATCCATTTTCCACGTGGTTCGATTTATATAGTAAGATGAGGGAGGAGCATGTAGTATCTTAAAAAGAGCTTCTTTGTATTTTGGATCTTCATATTTCTTTGAATCTTTTTGTCTTTTACTAAGCAATTTGTCAACTCCTGATTCTTCATAACGTCCAATATAATTTTTTACTGTTTCTAAATGAAGAAATAAAAATCTACTTATGGCATATGGAGCAATATTTGCTGCGTATAACAGTACAGTTATTGCGCGGTTTCGATATTTGAGTGGTTTGTTCAGAATAACATCATGGAGTTTATGGATATCTTCGGCAGGCAGTTTTCCTGCAAATCGTTTTTGCAGGTCTGTTTGGCTTACGTGTCCTTGGATAAGCTTGAGTACCCAGATATAACCAATCTCCTGGCATGCTTCTTGGGCAGCTGATTCAAGGAGAAAAGGATATTTGATCCATTGTGTCTGCAAGCAGGCATATGCGTGTCTTTCCCTCAAAAAATCCTTGATAAGACGTGGGCTTCCAGAGAAACCACGCTTCAGCAGTCGTTGATAGATCACGGCTGTCGAGACAAAGGGATCTTCACTGAGATAATACTCAATATCGCCCCGAAACGGCTCAAGTTTGCTTGCGCGATGGGTAGGCTTGCGCGTTCGAAAGTGCTCTTGGGCGAGCCAGTAGGCAACCGTACGGGGGTCAAGAGACACTTCCCTAGCGATCTGCGAGGCGTTGAGTCCTTGGTACTCATGGAGATATTTGATCTGGCAGAAGCTGTGATAGTCGATCATGACAGATGCTCCCTGAGGGTCTGTTGCCAATCCTCAGCCGGGATGGCAAATCCAGCAGGCAGGGGCATAGGATCAGGTCCAAGTGTCACCTCATGTGACGTGCTGCCACGCGGCGGGGTACCCTGTGGAGCCTTCTGGGGGTCCTCGCCGCGGCGATACCCCCTCCTCTGCGTCAGGATCACGCACGCGCGTGCCCCTGGAGTTCCCGATAGAGCGTGGACCGCCCCAGGCCGACCTGCCGGGCTGCCTGCGTCGGCGATATCCCACTCTGCACCAGCAGGAGCGCGGCTTCCCGCTTGTCCTGATCGAGTGGGGGCCGTCCGGGCCGGCGGCCTTTGGCCCGGGCATTGGCGATCCCATCGCGCGTCCGCTCGGCGATCAGGCGTCGTTCGAACTGGGCAATCGCCCCAAAGACGTGAAACACCAGCTCGCCGGCGGCCGATGAGGTATCAATCTTTTCCTCCAAGGAGAGCAGTGCAACGCCGTGCTGCTTGAGGGTCTCGACCACCTCCAGCAGCTCGCGGAGAGACCGCCCCAAGCGGTCCAGGCGCACCACGGCCAGCGTGTCCCCGGGACGGAGGTGATCGAGCAGACTGGTGAGCCCGGGGCGGTTGAAGGTCTTGCCGGAGATGACGTCTTCAAAGATCCGGAAGGCGCCGGCCGCGTCGAGCCGCCGCTTTTGGCCGGCGAGGTCCTGATCGTCGGTAGAGACGCGTGCATAGCCAAGAATGTGTGACATGGACGATGGCTCTCCTGTGGCTGTCCAGGAACCGGTCGGTTTGTGGACGATGGGCTGGGACATCGCGGCGGGACGCCCATCCCGTCCAGAAAATCCGTCCACAAACGCCGGGTGGTCTCTAAAATTGTCAGACCCTTGTGGGACGCATACCACGCGGCCCAACCTGCGCTCGCCTGCCCCCTGCGCGGCCCTCACTCCAGGGAGCGCCGCGACCGTACAAGTGTGCCCCAGCACGACCGTGCGTCCAGAGGCATGCGTGCTGGTGCCGGCATCCGCCTCTGGTAGACAGCTTCGCTGCGCCGAGCAAAAGCCGAGCGGCGCACCACCAGCGCGACCATGCTCGCCGATCGACCTCGCCTCATTTTTCCCAGAGGGTCCATACGGTGTCCTGTCTGATCCATCGGGTCACATCTTTCGTCGTCCGGGTCCGCAGGGGCTGGTGGGTGGGAAAGCGCACCACGCCACCCTGCAGGGACACGGCGCGGACGGCCCCGCACGCGGGACATTCGATGGTATACGTCTCGCGGTGTTGGAGGTGCCTCGGTTCGATATCGACCATGCCAGCAAAGGTACATTTGGGCGGGAGTGCCGCGGGCGCGGTGTCTCCCACCGGATCACGCGCCGGGGCACGCCGGCCGACAGACCGGCGCCGTCTGGCGGTCTCTGGCGGCCGCGCATCTGGGGACGAGCTGCTGGGCGCCCCAGGCCCCGGCAAGGCGGGGGGCACCAGCGGCGAGAGCGGGGCACTCCGCGGGTGCGCTGGGGGACCCAGCAAGGCCTGTAATTGCTCATAACTCGTGGCGTTCCCCACTTCGACCTTGTGTTCCCCAGCGCGCGCTTCGACTTCCAGGCGGACGCGTTGTGCGGGTTGGAGAGCGTGACGCGTCAAGGCGTCAAGGGTCAACGTGGCGCCGGCTTCCCCGAGCGTGGCCGCGACGGTCTGGACCAACCAATCCTTCAGAATCCCTACACACCCGACACTGCAGTCCGCAAACCAGCGCCAGTGCGCCAGGAGGGCACTGACGTCACACGGGACGGGGACATGTTCTAAGAGATAGCGTAACGCGCCGACGAATTCCTGGCGTTCGGTCACCGTATCGACACGATACCGGGGGAAATGGATATCGCGGCCGCGCCGCGCGGCTTGTCCATGCAAATTGCGGAAATCGCACAAGTCATAGGTCCCCACCAACACATGGAGCACATTGGTCCGATTGGTCATCGATTTTAACCAGTCGAGTTGGTCGGCAGGCTTGAGGGGGGCGGCGATCTGCATGAGATGCTGGGCTTCATCGATGACCACCGCTTGCACGTGGAGACGCTCCAAGGCGTGTTCGACCGCCTCGCGCAGGTCCAACCACTCCGTCCCAGAGCGGGACCCGCGCGTGGGGGTCGGTGCCGTTGTGATGTTGACCAAGAGTTCTTTGACGACGACATGGGCCTTGAGCGCCAGCAAGACCTGGCGATAGTAATCCAGGCGGACATAGGTGCCCGTATCCGAGGGCCGGGCTTCGATCAGCACCACCGGGACGCGGGCGGGATGGGGGTCGTCGGCACAAAACCGCTCGGCAATCCGGCGCACAACGGTCGATTTGCCCACCCCACTCGGTCCATACAGTAACAGATGCGTATAGCCCGCATGCTCGTCGATCGCCTGCGTGACCTGCTGATCCACCTCGTCCAGGCGCGGATGCTTGACTTTGACGGCTTTAAAGCCCTCGACGTGCCTGCGGGTTTCCGCGGTCATCCGAGCCATTAGCGATAGGCCTCATAGTGTGGAATCGTCGCCAGATCGAGGGATGCCTCTTCGTCCCGGGCGCGTGGGGGCATGGACACGACGGGCGTGCCGCAAATCGCCGCGCGGATGGCGTGCCCTTCGAGATCCCGCTGGCGTTGCAACAGCACCTGCTCTTCGGCGGCGAGATCTTCCAAAAATTGGGCCAGCAGCGGACCATTGATCCGGACCCGCTTCTCTCCGTGGTGCCGGCGCTGTTGTCGCCACTCCTCCAGGATCAACTGCCATTCCCGTTCCGAGCGGCCATGCACCTGGGCAAAGTCATCGGCGACGCCTTCCACCCACTGCCCCTCAACAAAGGTATAGATCACGCTCATATCGAACGGTTCATAGCGGACAGGGACGGCGCGGCCGGCGACCTGGGGCTGCCGAAAAACCGGATGCCAGTAGTGCAGCCCGTTGACGGTTACGCCGCGGGACGGATCGACTTTGGCGTGCCCGGTCCGTGTGGTGGGGCGCGTCAGCATGAGGAATTCGTCGGTGTAGGGGATGAGCCGATGGAGCCGTCCCCCAGCCAGTTGCATACCATACGCGAAGGCGTCGCGCGGGCTTTGCCCCAAGGCAGGATGCTCCAGCTGGTCGTAGACGTCATAAGCCCAGGCACTGAGCCGCACCGCAAACCGCTCCAGGGTCCAGACGGCGAGACGTGTGGGATCGACCTCGCGCGTCATCTGGCGGGGCGTTTTGGTCGCCTGGGTGTTGCCCAGTAATTGGTTCAGGAAGGTCGTCGTGGTGGTCCCAAAGAGGCGCTCGACCACGGACCCGAAGCGTGGTTGCTGGGCAGGGCGTTCTTTCTTGGTCATAAAGTAGCGCGCGAGCAGCGTCTCAAAATAGACACTCCCAAACTCCGGCCCCCGATCCACGACGAGTTCCTGGGGCAGGCGCTGATGCCGCTGCACACAGAGCCGCAAGGCCATCATCGCGGAGCGATAACTGGGGGTATCATAGGTCACATACACGGCGAGAATCCGGCGGCTGTAGGCATCGAGCAGCAGCGTGGCCCAGGGGCGTCCTAAGGGCTGCCCGGTGACCGACGAGACGAGCGCAATATCGAGTTCGGTGTGATCCAGATGGGCAACGGCAAATGGCCGCTCCCCGTGGCGCGGCGTCGTCTGATCCAGGTGCCAGCAGAAGGGCTGCCCGGCGTAGGCCGCGCGCCGCCCCAGCCGCCGTGCGGTCACCTCGGGCGTCATCAGGCGGGCGCGTGCCCGGTAAAAGGTGCGCTCACTCACGGGCGCCAGCCCCTGCCGCGTACAGGCTTCCCGGTAGAGCCGATACACAGCCGCGGCGCGTTTGGCCTGGGGGGTGGCATAGTGGTTTTTGAGATAAGTCTCCAGCAATTGCACAGAGGCTTCGGAGGCACGCGCGGTGCGATTGCCACGGGCTGCCACCCGATCCAGTAAGCCCAGATAGCCGCACCCATACTGCGCCTCGGCGGCTTCATAGGCCGCGCGCCATCGTTGGATGCTCCGCGCCGCCGCGGTGGGCGCCTCCCCCTGCGCGCCGGCGAGAAGCACCCCGAGCCGGCGGTTGGCGGCATGCTGGGCCTTGGGACTCGCCTGCTCGAGCGCCTGGCGAATCGCCAGCGTCGTCGGCGAGGGCGCCGCGGCGGCAATCATCTGCATGGCACCCACCTCCAGCAAGCGCTGCACCTGCCCCGCGGGCAGGGTGAGTGTCTGGCCGACGTCGGGTTGCAACGTCACGATCTCGCCTACGGTCTCCACCAGCCAGAGCCGTCCATCCCAGGCGCACGGCGACGTCTGGGGCGGGCGTGGGGTCAACTCGGCGGGGGTGAGCGTCTGGCGGGCCGCCGCTTCATCGCGGTACAGGACCACCTGGTCGTGGTGCATGAGGGGCGCTCGGGTCAGATCCGCGAACACCTGACGCGTGGCCAGCAGCGCCCAGACCACATCGACGGCCAGCGTGGGGTATGCGGCGAGCAAGTCCGTCAGGCGGACCCCAGGATGCGCGGTGACGTGCCCGAGGACGCGGGCGGCGTGCTCGGGCGGGATGACTAGGGGATGTGCCCAAAAATCCTGCAAAAACTTCAGGTTCTGGATATACAGGGGGTGATACTCGGCAGACGAGCGGACCCGATACGTCAGCCCCAGCGGCGCTGCATAGGCTTCCCCTGGGGGACAGCGCCATTGCCCCGCTGGCGTCTGATGATAGCGGGCCGGCATCCGTGCGGCGAGCACCTCCAGGACGTGCAGGGGTTTCCATTCTTCCCAGCCCGCCGAGTCGTGGCGCAGGACGAAGAAATCCGGCGTGTGCCATTGCGTGGTGGCACGTCCCGAGACCGCCCGATAGCGCAAGGGCATCCGCCCCGGCTGATCGTAATATTCCGCCACATCGTCATCGCATTCCATCGCGTAGATCGCCCACAGCTCGACATGCTGGCTTTCAAATTGGATGGTCCGTTGCATTTTGGGACTCGGATACCGCCCCGCCACATTGCCGGCCCGCCCCGTCACCCTGCGCACCGGGGGTGAGGACCGGATAGCGGCAATACGATCGACCGTGTCCGGCGCGAGTTGGAGCCGGTAGCACCAGGCGTGAAAGGTGTCTGTGGTCAGCATAGGAGCGATCCTACCCCAGAAGAGACGGGCCACGGGGAAGCCAGACGTGCTCACCAGTATAGACGATCTCCACTCCAGATGCGCACTTTTTGACGCATTTCATGGCGTCTATGCCAGATATCTTGGCGGAAAGCAGAAAAAATGACACTTTGTGAGAGACACACCCGAGGAAACAGCTCGCGAAAAGGCCGCGCCATATTATGTGGCACGGCTGGGGAATGGCAGGCCGGCAAACCTTGACCATTTCGCTGTGGTAGACGAGTATCTGTGCTCTGTCGAAACACCCCCCTCCAAAGCCCTAACATCCAGCAAAAGCACTCGTTAGCGTATCACATGGCCTGAAACCGGAGCGAGGGGAGTCGCGCCATATTATCTGGCGGAAATCCGCCATGATTTAAGTCAAACCACAA
>WNFC01007210.1_pt1 | contig 12224 bp, 11 predicted proteins | sample 5400541 | NCBI WGS metagenome assembly WNFC01 (sample SAMN13153342, study PRJNA577476) | soil metagenome | isolation source: 120 cm saprolite under Douglas fir tree site 2 hole 2 replicate 1 | place: USA:California | collected 2015-04-18 | reverse complement strand
TGAAGCTATCGATAACCGTGGTCGCGTTCTTGTCGAGCACGGTGATCAAATCCTCGCAGAGACGCGCGGGATGAATCGGCTGGTTCTTGGAGACCTTCGAGTTCTGTTCCTTGATCTGATTGTCGAAGCGCTGGCGAGTCTCCCAGACCTGCTTGACCCATGGCGAGGTTTTATTTTTCGAGAAGTCGAGCTTGAGTTCCTTGATCCGGTTGATCATCTGACGGAGCACGATTTTCGGATCACCGACCATCGGCAGATCCGCGTTGACCTGCCATCCGATTCGAGTGGCGGTCGGATCAACCTGGATGTACTTGGCTTTGTCGGTCCAGGTCGGCGGTTGTCCGAAATGCTCGCCGCTCCAGAAGCGGAAGCCGATTGCGAGGACCACGTCGGCGCCGCCGGTGAACGGCTTCTTGAAGGCGCCGCGAATCGCGAGCGGATGCTCCTCGGAGACTGCGCCCTGGCCGGCGCGCCGCGCGTAAACCGGGATGTTGGTGAGCTCGACGAATTCGCGGAGCTCGGCGCCCGCTTGCGACCAGAAGAGTCCGTCTCCGCCGGCGATTAGCGGGCGCTCGGCAGCTACCAGCATCTCGAGTGCGCGATCGATCTTGGCCGGATCGCCGGCCGAGCGGACGTCGTCGACGGTGAACTCGCGCGCGCCCTTGCGCTGCCGCGCGTCTTCGTCGTGGTGATAGAGAATGTTCTGCGGAATCTCGAACAGCGCGACGCCCTGCGGCGGCGAGATAGCCTCGCGAAACGCAGAGCGGAGATCGAACTGAATCGAGGACCAATCTGTCACGCGCTTAGTGAATTTCGAAAAGCTCGAGACCACGTCGGAACCGTAGGCCTCCTGGAAGGAGCCTAGATGGTCTTCGGTGTTGGGATGCTGTCCCGAGATGCAGACCACGGCGCTGCTCGTCAGTCCGGCGACGCATAGTCCGGTGACGGCGTTGGTCAAGCCGCATCCGGCGGTGACCATGCATACGCCGACTTCGCCCGAAGTGCGCGCATACGCGTCGGCGGCATAGGCGGTCGCCTGCTCGTGACGCATATGAATGAGCTTGATGTCGTGGTTGCGCAGCTGGCCGAGGATCGGGAACAGGTGCCCGCCGTTGATTGCAAAACAATACTTCACGCGGTTCTCGCGCATCACGCGCGCGATTAATTCGCCGCCGTCAGCTTTCGCCATTAGAAGAGACCTCCGTCAAAAATTGAAAACGCGCCGCCTGAAACGAATCCTTGCACATTTACCGCGTCGCCGAAAAGCGCGCGCGGATTCATGTACAGGCGTTAACGTTTACAAAGCGCCGGATCCGGGCTCAAGGGTTGATCACTCGCGCCAAGCCTGTCAATTTTGTCGCACTTCGATCGGCTCGATGCGTTCCGGGTGGGTGTGAGTGCACGGGGAGCCGAATCAGATAGCAGAAATAAAAATTTGATGGATTCCAGAATGCGGCGCGCCCTCGCCTCTATCATACTAGTCACCGCGTTCATGGTTGCGTCGGTGAACGCTCACGCGTTCAGCCTGTTGGACCCGGACGCGGCGAATACGCAGGCGTTCAGCCTGTTGCATCCGAACACCTGGTCGCATGCGTTCGACAACTTCAAGCTGATGGATCCGAACACCTGGCCGTTCATCCCGGTGCCTGAAGTGGCGACCGATCCGAACGGCGGCGTCACTTTCGGGGTGCTGCCGGTATGGTTGTTTACCAACGACAAGGGCGACATCAGCAGTATCATCGCGCCCGATATTAACGACAACACCACACTCGGACCGGGGGGAAATTTTCGCTACCTTGCCTATCCGTCGGCCGATACCCAGTGGTACATCACCGCCGGCGGGAGTGAGACGATCGCGCGCAAGGTAGATTTCGATTACCAGACGGGCCGCGAGCACAAGAAGTGGTGGTCGTTCGAGGGCCGCTTCTATTTCGAGCACGATCCGACCGAGCGCTTTTACGGACTCGGAAATAACTCGCACCTGGGAAATCAGACCAACTACACGACCAAGCAACTTTACGGCGAGGCGATCTTCGGCTTGAACATCAACGAGAAGATCCAGATCTCGCTGATGGAACGTCCGCGCTACGTTCGGATTGGAGCCGGCGGCTTCGACGCGGTGCCGGACATTTCGCGGCTGTTCCCGCATCAGAAGGGTATCAACGGGGGCAGCGAACTTCTGTCGCAGCTGATGATCCAATACGACTCACGAGACTCGGTGGATATCCCGCGCTCGGGCACGCTCGCGCGGCTCTATTACGGTATCGCGGATCGCAGATTCGGCAGCTCGATATCGTACAACCGCTTCGGTGGCGAGTTGCGGGAATACTATACGGTCGGCAAGCGGATCACATTTGCGGGGCATATTTTCAACGAGTACGAGCCGGCGGGTAACGAGATGCCGTTTTGGTCGCAGGCGCGGCTCGGCGGGCAGGAGAGTTTGCTCACCGATCAGGAAACGCTGCGCGGTTTCGGCGCCGGCAGGTACATCGACAACAATCTGTTCGTCATGAACGCCGAGATGCGCACCCGGGTCTGGGAAAAGAAAATTTTCGGCACCCATGGGATCCTCGAGCTCGCGCCATTCGCGGAAGCGGGACGCGTGTCGCATCGGATGGGATACAACCCGTTCACGGATTTGCATCCGGTGGGTGGAATCGGATTTCGCGGAATCGCGGAGCCATTCGTAGTCGGATTCGTGGACGTGGGATGGGGCGGCGAAGGCGCCGCAGTCTTCTCAGGCATCAACTACCCTTTCTAGGCAGGTGTGACACCTGCGCTCAGTGGTCTAGGCCGGCTCCGACGTCACCGCGGAACCGCCCGGCGTGCGCTTGGCGCGACACGGCTATGATAGTCTGATCGTGCCCCCAATCTTCTGAGATGCGACTTTCTGAACTTGATTACGATTTGCCTGAGGAGCTGATTGCGCAGGAGCCGCTGGCGCGGCGCGATGAGGCTCGGTTGCTCGTTTTGGATCGCAAGGCCAAGACCGTCGAGCATTCGCGATTTTACAAATTGGTGCGGCATCTGCGGGCTGGCGATCTCGTCGTTATCAACAATACTCGTGTGTTGCCGGCGCGGTTGTTTGCGCAGAAGGAATCGGGCGGACGCGTGGAGCTCTTGCTGGTGCGGCCGCTCGACGGACCTATCGAAGGACGGGTCGAAGTTCCCGCGGGCGCATGGGTGGCGCTCGCGCGGACGCATCGCGTGCTCAAGGAGAATTCGCGGCTGATACTTAGCGACGGGCATGCGCTTCGAGTCGTGGGGTATGCGCGTCCCGGGCGGCCTATCGTTGCGAGTGATGATGACGTTTCGATCGAGCAGATTCTCGAACGCGAGGGCGCGCTCGCGCTGCCTCATTATATTCATCGGACAGTTGCGCCCGCCGATAGCGACGACTACCAGACAGTCTATGCGTCGCGGCCTGGAGCGATTGCGGCGCCGACTGCGGGACTGCATTTCACTGATGACATTTTTAAGGCACTCGCTGACGCGGGAGTACGTACTGCGACGGTGACGTTGCATATCGGGCCGGGCACGTTTGCGCCGGTGCGCGCGGTCGAGGTCGAGAGTCATTCGATGGAATCCGAATGGTTCACGATTCCCGCGGCAACGCGCGACGCAATCGAGCATACCCGGCGAATTGGCGGCCGGATAATCACGGTGGGCACCAGTTCGACGCGCGCGCTGGAGTCGTGGGCAATAACCGGCGACGCGGAGGGCTTCACCGGACTCTTTATTCATCCGGGATTTCGCTTCAAGCTGGCAGACGCGATGCTCACGAACTTTCACATGCCGCGGACCACGGTGCTGGCGCTCGCGATGGCGTTTGCGGGACGCGAGCAGCTCCTCGCGGCCTATCGCGATGCGATTCGTCATCGCTACCGCTTCCTCAGCTACGGCGACGCGATGCTGATTCTCTGATTCTACAATCATGAATGCGCCAATCGAATTCACGGTGACCGCGAGCGACGGCGGCGCGCGTGCGGGACGCTTGCTGACTGGGCACGGCGAAATCGTCACGCCGGCATTTATGCCGGTCGGGACTCGCGCCGCGGTGAAGGCGATGGCGCCCGATGAGTTGTGGTCGATGGGATATCGGCTCGTGCTTGCCAACGCGTACCATCTGGCGCTTCGCCCGACGGCAGAGTTGGTGCGCGAGATGGGCGGGGTGGCGCGTTTCATGGGATTCGGAGGCGCGGTGCTGACCGACTCGGGCGGATTCCAGGCGATGAGCCTCGCGAAGATCAATTCGATCGACGAGAGGGGAATTCGGTTTCAGTCGCATCTTGATGGAGCGCCGCTGATGCTGACGCCGGAAAGTGCGGTCGAGATACAAGAGCAACTCGGCGCCGATATCATGATGGCGCTCGATGAATGCACGCCGTATCCGGCGGATCGTTCGCGGGCGCAAAAGTCGCTCGAACTGACGGCGCGATGGGCCGAGCGAAGTCACGCGGCGCGCAAAAGCTCGACGCAGGCGATTTTTGGAATCGTGCAGGGGAGCGTGTTCGAGGATTTGCGCAAGGTGAGCGCGGCGCAGATAACCGCGATTCCATTCGACGGGTACGCGGCGGGCGGTCTCTCGGTCGGCGAGCCGAAAGAGGCGATGCTCGAGATGGCGGCGCTATCGGCGTCGATGCTTCCGGCCGACAAGCCGCGCTACCTGATGGGCGTCGGCACGCCATCCGATCTGCTGGCCGCGATCGCGATGGGCTACGACATGTTCGATTGTGTGCTGCCGACTCGAAATGCGCGCAACGGATGCGCGTTCACGAGCGCGGGGCGCATCTCGATCAAGCAGGCGGTGCATGCGCGCGATTCGGCGGCGCTCGACCCGGACTGCGCATGCCGCCCATGCCGGACCCATTCACGCGCCTACCTGCGTCATCTATATTTATCTGGTGAGATACTCGCGGCGCGCGCGTTGACTGAGCATAATCTGCACTTCTATGCGAACCTGATGCGCGGGGCTCAGACGGCGATCGCATCTGGAAATTTCAAAGCGTACACATCTAAAGTCTCCGCTGGATGGGACGAGTCCGGTGCTGACGTATCGTCGAGCAGATCGAATACCGATGCAATCGAGGAATAATCACAGATGTTGTTTGAAGGCAGGGGTGACCCCTGCACTCAGTGGTTCAAGCCGGCTCCGTTGTCCCGCGGAAATTGAGCGAGGAATAATTGCTGATGTTGTTTGATGGAACGGCTTGGGCGCAGGCGGCTGCGGGGGCGCCGGCGGCTGGCTCGCCTAGTATCGTTGAGCAGTTGATGACCGGGCCGGGGCCGATCATGGCGCTGGTGATTGCGGTCATGTACTTCCTGGTTTTTCGTCCGCAGAACAAGAAGGCGCAGGAGCAGGCGAAGTTGCTGAGCTCTTTGAAGCGCAACGACGAGGTTGTCACGACCGGCGGAATAATCGGGAGAATCGTGGAGGCCGGCGATAAGGTGATTATTCTCGAGGTCGCGTCCAACGTGCGGATCAGGGTCGAGCGGCCGCAAATCGCGTCGATTTCGAGCTACGGCAAGACTTCGACTGCGAAAAAAGACGACAAGTAGGGAAAATATCGTAAGTGGAAACACAGACTCAAAGTTTCGGTCCTATTCTGATTCTGCTGGTGCTGATCGTCTCGTTTTTGTACATGCATTTCACCGGCGGAAGCGGGCTCACGCGAATATACCTGGCGGGCGCGATTGTGCTCGCGTCGATTCTGATCCTGTTGCCGAGCCTCAATGTCGATTTGCCCGATTGGTACAAGGCCGGATTCGGCGCGACCAAGATTCAGCTCGGTCTCGACTTACAAGGTGGGACCCATCTGCTGCTGGCCGTGCAGCTCGACGAGGCAGTGAAGAACCAGCTCCGCCGGCGCGCCGAAGATATCAAGCGCGAGCTCAAGGCCAACAAAATAGATTTCGACACCGTCGCGGTCGATGACTCCGGCAAGCTGATCGTCAAACTCAAGTCGCCTTCCGATCGCAGTGCGTTTCTTGACCTCGCGCAGAAAACGTTTCCGGATCTAACAATCTCTAGTGGAGGGGATTCGAGCGGCGGCCCGGCGTATCAGCTCGCCTTCAAGCCGCGCGAAGAGCAGCAGATACGGCAACTGGCGATGGACCAGGCGCTGGAAACTATTCGCAATCGAATCGACCAGCTGGGAGTGCGCGAAACTACCGTCGCGAAGGAAGGCGAAAACGAAATCCTGGTGCAGCTGCCGGGAATCCAGGATCCTGAGCGCGCCAAGGAACTGATCGGCAAGACCGCGGTGCTCGAATTCAAACTGATTGACGATTCGCATCCGGTCGAAGATGCGATCAAGAACGGGCCGCCGCCAGGCGACGAAGTTCTCTATGGCACGACCGAACGGGGCGGGCGGACACCCTACCTGGTCGAATCGCCGGTGCTGATGACCGGCGACACCGTGACCGACGCGCGCGTGCGTCCGGGCGGACGACTCGAAGGCCCTTACGTGTCGGTGGAACTCGACAACCGCGGCGCCGAAATCTTCGACGCGCTGACTGGTGAAAACGTCGGCCGCAAGCTCGCGATTGTTCTCGACAAGACTGTCTATTCCGATCCGGTAATCAGGGAGCGAATTCCTGGCGGGCACGTGCAAATCAGCGGGCGCTTTTCGATGGACCAGGCGCACGATCTCGCGATCGTGCTGCGCTCGGGCGCGCTGCCGGCGCCGGTTACGATTGAAGAGGAGCGCACCGTCGGTCCGTCGCTTGGCCGCGAATCAATTCGTCAGGGCGAGATGTCATTCGTGATTGGCGCGGGCGCGGTGCTGATCTTCATGGCCGTCTACTATAGCGGCGCCGGATTGCTCGCCGACTTCGGCCTCACGCTCAATATCCTGCTACTGATCTGCGTGATGGCTGCGCTGCAGGCAACGCTCACGCTGCCTGGTATCGCGGGTATCGTGTTGACGCTTGGAATGTCGGTCGATGCGAACGTGCTGGTGAACGAACGAATGCGCGAGGAGTTGAGCAACGGAAAGTCGCCGCGCGAGGCGGTCAAGCTCGGTTACGATCGCGCGTGGTCGGCGATCCGCGATTCGAATATATCGACGTTCGTCGCGGGACTGATTCTCTTCCAGTTCGGCACCGGACCGGTGAAAGGCTTCGCTGTCACACTCTGCGTCGGAGTGCTGACCGGCCTATTTTCCTGTATCGTAGTAACAAGGGCTTGGTACGACTATAAGATCCAGATGCGCCAGCTGAACGCGATCAGCGTTTAAGAACCTTGAGAGCTGTTATGACGAGCTAACTGGAGGTTTGATTTCGCGCGCAGGTCGATGGAATTCACTTATCAGTCGGGATACGAGTCTATCTGGAGTGAAATTTTAACTTGCGGCGGCTCTTATCTTGACAGCATGGTCAGGCGCATACTAAAAAATCGCGTCCCGACAAAATCCCACAAGGAAAGGCGTCTTGTTGGACTGATATGGCCGATAAAGACGATGTTTTGCTGAATTCCCGCGAGGTCGCATTTTTACTCGACCTGAGCCCGGATACCGTCAACGAATTTGCGCGCCGCAATATTATTCCGGCCTTCAAGAAAGGCCGCCAGTGGCGTTTTCGAAAACGAGATATAACTTCGGTTAAGCGTCAGTTGCGAGGTATCAACGCGGCGGCGTAGGTATCGCGCGCTCGGAACAAGTTACGATTGTATTTGTGTCGGCTGCGGTGGAGGCGAAAGTTCCCGAATCTTCTTCCACGATCTTCTTCAAGCGCATCGATTAGATAAGGAAGTGCTGCTATGGCCGAACCGCATCAGAGCCGCGTCTATTCAGACCTGGCACGCTTTTATGATTTTTTCTTCGGACGGGTGTTCGTCGATCGTGAGCATGAGGTTATCGAGGGTCTGAATCTTCGCCCCGGCAATCGCGTGCTCGAAGTTGGCGTCGGGACCGGAATCGCCCTCGGCGGATATCCTCCGTATGCGCATGTCGTGGCGATCGATCCGTCGGCGGATATGCTCAAACTCGCGAGCAAAAGGGTCGCGGAGAATAACTGGGGGCATATCGAACTCAAGCTCGGCGACGCGCTCAATCTCGACTATCCCGACAACAGCTTCGACTACGTCACCAGCTTTCACGTGCTGACCGTGGTTCCCGATCCATATCGGATGATGTCGGAGATGATCCGGGTCTGTAAGCCGGGCGGAAAGATCGCGATGACCACGCACTTCCAAAGCACGAATCCAGTGGTCGCGGCGATCAATTCGATCGTCAATCCAATCACCCGGCATCTGGGATGGACCACGAAGCTCCGCAAGAAGGATGTGCTGACGGGTCATGCGATCACGCTCGAGCGCAACGAGAAGATCAGTCCCTGGTCGGTGCATACCGTGATCATCGCGCGCAAGAATTCGTAGCGCAGCGTGGCTGATTCCAACAAACCGGATTCTGAGTCCCAAGCCAACGACGAACGCGTCGAAGAGCTCGCGCGAGAGCTGGCCGATCGTTTGCGCGCGATGCCCAATCGGCAGGAGCTGACCGATTACGCAGTCAGCCTCCTCAAGGAAAGCAACGAGGACGCGGGTCAATCCGAGCAGGCGGCCGCGATGGTCGCGCGGGCGGGAAAGAACGATCCGTTCAATCCGATCGCGTTTGCGATTCCGCTGTTCGTGATCGGTGCGATATTGTGCGCGACGGGGATCCTGGCCGGGGTGGGACTCGGGGTAATCGGGATCGCGTTGGTGATGGTGCTCTGGGGGCTGGTGGTTTCATTCTTCAGCCGAAGTCCGCGCCGCAAGCCCGAATCGTCGTAACGACGCGTCTCAAAGATCTTTACAATCTCAATCTTTACATTCTTGCCTCCAAATGAGAGTTTTTTGTTGCGGAGCGAGGGCAAAATTAGGTAGCCTTACGCCGAATTTCGTGCAGGCTTGTGAGCATAAAATCGTAACGCTTGGAATTTTTTAAGGATTTTGCTGAGATTGCAGTGACCGTCCTTGTCGGGCGGCTTCTTGGAGTTCGCTAGTCGATGGCTAAGTTTGACTGGAACGAAACCAAACGCCAGATAACCGATTCGCAGGCCTGGCAATCGATTTTCAGGCACGGTTACGAAGATACTCCACGCAACCGGATCCTGATGGTATCCGGCAACGTGTGGCTGCATCTGCATCCGTCGAAAGTGCAGAAGCATACGGTGCGGCTGCGCTTCACATGGTGCATGGGCGGTATCACGTTCCTGCTTTTTTTGGTGACGGTAATCACCGGCGTATACCTGATGTTCTACTATCGGCCGACGGCCGAGTACGCCTACGCCGACATGAAGTATCTCGAATTCGACATGCCGTTCGGGATGCTGATGCGCAACATGCATCGATGGGCCGCGCACGGGATGGTGATCGCGGTCTGGCTGCATATGTTCCGCGTCTTCATGACCGGATCGTACAAACCGCCGCGCGAGTTTAACTGGGTGGTGGGCGTGATCCTGCTGGTGCTGACGCTGCTGCTATCGTTCACCGGATATCTGTTGCCATGGGATCAACTTTCAATCTGGGCGGTGACGGTCGGCTCGAACATGGCGCGTGCGATTCCGCTGCTCGGACACGGCGGCCCGTTCCATGAAGTGCTCGGGGTGAATCCGGTTTACGACGCGCGCGCATTTCTGTTCGGCGGCGCGGAAATTGGACCGCATACGCTGCTGCGCTTTTACATTTTGCACTGCATATTCTTTCCGCTGCTCGCGACGATTTTCATGGCGGTGCATTTTTGGCGAATCAGGCGCGACGGAATGTCGGGGCCGCTCTAGAGGAGTTGCAGGACTTAGATGGGTGATGTGTTTTCATGGCTTTTGCACCAGGGAATCGTTCGGGTGCTGTCAGTGCCGATTGGGATGGTAGTCCTGCTCTATTTAATGTACGTGCTTTCGTCGCCGCCGCCGTGGAACGACGATGAAGACGGCGAGCGGCGCGCGGGATAAAACTTATTTCGCTTAAAAGATCTCTGATGGCGATCGCAAGAGATTAACCATGGCAAGCCAGGCTGGTGACGGGAACAAAATCGTGATGCGCGCGGCGGGCGCGGGCGGCGCAGCCTCGAGGACGTCGGCGGCTGGCGCTGGCGGCTCGCGGCAAATCGAAGTTCCGATTAAGAAGGCGGGCTCTGGTATCGAGGAGAAGCTGCATACCTGGCCGTTCCTGGTTCGCAACGAATTCCTGATGATGCTGCTGGTGATCATCGTGCTCACAGTGTGGTCACTGCTGCTGAACGCGCCGCTCGAGCAGCCGTCGAATCCGACTCGCACGCCCAATCCGTCGAAGGCGCCGTGGTACTTCCTGGGCTTGCAGGAAATGTTGGTGTTCTTCGATCCCTGGTATGCGGGGGTGGTGCTGCCGACTTTGATTATCGTCGGGCTGATGCTGATTCCCTATCTCGACATCAATCCGAAGGGCAACGGCTACTACACGCTGCGTGAGCGATGGTTCGAGATCATGGCGTTCTTCGTCGGGTTCCACATTTTGTGGGTCTCGTTCATCATCATTGGAACTTTCTTCCGCGGTCCCGGATGGAACTGGTTCTGGCCGGGGCAGGTCTGGGATCCGCATCTGGTCGAGGCGCTAACCAATGTCGATTTGCCGTACATGTTTGGATTCCGCGATTACCTGGCGTCGGCGATTTTCGGATTGTTCCTGATAGGCGGCTACTTCGTGGTCGGCTATGCGCTGCTTTATTTGTGGATACGATCGCGGCCGGCGAACGATCCGTGGTCGGCATTCCCGGGCGGCGGACCTGAAATTTTGCAGAAGTGGGGACCGGTGCGATTCGGAATCACCGGCTTCCTGTTGCTCGCGATGGCCGGCGTGTTCATCAAGATGGCGCTGCGTCACGCGCTCAATATCAAGTACATCCTGGTTACGCCGTGGATTAACATCTGACGTGGCCGCGAGCTGGTGTTCATCCTCGCCAAAGTATTGCAGGCGCTCGGACTCGCCGACGTCGGCTTTGCGCTCTACGTCGGCATCACGCAGCCGGGCGGAATGGGCAACGAGTACAAGTTCACCGGAATCGGCATCCTGGTTTTCCTCGTGGGCTACATCCTCGAGGGCTACTTCGGAAAATCAAACTCGTAGTGACTTTTTGAGCCGCGCATCGGCGGCATGCGGGAGTTGAGGTTAGGTAGAGTAGATGGCTGGCAGACCGGGGCTTGATCCTACCGAGGAAGGGAAATCATACAGCGCGCTGTTCGTGCTGATGGTGGCCGTGTTGCTGGTGAGCGCGGTCTGGTCGATATGGGACGACAACATCTCGCGCCGGCCGTGGAAGGACTACCAGGTCAAGTGGGACCGCCTCGCGTACGACAAGTACATGAAGGACGCGGACGAGGAGCAGAAGCGCCTCAACGCCGATCCCGAGTACCAGAAAGTTTCGAAAGATCTTGCGGCGGCGCAGAAGGAACTCGATTCCGGCGCGACTGGGGCCAAGCTCGCCGATCTGCGGGCGCAGTTGGTCGATCTCAAAGTAGCCGCTGACGACAAGGATCAGATGGTCCGCTTCACCAAGTCGTATTTGACCGAACGATGGTACGACTACAATCACGCGGTTCAGGAAAACGAAGATCCGACTCCGTATAAGAATGAGATCGATAAGCTGAACGCAGAACTCGCGCAGGAGAATATCGTCTCCGACGCGGCCATGGCCAGGTACCAGGCGGTCAAGGATCAGATCGATGCGCTGAACTCGAAAGTCGAAAGCCTGACCGAGCAGATGAAGAAGCTGACGGCCAAGCGCGACGACTTCTTCGATAAAGCCGACACTTACATGATCCCGGTCAAGCTGCGGAATACGGTGCTGTTCCGCTATCCGAAGATTCCCAAGATTCAGCAGACCGCGATCGACGACTTCGATCGCAACGCATTCGACCAGGCCGTTGCGCGGGTGGATCGATGCCAGAGTTGCCACATGGGCATCGACAAGAAGGGCTTCGAGAATGCGCCCGAGCCGTTTCGGACGCATCCGAACTTCGAGCAGATCATCTTGAAGCATCCGCCGGAAAAACTCGGATGCACGCCGTGTCACGACGGTCAGGGCGCCGCGGTCAGCTCCGTGCGGCTGGCGCATGGCAACGATCTCGATTGGGATTTCCCGCTGCTCAAGGGCGACAAGATGCAGTCGCGATGTATCAAGTGTCATATCGACGTCGCGTCGCTGCGCGATGCGGGTGGCAAGCCGATTGCGGCCAACTGGGTCGAAGGCGAGCGCATGTTCGAGCAG